>Ga0137307_100510_pt1 | contig 49738 bp, 33 predicted proteins | sample NAcewD2O_March_2_FD_97180 | JGI IMG/M metagenome (GOLD analysis project Ga0137307, IMG submission 97180) | Mouse cecal microbial communities from Vienna, Austria - N-Acetylglucosamine amended D2O_March | ecosystem: Host-associated > Mammals > Digestive system > Large intestine > Cecum | place... | reverse complement strand
CCGCACTTTCGTGCCTCAGCGTCAGTAGGGCGCCGGTATGCTGCCTTCGCAATCGGGGTTCTGCGTGATATCTATGCATTTCACCGCTACACCACGCATTCCGCATACTTCTCGCCCACTCAAGGCACCCAGTTCCGACGGCAGGCCGGGGTTGAGCCCCGACATTTGACCGCCGGCTTAAAAGCCCGCCTACGCACCCTTTAAACCCAATAAATCCGGATAACGCTCGCATCCTCCGTATTACCGCGGCTGCTGGCACGGAGTTAGCCGATGCTTTTTCTCCAGGTACTCTCCTTCCGTCCACACGTGGACGGCATTGCTCCCTGGCAAAAGAGGTTTACGACCCGTAGGGCCTTATTCCCTCACGCGACTTGGCTGGTTCAGCCTTCCGGCCATTGACCAATATTCCTCACTGCTGCCTCCCGTAGGAGTTTGGACCGTGTCTCAGTTCCAATGTGGGGGACCTTCCTCTCAGAACCCCTACGCATCGTCGGCTTGGTGGGCCGTTGCCCCACCAACTACCTAATGCGCCGCATGCCCATCCGTGACCGGGGTCGCCCCCTTTGGCCGGCAGGGGATGTCCCCTCCCGGCATTATGTTGTATTAGGCGGGATTTCTCCCGGTTATCCATCTGTCACGGCCAGGTTGCATACGTGTTACTCACCCGTGCGCCGGTCGCCGGCGGCAGAAAGCAAGCTTCCTACCCCGCTGCCCCTCGACTTGCATGTGTTAAGCCTGTCGCTAGCGTTCATCCTGAGCCAGGATCAAACTCTTCGTTGTTGTTATCTTGTTTCTTTTCTTTCCAGATAAGAATCGGAAAGCCTCGCGGCCCCGCTGATGACATCAGAAGCGTCCTTCTCCGGCCCGGTTGACCTGTTGGTTTTCGGAATCGACAGGAAGCTTGTTAGCTCCTGTACTACTTCGTCTATTGCAATTCTTTCAATGTCCTATTTTCTCGCTTCCCGGCTTGCGGCGGAAAAGCTCTGCAAAGTTACGTCGAATTTTTGAACTGGCCAAATTTTTCGGCGTTTTTTTTGAACTTTTCAATCTTCGGCGGCGTTTCTCCTTTTCAGGGCCGCCCCGGAACCTCCGTCCCGAAAAGCGAGTGCAAAGTTAGGCGTTTTCCCCGAACCGGCCAAATTTTTCGGCAAGTTTTTTCAAGAAAATTTCAACATGCGGAGGGCGCGGCGACGGTTGTCGCTGGAGGACAGCGTATTGGGCGCGGCGAAAAAAGCGGGCAATCGCGACGGCCCCGGGCGCACTCCCCTCCCTGCGGCCGGACACCGAACAGCATGGAGGGGGAACGGGGAGTTTTGGGTCAGCGGATTTTTTACCACTGGGAGTTTTTTGGGGGTCTAAAAAAGGTGGATTTTTGAATCTGAAAGAGGGATTTTTTTGATTGGAGCGAGGTTTATTGTAAATTTGCGCCACGATATTTCCACAGAACATTTCCCAGAATATTTTTTATCAACACATAATTATAATGAGAATCGAGAGGATTGACAGGCTGGATGACCCAAGGCTTGCCCCATACGCGTCACTGACCGAGGCACAGCTGAGAAACCGCCTGTCACCGGGCGAGGGACTTTTCATCGCTGAAAGTCCGAAAGTGATAAGGGTAGCACTCCAGGCGGGATTCACACCGCTGTCAATGCTCTGCGAGGAGCGGCATATCGAAGGGGATGCGGCAGACATAATCGCCCGTTGCCCGGATATGCCTATATATACAGGCGCGCGCGAGGCGCTACGCGAGCTCACCGGCTACACCCTGACGCGGGGAGTCTTGTGTGCCATGCGTCGTCCGGAACCGAAATCGCCCGAAGAGGTCTGTCACGAGGCACGACGTGTGGCAGTAATAGATGAAGTGACCGACACCACCAACATCGGGGCGATATTCCGCTCGGCGGCCGCGTTGGGGATAGACGCGGTGCTTCTGAGCCCCACGGCCTGCGACCCGCTAAACCGCCGGGCCATAAGAGTGTCGATGGGGACGGTCTTCCTGATGCCGTGGGCATACCTTGACAGCACTGACTATCTTGCCGAACTGCGCCGCCTCGGCTTCAAGACCGTGGCAATGGCCCTGAGCGATGACTCTGTGGCAATCGACGACCCCGCACTGGCCGAGGAGCCACGCCTGGCCATCATCCTCGGCACCGAGGGGGAAGGGCTGCCCGGCAGAATCATCTCGGAGTCGGATTATGTGGCGCGCATCCCGATGTCGCGCGATGTCGACTCCCTGAATGTCGCGGCCGCCTCAGCGGTGGCGTTCTGGCAGCTCCGCGCCCACAACAATTAAACGCCATAAGCCACAGGTGCTTTCCGCTAAAATTTTCGCAGAAAATTCACTCTATTTAATTTTTCTTGAAAATTATTTGGATTTCACAAATACAACTCGTATATTTGCCAACACACAACCATTGTTACCCCAGAACCCATTTTTACTGTGACATCTTATTTTATGTTGAACCAATCAAAAAATACAACTTATGAGATCCAAAACAGCAATTATGGTGTTTCTGGCCTTTTTGGTTGCCTGGGGCGCAGGCGGAACTACCCACCGCACCATCCAGCACAGATTTTATGAGAGTCCTCCCTGCGGAGTCCAAAACATTCCACAAGATTCTTCGTGGAAAGCCCCATCATCCTCGCCAGGAAGCATCATATTGACATTCGAAAACGTCAACAATCCCGATATGCAGGCCTGCATGAACCAGGCGGCCAAATATTGGGCGCAAATAATTTCCAATGCCACGCCAATCCACATCAGCGTGTCTTATCTCGAAGACTTGAAAGAAGAACTTGCCGTCTGTGATGTGGTTTTCTTTGAACAAACACCGACATCCATGGTGCCGTCGGCACTATATGCACAACAGAAAGCAATCGAGAGCACACCTGAAAGTCCAGACGCATATATATGGCTAAACCCAGTCAAGCAATGGGACAGCAATATAGGCAATGATGTCACAACAACATCCAACAATTTATACACCATAACCCTACGCTCACTTGCCGTCTGCCTCGGCTTCGGTTCCAGTGTAACATCATATGATGGAACCACTCCTTGTTTCCAATGGGATGGCCATCTTTCGGCATTTGACAGATTAATAGTAGACTCCAATGGAAAAAAATTGGAAGATTGCACCCATAGCGATTACGAACTGCGACAATTCGTATCCCCTTATGGCACTACCAATGTGTATGCCGGGAAAAGTGACATCAAACACAAAATGTACACCCCTTCAACTTATCGAATGAGGGAATCTCTTGTATATCTTGACAATATTCATTCACTAATGCATTACGGACTCGGTAAAGGAGACTGCAATTTTCAAATTGATAACGTCACCGCTGAACTGATGAGTATGATTGGATGGAATGTGCCTATAAATCTCGCAGGACAAATAACCTGCAGCAATATCGATGAACTCGGATCCATATCAGCCTATGTTTCCAACTTTTTTTCTGCTGAATATGAGATATCCACAGCTGTTGAAGCATACAATTGGGAATTCTTGTTATTTTCTGAAAAAGATAATAGCCCAATAACCATCCAAACCTCTAATCAGGAAAGATTTCAAGTAGAACCGATCAATGACGTGTATGGATTTCAAGAAAATCCGGACGGCACCCTCAGAGGAGAAGTGAGATTAAGCATATCAGCGGGAGGCAAGACATACCAACTCTCTCCCTTATCCTTGAGTTTATCCCTACAGCCTCATTTCAAAACCATTTCTTTGATTGGATATGATTATTACGACGAGTATTCATACGAGCTCTACTATGCAATCGAATGCCTTGGCGTAAGAAATTTCTCCATCTGCATTATGGAGATGACAAATCCCGTTTATAAAGTCCTAGACATCAAAGCCACAGCTCACGATCATATAACAATCACCAACCTTGATCGTTCGGACTCTGTGGAGCTTGAATTTTCCGCGACCAACAGCCACGGAACAATCACTGTTTCACAAACAGTCGACCCCAACAGGATTATCTGCCAATTAGACAATCCACTATGTCACCTTTCATTTGAAAAGCATAAAGACCACGAAGAAATAGTGAATTTATCATACATAAATGTTTACGATTCCAATTCTAACTTCATCGCAAAAGGAAGGACATATGATGAACTAATCAGAATACTACCTCCGGGGCAATACTTTTTTCACTACTATCACAACGGAGAACTGGTAAAAATGCGAATGGTTGTCATCCAATGGCATTGATTAACACCGTGTTACAAACAACAAAAACCAATCCCTATGAAACAGATCATATTATTTTTGTGTGGGATGTTCTTACTTTTAGGAGCATCGGTAATGCTTGCAGAACCTGCGCAGTCCAAGACACCGCAAATGGAATTGACCCATGTCGAATACGACTATCATTTCCATGAGGGCTACTTATACGAGCCAACGAACCAGTATTTCGAGCCCGAAATAATTGGCCAGCTCACCATGACCTTCAAGGTCAAACATCTCCGAAGCTTCCGGGCAGAATATTCTGAAGGACATTACCTGACTCCAGACGAGGCACCAATATATAGCAGCATTCCGATGCTCTGCACATTAGAAGACGAAACCGTAAATGTCTCACTGCCTCTAACCATATGGGGCTCCTGGGCCAGATGCGTTTACGTGGATTCTGAAACCGGGGAGTACATCTATACGCCTAAAGTTTGGTCAACAGACTATATCGACGCGGAAACACTTGCGCTTGTATTAGGCGATATAGACACTATCAACGAAAACAACGACGACGTCTTAATATCACTAAACGGGAAAGACCTGAGCATATCAAATACCCAAGGGAATCCTGTCCATTTGGCAGTATACACAACTCAAGGACAACAGATATTCAATTATAGCCTGCAAGAAGATTCCACCATCTCTCTTGGGCATATTGAGCGTGGGATTTATATCCTGAAAGTTGTCACAACCACCAAGAACCTCTCTAAAAAGATCAGTTTAAGATGAGAACCATCAATGCAATACTCACCATATTGGCCATACTTTGTATTGGCACACCGTCTTCTGCCCAGACCTATCAAGAATCAGACAGCTATGTTTCTGAGTCTATTATTCCCTCTATACAAGGTCTACCGATCGTCAGGGAAATAAACGGGGGCACCGTGTTCAAAGTCCAATACTCTGGAAATTGGAAACCTGAAATGACAGGAGCTTTTGAATATGCATGCAAAATTGTAGCAGAAGCTCTTCCCCCAACACTTCCCATCACCGTCAAAGCTGATATCTCAGCGGGGACAACGTCCGCTCCTATCTCTAAGGTTGGATTCATTTCTTATGAGGACTTTTCCAATGGTACTCTTAATGAAATTTCCCTTGCATCACAAATAAAACACATTGTATTGGCGGAATATGACACCAACTCTTCATACCAATTTATCGAAAGTATCTCTTCATTAGATTTTTTCGACAACCCGGCTCGTCCTGACATTCGCATAACATATAATGCCTCACGGTTAAACGAATGTTCATTCTCATTAGATGAAACTCCAGGACAATTGTATGACTTTGTTTCCATAGCTATAAGAGACCTTCTAAAAGGCCTCGGCTACTCTTGCAGTTTCCGTCTGAACCCTTCGACTGGTATAATCCACGGTTTAGACTCAGCAAACAAGACCCCATTTGACTGGGAAGTTACATCTGGTTTATTCAAAGATGATGGCATTTCACCCGCACAACAAGCCACTGCAGGTTCTGTCAAACTACAATTAGGTCCTTCGAACAAGGCCGTAACTCTTTACGCACCAACGACATGGACAGATGGAATATCTCTCAACTATTTCATCCCAGACGACAACTACAAGCTTACTCAAGTTCTTACATACAATTTTGGGAAAGGAACAGTGACACGAGATATTTCTGACAAGAATGTTCATCTATTTCGGGATTTATTACATTGGAAACCTTTTGCAAAATCAGGCTCACAGCCCCAAATTTACGGAGAAGGCTCCAACGGAGACATTCTTCCCTATCAAGGACGTACATCGTTGTGTTCCATGGCAGATGACAACCACACAGCACCACAAACGACAAATTACCCATCCACTACACCCTCTATGTCAAGCAATTTCAATTATGCTGATTACAACTTCATTTTTGGCTATCTTTTGCCTTTTCATGTGTTTTATACAGATGGCGCCGGATCAAGCAATGGGGACGGATGGGCTGTATCCGTGCTGAAAAAAGACGGCAAATGGGATTGCGTATATTTCACTCCATCAGCAAGCCCTGAACTATATATTGACTTCTCCTCTCTTACTTTCCACCACAATGATGAAGATTATGCAAGAACCTGTGAAGGTCATTTGAGATGCCGAGCTACCAGAAGCTATAGAGTCTCAGCTGGGAGCAATCCCCGCCGCTATGATGCCCGGTATTTCGTGATGGATTATCTGCCACAAGCAATTGAATTGGGAATCTCATCAATAGGTGGGAGCCATAGCTCCGGCATATCCACAATGGCCACCACCACTCCAGTTAAAATCGGCATGAAAAATCTGGAGGGGCTGACGCGGCTTGTGCTCGAGGTAAAACCGCAAGGAGCCAGAGTCCCGAGCAAAATCGAGGTCACGGATCTGAAATCCGGTGTCGTAGAACTTCAACTGACTTCTGGAAAGATCACGACAATCACTCCGGTATCTTACAACGCCAACGGTTCTGTCAGAGGAGAGCCCCTGACCATTGACCTATCCAAATGACACAGTCTGAGCCGCAGGGAACTATTCCCTTCACCGTCTCGCGATAATCCCATAGGATTTCAACAACTACAAAAAAGACGGCGGTCGCCTCCCGACAAACCGGGGCAACCGCCGCTTACTTTGGAATTATTGCTGTCCGGTAAAAAAAGACAAAATCATATATTCTCTACAAATATAATAAGTTACACCTGTTTTACGAAAAAGGGCTTGTCATTTGAGGCGATGTGAAATTGGTAGCATTAAGCATCAAAAAGCCCTTAAAAGACATCTATACGAGTCTGTTTCATGCTGTATGAGATAAAAATAGTCCATTTCCTATCATGTCAAAGTTTTACCGGACAGCAATACTTTGGAATAGGGCAACCGCCGTCAGCGCGGCGCCATCTGCTTGAATTTTGGGGCGGATGTCGCTTCCAACATCCCGAGGGAGGTTTTTGACCTCACCCGTCATCATTATCCTTTGATTGATTAACACTTGCCGAAGCCCGATGGTTCGCGTCAAGCGTTGCGGGCACACTCCACCCAGCGGGCTACCAGCCTCCACGCGAACCTCCCCCGCCGGTCATGCCACCGCCGAAGGAACCGCCGGAGAATCCTCCTCCGCCGCCGAATCCTCCGCCACCACCTCCGAGAATCACCGGAGGAGCCACCACCTTTGGAATCTCATAAGGGTGGTTGGTGACGTTATGGCAGTTGAAGCAGCGGTAAGTCTTCACCCCCTGCCCTTTCGACATTGTGGTGGGCTGACGTGTGATGCGGTCAGAGACCAGCGCGGCAGTACGCGCCCCGCAGACATGACACACCGAGTAGTTTTTCTGGCGGTTGATAAACGGGATAATCTCAGTCTGGTTGCAGGTCGGGCAGAGCCAAACATCGTAATCGACCGAATTGAGCCGCTCCTCGGCATCCTGGGCGGGGGTGAGGTATTTGTTGTCGGTCTCCTCATCGAGACGCGTCATCGGGGTCGAGCAATTGGAACACAGGCGCTTGCGTGTACGGATGCGGCGCATCGTCACCAGCCACAGAACCAGCACCGGGGCCAATATACCCAGCGTGGCGGCTGTCAGCACCATCACCGTCAGCTTGCTTTTCTCAAACAGATGGTAAGCCTCGGCGGTGTCCTTGCCCCGGCTCCTTGCAAGCTGACACAGGTAATACACCCCGAAAGCCACCAGCAGAACAAGGCACACCGTAAGGTAGACCTTGAAGAAATCATCCTCGCCGCCGGCCCCCTGGTCATTCTCATATTTCGACATGAGTTCGGCCCGCGCCTCCTCTTCGGTCAGCACCCGGTTGATGTCTGTGGCGGCGGCCACCACCCCGCCGTCATAATCCCCCTCCTGGAAATAAGGCTTCATCGTCTGGTTGAGTATAGTCCAGCAGAGGGCATCGGGCAACACCCCTTCGACACCATATCCGGTGCGTATCACAAATTTCCGGTCATCCCTGGAAATCAACATAATCACACCGTTGTCCTTGTCTTTCTTGCCCGGCTTCCACAGTTCGAAAAGCTCTGTGGCATAATCGTCGATGTCCTCGCCGTCGAGATTGTCGACGATGACCACCACCGGCTCGGCCGAAGACTGGCGCCACGCGTCGGCCATCAGCGAGTCGACCCGCGCGACCGCGCCCGGCGAGAGCATCCCCGCCATGTCGGTGACATAGCGTGTGCGGTCCTTGACATGCACATTCTCGACATCCTTGACGGCCACAGCACCGGCCAGCAAAGGGATAAACATCAAAAAAGATATGAGGAATCTTGTCATAGGAAACGGTTTTATTATATCATAACGCCACAGGGCACGCCGCCGGTTCACACCGCAGGCAGGCTCATGCCGTTGAGTTTGCGGAACAGGTCGAGGGCGTAGACATCGGTCATGGCCGAAACATGGTCGACCACCCCCTGGAGTTTGGAGAAAAGGTCAACCGAAGTGACATCATACTGGTCGGGCACCTGAGACAGGAGCAACCTTGAGTAATTCAGGTCGGGATTGCAGACAGCGTGGACAAGCTTCTCAAGCAGGAAAGTGATGATGCGGTTACCGGCCAGCTCCACATCCACCACCTCCCGCGCCCTGTAAATCTTGGCCCAGGAGAGGTCGTTACACCGTTCGTAAGCCTCGCGAAGCCGTTGAGGCACATGGCCGAGCAGCCTGCCGGGGAACTCTCCGGCAAGAATCGCCTCCTCATTGTCGGCGAACACTCGGGCACAGGCGGTCACCAGCTCACCTATCACACCCGACCGCAGGTAGGCGATTTTCTCGTTGGGGTCGTCAAACCGCCCCATTATCTCGAGACTTCGGGCCTTACGCTCCTCGGGGAGGAACGACAGGAAAAGCCCGATGATTTCCTCAGACCCGACAATCTTGAGCTTGTGGGCATCCTCAAGATCCATCACCTCATAGCATATGTCGTCGGCCGCCTCCACTATGTAGACCAGCGGATGGCGGGCGAAAAGAGTCTCCCCGGCGGGCGCGTCGAGCATCGGTATCCCAAGCTCCGAGGCGATGCGCCGGTAGCTCTCCGTCTCCGAGGTGAAGAAGCCAAACTTCCCCTTGTCCCCGGAGAGGCCCGAGGAGTAGGGGTATTTCACTATCGAGGCGAGCATCGAATAGGTCATCGCGAAACCTCCGCTGCGCCGCCCCTGGAACTGATGGGTCAGCACCCTGAGGGCATTGGCGTTACCCTCGAAATTCACCAGGTCGGCCCACTGCGCCGGAGTTAGACGGTCTTTCAGGAACGCCCCCTCCCCTTCCGAGAAGAATGTCGCGATGGCCTTCTCCCCCGAATGGCCGAAAGGGGGATTGCCCATGTCATGGGCGAGGCATCCGGCGGCAACGATGTCGCCGATCGACTCCAGAGACTTGGCCGCCGGAGTCGACTCGTGGCGAGGCATTATCAGGCTCACCACCTCATTGGCCATCGACCGGCCCACTGACGCGACCTCAAGACTATGGGTCAAGCGGTTATGCACAAAGATGCTGCCCGGCAGCGGAAACACCTGCGTCTTGTTCTGCAACCGCCTGAACGGCGAAGAGAACACAAGCCGGTCGAAGTCGCGCTGAAAGTCAGTGCGGCTCCCACGCTTGGGGTCGTGGTAATCCTCCAGGCCGAAACGCTTGTCAGAGACCAGACGCTCCCATCTCATCATATTCCGTCGGTTGTCAGCCATCTGTTGTCAGGAGTCGGCCTGGGTCTCCCCCAGGTCGTCATATTTCTGGAAAAGGAAGTCGTTATAGGGGAAACGCTCCATATGTATCTCCTTGGCCTTGGCGTAAATACGCTGTTTAAGCTCGTCGATGTTGAGCCCCCTCTTGGCCGAGATGAACACACAGTCGCCCGAGCCGAGCCGGTTCATCCAGGTCTGTTTCAGCTCCTCCAGGGGGATATTCTCGCGCGAGCGCGGGGTAAGGTCATCCTCATCCTTGGCCACATGGCTGTAAGCGTCTATTTTGTTGAACACCATTATCATCGGCTTGTCGGCCGAGCCGCAGACCTCGGCGAGGGTCTTGTTGACCACCTCGATCTGCTCCTCGAACTGGGGATGGGATATGTCGACCACATGCACAAGCAGGTCGGCGTCGCGCACCTCGTCGAGGGTCGACTTGAACGACTCCACCAGGTTGGTGGGCAGCTTGCGGATGAACCCCACAGTGTCGGTGAGCAGAAACGGCAGGTTGTCGATGATGACCTTGCGCACGGTGGTGTCGAGGGTCGCAAACAGCTTGTTCTCGGCAAACACCTCGCTCTTGCTCAACAGGTTCATAAGCGTGGATTTGCCGACATTGGTGTAACCAACCAGGGCCACGCGGGTAAGCTTGCCACGGTTCTTGCGTTGCAGGGTCTTCTGTCGGTCGATGTCGCTCAGCTGGTCTTTCAGCCAGGCGATACGCCGCTTGATGATACGGCGGTCGGTCTCGATCTGGGTCTCGCCCGGGCCACGCATACCGATACCACCCTTCTGACGTTCGAGGTGGGTCCACATACGGGTCAGGCGGGGAAGCAGGTACTGGTATTGGGCAAGCTCCACCTGGGTCTTGGCCGTCGCCGTCTGCGCGCGCTTGGCGAAGATGTCGAGAATCAGGCTCGACCGGTCGAGAATCTTGACCTGCAGCTCCTTCTCTATGTTGGCGATCTGCTTTGTCGAGAGGTCATCGTCGAAAATCACCATTCCGATGTCGTTCTTCTCGACATATTCCTTTATTTCCTCCAGCTTGCCTTTGCCGACGAAAGTCGCGGAGTTGGGGGTGTCGACCTTCTGGGTGAAGCGCTTGACCACCTCGCCCCCCGCCGTGTCGGCCAGGAACTCAAGTTCGTCGAGATATTCATTGACCTTCCCTTCGGGCTGGCGCGGGGTAATCAGCCCAACGACCACGGCCCTTTCGGTGGTTTCCTTCGAGATTACTAAGTCTTTCATCTATGGGATGTTGTATAAGAGAGCAAAACGATTTGCTCAGGCAGGGGCTGACGGAGCGCCACAGGGCGGCCAACGTCATCCTCCCTGCAAAGTTAACAAATTTCGGCGGGAATTTCCGCAGCCCCCTTAAAATTCATACCGACAGCTCCCTTACAGCCGCCTCGTAATCAGCCGCCGAACGGGCCTTGGCTATCCGTTTCAACTGACGGTGAGGCAACAGGGCATAATACCAGAAGCTCTTCATCCGCGACAGCAGCTGCGCCTCGCCGCAAAGCACTCCCCGGTAATGTCCCCATAACAGCCCGTGAAGCCGCAACAACCCCTCAAGCCGCCGGCGGTCGTCCCACTCCTGGCCGTCGCGCCACTCCCTGAACAGCGACGGACGGCCCAGCAGCCCACGCCCGGCCATCACCCCGTGGAGCCACGGCCAACGCCCTGCCACCTCCTCCAGCTCCCCAGGCGTATGTATCTCGCCGTTGAACACCACCGGCTTACCGACAGCCGAGGCCAGCTCCTCGAATCTATCGAGATGCAGGTCGCCCCGGTATTGCTCCCGGGCCGTGCGCGGATGGATGGTCACATGCTCCAACGGCATCTTCCTCAACACCGACACGACATCACGCCATTGCCAGGGGTCATCCACCCCGAGCCGCATCTTCAACGAGTAACTCACCGAACTGTCTTCGGCTACATAGGCCGCCACCTTCTCCATCTCCTCCCTTCTGAGCAGGAACCCGGCACCACGGCCTTTGGCGACCTGCGGCGGGAAGGGGCATCCCATATTGAGGTCGACACGGTCAAACCCCTCGGCTTTCAGCGCCCCGGCGAGCCGGCGCATCTCCTCCGCGTCACGGAAGATTATCTGGGGCACAAAACCGGCGGTCTCAGCATTGAGCGGGGAAAGGATGTCGCGCATCGTGCGCCTGGCCGGCTCCCCCTTCTCCCATCTCAGGAAAGGGGAGAAACAGCCGTCGGCCCCGCCGAAGACCTCGGTGTGGAAAAGGCGGTATGGCGCATCGGTGTAGCCCTGCAAGGGGGCCATGAACAATTTCATTTACGCCCCCCTTTCACCATTATGGAGACAATCACGGCCACGGCCAGCGCCCACGGATAATACAGGTAGCGGAACGGCTCGGCAGGCGACAGCCCGGCAAGCGAGCAGGCAAGGAGGGTCTGCGCGCCATAAGGGATAAGACACTGCACGATGCATGAACATGTGTCGAGCAACGACGCGCTTTTGCGCGGCGTGATGCTAAACCGGCGGGAAATCTCCTTAGACAGCGGCCCGACGGTGATGATGGCCACGGTGTTGTTGGCCGTGCAGAGGTTCACCAGGCTGACCAGCAAGGCTATGCACCCTTGCGCGCCACGTTTGCCCCTGACCCGGGCGGTCAACACCTGCAGCATCCAGTCTATGCCTCCGTTGGCTTTGACAAGCCCGAGCATCCCGGCCGACATCAGGGTGACCACTATCAGCCCTCCCATCGACTCTATGCCGCTCCCCATGAAGCCGCATAGGGACAACGGACTGTGACCGTGGGCCATCCCGACAACCATCGCGGCAACGATGCCGCCCGACAACACCAGCGTGACATTCATCCTCGCCACAGCCGCCACTATCACCATCAGATAAGGCAACACCAGCCACACCGATGGATGCCCGGCATCAGCGACCTGGGCCACTGGCGTCATGCTGTTCTCGACAAGATACACCGCCAGGGTGACCGCCGCCGCCGGGAGGGCGAGCCAGATGTTGGCCCTGAACTTGTCGGCCATGTCGCATCCCTGCGAACGGGTGGCGGCGATTGTCGTGTCGGAGATAAACGACAGGTTGTCGCCGAAAAACGCGCCCCCGATGACCACCGCCACCATGAAGGCCGCGCTGCCGTCTGACACCGCCGCGATTTCGACAGCCAGCGGGGTCAGCGCCACCACCGTGCCAACCGAGGTTCCGACGGCGAGCGATATGAAGCACGCGGCCACGAATATCCCCGGGACCACCATCGATGACGGGAGCAGCCTCAGGGCAAGCTCAACGGTCGCCTCCACGGACCCGATTTCCTTGGCCAGGGAGGCAAATGCCCCGGCCAGGATGAAAATCCAGACCATGTAGATGATGTTGGGATGGGCGGCGGCTTTGGAGTATGTGGCGACCCTGTCGGCCAGGCTCCCCGCCGAAATGGCGACACCCCAGGCCGAGGCACACAGCAACGCCACTGAGAACGGCATCCTGTAGAAGTCGCCCACGCAGGCCGACACCACCACATACAGCGCCAGAAACAGTATCACGGGGGAGATGCCAAGCAGTCCCCTCCCCGGATTTATCCGTGTATTCGGGTTATCCAATATCAGATGTTATCAGATGTGGTATTTGAGGGTGTCAGATACGGAATTTGAGGGTCTTACCGCCGAAGCGCAGGATATAAAGCCCAGCCGACAGCTGGCCGAGGCTGTGGATTGATTCCCCGGCGGGAGCGGCAACCTCCATGACCATCCGTCCCTCTGGAGTGTAGACGACAGCGGTCATAGCCTTTTCGCCGCGCAATGTCAGCTGGCCATCCCTGACAGAAGCCGCCGCAAGCCTAAGCCCCTCTCCCGCCATGTCAAGCGACGCGGCGGAATAACGGACATACAGGCGGGTGGCAGCAGTCTTTCCCTGGGAATCTGCGATAAGGTCAATCCATCCGTTCTCGGCGGAGGCATCCTCAGCCTGCTCCACGGGTGAGTGCTCAGGGCTTACACGCAGCACCCTGCCTGCAATCTCGGCAACGCCGCCACCTCCGGGCAACGACACACCTGATACCTGGTAGTTGATTTCAGCGTCGGGGGAATCAGAGTCGGTGGCGAATCCCAGCAGGTCAACCTCAGTGGTCTCCCCCCCGTCAATGACCAGCTCCTCTACCGGCTTGAACTCCGGGGCCTCGTCGTCGACAAACACAGGAAGCGAGGGATACCATACGGCAGGTTCCATCCGGTAATCGGCAATCCTGGCCCCGTCAGGCCCCAGACGGCGCAACACATAGTCGGTGAGCGCGTAATCCTTGAAAAGCGAGAGATACATATCCCCCGAAACGGGAGATGTCCTCATCGAGCATCCATAAATCATCCAGGGATTCTCCCCCGCAGGCAGCTCCTCGGCGTTGAGGTCAAGCACCTTGGAAAATTCCCCTTTGTCGATGTCATACCTGAATACCGCGCTGTTTGAGAACCAGGTGTTGGGCCCGCCGTTCCAATAGAGGAAATTGCCGGTGGCCGAGGCGTGGAACCCGTCGGCGGTCCAGGCATACCAGGAGTTGGCCGGGGGATAGATGCCGTCGGGCACCGCCACAGCCTCAGCCTGCCCGCTCACCGGATCATACTTTATCAGATAAGGAGCGGCCTCCCCGGTGGCGTTGGTGTCGGCGGTGACGCTCATCCATAGATTGCCGTCATTGCCTGTGACAATCGAGCCGATGCCGTTGGTCTCTCCAAGCCCCTCGGGGAGATTGTCGCCAAGCAAGTCGGCAAGGCTCAGACCGATGGCCTTGTCAGGCCGCATCCCGGGGATGCTCACCAACCCGAATGTCTGCGATGCGAAGTAGAAATCATCCCCCACCCTGGCGATTGAGCCGGTCTGGTAGGGATATTGGTAAGGATAAGGCGACGCCACACCGTCGGGGCTGCATATGTCGGCGCATTCCTGCACGAGGGTGTTGTCACCGGCAATGTAGGTCAGTATGCCGTCGGAAGTGGTCACAAACGCCTTGTCGCCAAAAGGCATCACCGCACGGCCCTGCACACTCTTCCCCCGCCCGTTGACAAGCTCAACAGAGTTGAGATAGACCAGAGTCGAGGCGTCAAGCACCGTCAGCGTGCCGGCCATGTTGTAGCTGCCGGGAGCATCGGGGTGGTTGGAGACCACATACAGCCTGTCGCCGTGGAAACGGGCATGGCATATCGCCCCGGGTATCTCACGGCGCGGATTGGCCTGGCGGAAAGCGCGGTAAATCCAGCTCCCCTCCCCCTCCGGACTGAAAAAATTGATTGAGCCGTTGCCGGGATTGCCGGTGGTCTCCTCGTTCATGATCATCACACCGCCCGCGTAAGGGCTGTCTGCAACTGCCTGGGAAACCGCGCCGGAGAGCAGCGCGGCGGCAAGGAATCTGGAAATTCGCATCTTGATATGGCGTTTGATAGTATTGTCGTTGCAAAATTAGTGATTTTTTTCTAAATTTGCGGTTTCTAAAAAGTGTCAATCATACGAAACAGAATATACAGATGGAGAAGAACTTCAAACGGACTCTTGTCACCACTGCCCTCCCCTACGCCAACGGCCCGGTACACATCGGCCACCTCGCCGGGGTATATGTCCCCGCCGACATCTACACACGTTTCCTGCGCCTGCGAGGCGAGGATGTCAAGATGATCGGAGGCAGCGACGAGCATGGAGTGCCCATCACCATCCGCGCCCGCAAAGAGGGCATCACCCCCCAGGATGTAGTAGACCGCTACCATAAAATCATAAAGGACTCTTTCGAGGAGCTGGGAATCTCATTCGATGTCTACTCCCGCACCACCTCCGAGACCCACCGCGAGACCGCGTCGGAATTCTTCCGCCACATATATGACAAAGGGGGATTCATCGAGAAACCCTCGATGCAGCTCTACGACGAAGGCGCGGGCCGATTCGTGGCCGACCGCTACGTCATCGGCGAGTGTCCCGTCTGCCATGCCCAGGGCGCATACGGCGACCAGTGTGAGAAATGCGGCTCGTCGCTGAGCGCCACCGACCTCATCAATCCCCGCTGCGCCGAGACCGGCAACATCCCCGTCCTCAAGGAGACCCGCCACTGGTATCTCCCCCTTGAGAACTATCAGAAAGCCCTTGAGGAGTGGATTCTCGAAGGCCACAAGGAGTGGAAGACCAACGTATACGGCCAGTGCAAGTCATGGCTCGACCTGGGCCTACAGCCCCGCGCCGTCACCCGCGACCTCGACTGGGGCATACCCGTGCCTGTCGAGGGGGCCGAGGGGAAAGTGCTTTATGTATGGTTCGACGCCCCCATCGGCTACATCTCCAACACCAAGGAGATACTCCCCGACAGCTGGGAGAAATACTGGAAGGATCCCGAAAGCCGCATCATAAACTTCATCGGCAAGGACAACATCGTCTTCCACTGCATCATCTTCCCGGCGATGCTAATGGCATACGGCGACGGATACCAGCTGCCCGACAACGTGCCCTCCAACGAGTTCCTCAACCTCGAGGGTGACAAAATCTCCACTTCGCGCAACTGGGCCGTGTGGCTCCACGAATATCTCCGCGACTTCCCCGGCAAACAGGATGTGCTGCGCTACGTCCTGACCGCAAACGCCCCGGAGACCAAAGACAACGATTTCACCTGGAGCGACTTCCAGAGCCGCAACAACTCCGAGCTGGTGGCCATCCTCGGCAACTTCGTCAACCGTGCCGTGGTGCTGACCGGCAAATACTTCGACAACGTCGTGCCCCAGGCCGGCCAGTGGCTCGATGTCGACAAGGCCGCCTTCGCCGAAATCCGAGAAGCCGAGAAGGCCCTCACCACGTCGCTTGAGACATTCCACTTCCGCGAAGCCCTCCGCCAGGCGATGGAGATAGCCCGCGTCGGCAACCGCTACCTCCAGGAGACAGAGCCATGGAAAGTCGCCAAGACCGACATGGAGCGCACCGCCACCATCCTCAATGTCGCCCTCCAGATCTGTGCCAACCTCGCCGTGGCTTTCGAGCCGTTCCTCCCCTTCATGGCAGGGAAACTGCGCGGGATGCTGGGACTCGACGGGCTGACATGGGCCGACCTCGGACGCGAGGACATCGTCAAGGCCGGCAGCCGCCTGGGAGAGGCCGTGCTGCTCTTCGAGAAAATCGAGGATGATGCCATCCAGGCACAGCTCGACCGCCTCGCCCGTATCAAGGAGGAGAACAAGCTCGCCGCATGGAAGCCCGAGCCGCAACAGCCCGACGTGCCATTCGACGACTTCCTGAAGATGGACATCCGCGTCGGCACCGTCATCGAATGCGCCCGCGTCCCCAAGGCCGACAAGCTCCTGCGATTCCTCATCGACGACGGAATGGAGAAACGCACCATCGTCAGCGGAATCGCCAAGCACTACGCCCCCGAAGACCTCATCGGGAAACAGGTATGCTTCATCGCCAACTTCGCTCCCCGCAAGCTCAAAGGAGTGGAGTCGCAGGGCATGATTCTATCCGCCCAGAATCCCGACGGCTCACTCGTGGTGATCTCCCCCTCTGCCCCCGTCACTCCGGGTGCCCAGGTCAAATGACATTAACGTGCTTCCCGCCCCCCCGGCGGGAAGCACCTACTTCAAACCAACGCTAAACCACAATCCTGTCATAGTCACTCGTTATGGAAAAAAACGCCAGCAGGAGACCCAGAATCCTGATCATATACACCGGCGGCACAATCGGCATGATTGAAGACCCCGCGACCCAGACCTTGAGGCCGTTTGACTTCTCCCATCTGATTGACAATGTGCCCAAAATCAAGATGCTCGACTATGACATCCGACATATACAGTTCAATCCCCCGATTGACTCCAGCAACATGAACCCCGCCCACTGGCAACAGATAGCGGAGGCTATCGGCAAGAACTACAACGATGTGGACGGATTCGTGGTGCTTCACGGCACCGACACGATGGCATACACCGCGTCGGCCCTCTCTTTCATGCTCGAGCACCTGCGCAAGCCGGTCATCATCACCGGCTCACAGCTTCCAATCGGGGAGGTGCGCACCGACGGCGAGGAGAACCTCATCACAGCCCTCCAGATTGCCGCCGCCACCGACCCCGTGAACGGCGAACCGATGGTGCAGGAAGTGGCGATTCTCTTCGAGAACTACCTCTGGCGCGGCAACCGCTCGACCAAGATGAGCGCCGACAACTTCAACGCCTTCAAAAGCAACAACTACCCCCCGCTCGCGAAAATCGGACTGTCGATACATTTCAACCCCGACGCGCTCTGGCGCGTCAACGACCCGCACCCCCTCAACGTCCACACCGGGCTCAACACCGACATCATCATCATATATGTCTCCCCCGGGCTCACAGAGACCTCGCTGCGCCAGCAGCTCCAGACACCGGGGGTCAAAGGGATAGTGCTGAAGACCTACGGAGCCGGCAACGCCCCGACAGAGCCGTGGTTCAACGACGCCATCCGCGAGGCAGTAGAGCGCGGCACGATCATACTCAACGTCACCCAGTGTGTCAACGGCGCGGTACACCAGAAACGCTACTACACAGGCGACCGCCTCGCCCGTGCCGGGGTAATCTCGGGCCACGACATCACCACCGAGGCCGCCCTCACCAAGCTGATGTTCCTCTTCGGCTCAGGACTCACCGCACGCCAGGTCAACCACCGCCTCCTCCACCCCATCTGCGGCGAAATGACCATCTGACCCACGTCTCCCCGACGCCCCCCTCCACGATCCCGGCTAATCTTTTTTATTGCTGTCCGGTAAAAAAAGACAAAATCATATATTCTCTACAAATATAATAAGTTACACCTGTTTTACGAAAAAGGGCTTGTCATTTGAGGCGATGTGAAATTGGTAGCATTAAGCATCAAAAAGCCCTTAAAAGACATCTATACGAGTCTGTTTCATGCTGTATGAGATAAAAATAGTCCATTTCCTATCATGTCAAAGTTTTACCGGACAGCAATAAATCTTTTTCTTCAAATTCATCCGCGGATATCTGCGTATCTGCGGTATCTGCGTGAGTTTCCCCACCCACAAGGCTAAAAACAACCGTGACCGCGGCTCACGTCGCAGTCACGGTTTCTACCTAACCTTTGTTCAATTTAATCTTAGGATATAGTCTAATCTTTTGATGAAAAATCAATAAACAATCTAATCAACCTTATCGGGAGGGGGCGGCCAATCACTCCGCCCCCATCCTTGAATCTTTAGGATTTGTTTGACAGGAATCGTCAAAGGGTCATATTATCTATTATCACTGAGAAATCATAGAGACTGTGTCGGGAAGACTCAGCGACGCATCATCTTCACCACCTTGCTGCCCTGGCGCAGGATGTACAGGCCGGGGGCTTCGATGTCGGCCACACGGCGGCCGTCGATGGTGTAGGCCTCATAGGGGGCATTGAGGTCGATGACAGCGTCCATCAGGTCATCCTCCACTGCGGAGTCGACACCCGACACCGAAACCGGGCTGCGCAGCATCACACTCTGCAGGTCGGCGTTGCCGCCGCTGATCCACATACCGTAGTTGAGAAGGTTCCTTACATCAGCGTCGGTCAGAGACTGGTGGTAGTAGACATTCTGTCCGGCGGGTATGTCGTTGATGTCGTAGTAAGTGCCAGACTCCGCAGGGATATCATCGCCCGGCGCGCGCAGGCCGGCAGTGGCGAGTCCGCTGCCATAAGCAGCCTCGTAATACCAGTTGAGCGGGTCGCGGTTGATGTCGGAGACATTATTCGTGTCATAGGTGAGCGACAAGCGCGCGCCTCCGCTCCACGGGAAGTGGAATGTCAGCTTGTAACCCTCATATTTGCCATAACCGTTGGTTGCCAGCCAGTCATTCTCGGCGGCACGCTTGAAATAGGTGTGTGACACATAGATCTGCACATTGTCTGATGTGTAAAGGTCACCCTCATACACCTTTCCTCCGTCATCGTGGCCAAGGGTCATCCAGTCGTTGTGGACATAGAGGTCATTCTGCATGTCGCTGGGGTTCTCTTCGCCAAACGATATTTCTGCCAGCTCAAGACCCTCTCCTTCGAGGAAGAGGCCGTTGAACTTCAGCGCGCGGATTTCTCTCTGAGTCGGGCGGTAAACAACGTCAACCAGCCCGTTCTCGTCTGCTTCACCCACAGTCATGACACCATCTTCGGTACCGGTCAGCCCCTGGGCCACCTTCATGTTGGCGGAATAAGGACGGATGTACTGCAGGCGCAGCCGGGCATTGTCAGCGGTCTTCTTGAAGGTGAAGACGATGCGCTCGCCGTTGGCATAGTTGGTGAACGCTATCGGACGGATGCGCTTCATATTGTCCCAGCCGAACATACGGTTGTCGCCCTCGTCAGTCACCACATAGCCACGGTCGCCCTTTGCAGGATCAAGATCCTGCTTGGTGGTACCGACAAAGTGGGGGTAAGTGTCGCCAAGAGCCTCGTTGGAGTAATTGCGCAGCTCGACCTTAGCGATTTCCGAGCCATTGTTGCCGTCAATCCAGAGGCCGTTGTGGCGCAGGGCGGCCACCATACGGTAATTGAGGATGTAGCGGTAGAACACCTTGCCGTTGACATTGTATGCGTCAGCCACAGTGTTGGAGTCGCCGCAACCGCGCTTGAACCACACGCCGTCATTGTCCTTGAAGTAGAACGAAGCCTGTCCCTCGGGGTTGGCGCTCTTGTAAGTTACCACGATGCAGTCGTCAAGGTCGGCGTTGGTTTCGTCGGCCTCTGCGGTGTAGAATTTCGAGGCGGGGATATGGAAAGCCTGGTCGAGACGGTCTTCATCGCCATCCTGGAGGCCGTAGCGCGACATCCAGTTGGAGTCAAACACGAGGCTGGTATCGTCACCCTTGGCCGAGGTGATTGTCTCACCCTCCTGCCACAGCACGCGTGTGGTGAAATTGCCCTCTTCAACGGGAGGCTCGGGCTGGTCGTCAGCCACGATTTCGCCCACCTCTTCGGCATGCTTGTTGTAGACAAACTCCACTTTCACCACGGAGTTCCGATTTCCGTCAACCCACAGACCGTTGGCGGCCATCTCGGCGGCACGCACGTCAGACTGTATCTTGAAAGTATAGGCTGTGTTGGCCAAGATGTTGTCAATCCAGTCGGGATTGGTCGAGTTGTTGTCGCCGCGTTTGTTCCATTTGTTGGCAGAGTCAAGGAATACGAAGTTGGCCTGTCCGCCGTCATTGGCGAAATAGACGCGGATTTCGTCGCCGGCCTGCACTGCGGGCATATATGCGGGCTTGATCCAGAGCGCCTTTGTGGCATCGGCGCCGTTTTCCGCCACGTTATACCAATCATCGGCCATCTGGAAAGTCAGGCCCTGGATTTCGGCCACACCAGAGAATGTGCCGTCATCGGGATTCTCGGGTCCTTCGGGATCAGGCTCCTCGCCGCCGCCCCCACCTTCAATCGCATCGACCGAGGTGATGGTGAGCTTATTGGCCATAAGTTTGAACTTCTTTGATTTGTTGTAACCGTTGATGAAAGTCTCGGTCACGTCAAACGACACTGAGCCTGCGCCGGCTGCCACATTGTAGTCCTCAAAGAGAGTCGCGGTGCCATTGTCGGTGTCAATCGAGATTTTGATTTATTGCTGTCCGGTAAAAAAAGACAAAATCATATATTCTCTACAAATATAATAAGTTACACCTGTTTTACGAAAAAGGGCTTGTCATTTGAGGCGATGTGAAATTGGTAGCATTAAGCATCAAAAAGCCCTTAAAAGACATCTATACGAGTCTGTTTCATGCTGTATGAGATAAAAATAGTCCATTTCCTATCATGTCAAAGTTTTACCGGACAGCAATAATTTTGATTTCACCCTCTTCGGTGTTGGTGAAGCTTACCTTGATTTGGTCGCCCACAGACAGCGACCCCATCGCGTCATTCGAGACTTCGATTTCATTGCCCTCGAGGTAGGTCTCGCCCGACCAGAGGTTGGTCACCGCCATTATCGAGACCGTGGCGGCCACGATCAATGACAGAAGAAGAGTAATACGTTTACACATAGTTTTGTTGTTGGTTTGTTTCGGAGAGCGGCAGGTCAGGCCGTTGTTGCCGAAAGGTTAAAGATAGATTTGGTATAGTCAGGTTTTATAGTCTTGTCAGCGAGAGCAGCGTCGGCAGGCGGTTTGATGTCTTTTTTCGGTCAATGTTTTTGACTGGCTGATACTGTTCTTGTCAAGGATTTGTTTGTGATGCAAAATTAATATATGGCAAGCCGATAACCAGATACTATTTTATCCGAAACCATGCCGATTTCGACAAAATACACCCAATCGGCTGACCATCACCCGAAATGACATCATAACAGGCGATTTTTCCGGGCCTGCAGACAGCGACATGCCATGCAAACCGCCGGCTGGAAAAAGAATCCGGGAGACGTCCAACGATGGCCGTCTCCCGGATGAGGATTGTCTAAGTAAGGGAGAGGAGGATGTCTTTATGAGTTAGTTTGCGGATTTTTTGCGGACAGGATTATTTGGCGACTTTCACCACCTTGTTGCCCTGACGGAGGATGTAGATGCGTCCCTGGGTCATCTCGCTTACGCGACGGCCGTCGATGGTGTAAATCTCAACGGGAGCGCTGAAGTCGATGGTGTTGTCGACAGCCACATTCTCCACGCCCGACGAACCCTTCTTAACGAGCTCGACTTTGATGAGGGTGGCAGCCTGGCCCTTCACGAAGAAACCGCGTGAGGGGAGGGTCTCCAGCTCGGTGTAGTCGGTGTCGGCGATGGGAGAGTCAGTGATTTCGTAGCTGTACACGCCATTGGAGGGGATGGGGTCGTATTCAACCATGGGGGTCCAAGCCCAATCGGGACCAACCTTCACGTCAATCTGAATCTGGGCGGGAGCGTCGTCGGAGCCCTGGAGATCTTTATAGGTGAAGACAAGCTTGTCACCCTTGGCGAGGCCTGCCATGGCGGCGGCCACCTTGTCGGTCCAGTTGGTCGACTCGCAGTCGAGAGAGAGTATGCCCTTCCAGGCACCCATCACCTCTTCACCTTCCCAAAGAGCTTCGCCGCCTACAACAGGAGGTTCGGGATCAACCGGGCCGCCTTTTGAGACAACCTCAACCTTGACGAGGGTAGCGCTCTGGCCCTTGACAGCGAAACCACGCTGTGAGAGCATCTCGAGGTCGGTGTAGTCACCCACGGGCTCATCCTTGATGGTGTAGGTGTATTTGCCGGCGAGGATGGGGTCTGCGTCGATGATTGTGGTCCAGGTCCAGGCGTTGTCGAGGCCGAAAGAGTTGAGCTGAATCTGGGCGGAAGCAGCGTCGGCGTTCTCATAGTAGAACACCAGCTTGTCGCCAGCCTTGAGGCCGCCCATGACGGTCTTGTTCCACTGCGCGTTTTCGGGGATGTTCTTGTATTCAAGCATACCCTTCCAGCTGCCCATCTCTACGGAGCCGGTCCATACGGCGGTGCCGGTGGTGGGGGTCACGTCGCCTCCGCCAGCCTTGACGAGCTCAACCTTGTTGAGGGTGGCGTTCTGGCCCTTCACGAAGAAGCCGCGGCCGGGGAGGGTCTCCAGCTCGGTGTAGTCGGTGTCGGCGATGATGCCGTCGGTGATTTCATAGGTGTAAACGCCGTCAGCGGGGATGACATCGTATTCGACCATTGGGGTCCAGGCCCATGCGTTGCCCACCTTCACGTCAATCTGAATCTGGCCGGGAGCCTCATCGTCGGTGGAGACATCTGTGTATGTGAACACCAGCTTGTCACCCACTGCGAGATCGGCCATGGCGGAAGCCACCTCAGGGGTCCAGTTGGTAGACTCACAGTCGAGGGAGAGCATGCCTTTCCAGCTGCCCATCACCTCTTCACCTTCCCAAAGGACGGTGGCGTTTGCCGACATGGCGAGACCAGCGGCGGCGAGAAGAGTAAAAATCTTATTCATTTGAGATTGTTGAAAAGAGTTAGTTATTTAAGGTATATGTTCAGTTTTTCACTGTCGCTTTCAAGCGTCTTTCCGGCATGTCATGAATGTGGAAATGTTTTCATGGCTCAAAAGTTGTTGACACTTGCAAAGTTACAACTTAAACATCCCGATAATTGATACAATTTTGCCCGTTTGTGATACGATTTCTACATTCTTAGGGAAATCGGTCAACCAGATGTCAAAAAACGCCTCCTCGGGAGGCGTTTTTTGCGTGAAATGACACTATCTGGTGGCCAACTGCCATAATCGCCCGCAGGGAGCAGCGGGGCGCGCCCGGTTCACTCGGCAAAAAGCGTCTCGATGACCTCCAGGCACATGCGCGAATTGTGGTAGGGGCATTTCCAGAAACCGGCCTTGTCGTCGCGCCGGTTGATGTCACCCCCGGGGAAACGGCTCCAGTGCCATTCCCCGCCATTGTGGTCGACAAGATTGTCTTTTATCCAGCACCATGACCGCCAGGCCTTGTCGATGGCCAGGTCAACGCCGTGGTGCTTGTAGAGGTAGACAAGCCCTACCACATCCTCGGCCTGCACCCACCAGTGGCGTTCCAGGTCGAGACGGCCGTCGCCAAACCGCTCGTAGGCCATCCAGCCCTCGTCTGAACGTCCCTCGAGGGCGGCGTTGGCTATCGCCAGGCAATGGCGTTTTGTCTTCTCATACAGGGCCGTGACCTCGGCCAGGCATCCCTCTCCGGGATTGGCGAGCAACACCCCGGCGGCCTCCAGCAGCAGCCATGAGGCCTCGATGTCATGGCCGTAGGAGATGTTGGAGTCGTGGCGCACCCATTTCTCGTCGAAGAAAAGCCCCAGGTGGGAGGTGGCCTTGTCCTCCATCACGTCGAGGAATATGCGCAGCAGGTCGACGATGGCCTCGCGCAACGAAGCGTCGGGCCACACGCGGTAGAGGTTTGTGTATGGTTCGAGAATATGGAGATGGGTGTTCATCGTCTTCTTCTCGTTTGCGTCCTTGTCAGAGAGGCGCATATCGGAGATTTCCTGCCAGTCGCGGGTGAAGGCCTCGATGTAGCCTCCGCCGTTGGCCTTGCTGTCGCGTGCCCTCGACTCCAGGTCGCGGAAAAGCCCTTTGGCGATTTCAAGGGCCTCCTCGGAGGCTGTAGCCCGGCAATACTCGCTCAGTCCGTAGATGGCGAAGCCGATGGCGTAAGATTGCTTCTTGGTGTCGAGCGGAGCCCCGGCGGCATCGACCGACCAGTAGACACCCCCCATCTCCCGGTCGAGGAAATGGTCGCGCAGGTACTCATATGCGCGGGTGGCGGCTGCGAGATACTGCGGGTCGCGAATGACGCGGTATGCGGCAGAGAATGTCCAGAGCAGGCGGCCATTGAGTATCGCCCCCTTGGGGGCATCATAGTCGGGGGTGTCATCGCCGTCGATACGGCCGAGGAATCCGCCGCGCGGATCGGCCATGCGGTCGGTCCAGAACGGCAATATGTTGCTTGTCAGGTTCTCGCGGAGGTCTGAGACAAGGTTTTCAGCAAGGGTCATCTTTATGGAATCGGTTTACTGGTGGTATTTCTGTTGATTGGTCGCCACGGCTCATGCCTCGCCGGAGACACACAGGTCAGAGGCGGCCTGCTCGCCGGAATCGGCTGTTGTTGTGTCGGCCTGCCCCTCTCCACGGCGTTTGCGCAGGTCGCGGTCGATCTCCTCCATGCGCGATGTGGTCAGGGGGTAGAAGATGAGGATGAACGCGCCGAAGAGGGCCACGGCGGCTGGTATGTAGCTCATCAGGTAGCGCAACCCGTCGAGGGCAGCCGCGCTCTGGGTGATATGCGCCCCCGAGTCAAGCTCGTAGGTCACGTAGCCGAATGCGGCCAGCAACCACAGCGCGCCCGAACCGCCGAAGGCCGAACCGAATTTCTGGGCCATTGAGGCCGATGAGAAAATCAGGCCGGTAGAGGCGGTGTTGTATTTCTGCTCGGAGTAATCCGAGACATCGGCATACATCGACCATACAAGCGGCGACACGATGCCGGTGCATATCGAGATCAGCACCTGCAGCACAAGCATCATCCAGTAGCCTGCGGTGGTCTCAAGGGGTATGTAGAAGAAGACCACGGAGAGGATGGCCAGCAGGATGTTGATGGCCATGAAGGCGTTTTTCTTGCCGAGCGCGCCGACGATGGGCACTGTGATCATGACACCCACCATGTTGAACAGCTCGCCGATGGCCAGGAACAGTCCGGCGAAGAAAGCAAACGACAGGCCGAAGATGGCCAGGGTGGCGTCGGGCGACACCAGGTCGGCGAAATAGAAGGCGACGGTGGAGCCGCGCACGGTGTTGAAGAGGTTGGTCGACAGCGCCGCCCCGATGAGCAGCCACCACGGGCCGTTGCGCAGGAGCTTGGAGAGGTCAGAGCCTACCGAAACCTCCGACTTGGTGTTGACCCGCTCGCGGGTCATCTTGAAGCAGAGGAAGAAGAGCAGCGCGCAGGCAATGGCAATCACTATCATGGCCCACTGCCATCCTCCGGCAACCGACATGCCCAGCGAGTTCTGGAAGAGGTTGCAGAGTGGTTCCCAGGCCGCCAGGGCTATGAACGAGCCGCCGTAGGCGAAGAACATCCTGTATGACGAGAAGACGGTCTTCTCGGTTGAATCAGGGGTGATGACCCCGAGCATGGCTCCATAGGGCACATTGATGCCGGTGTAGACCGTCATCATCATTATGTATGTGACATAGGCCCAGACAAGCTTGCCGCTCTGCGAGAAATCGGGGGTGGAGAAGAGCAGGATGCCGCAGACGGCGAAGGGAATGGCGAACCACAGGACGTAGGGGCGGTATTTGCCCCAGCGCGTCTGGGTGCGGTCGGCGATGATACCCATCATCGGGTCTGAGACGGCGTCCCAGATGCGGGTCACCAGAAACAGCACGGCGGCGTGGGCCAGCCCTATGCCGAAGATGTGGGCATAGAAAAACGGAAGATAATATGAGAATATCTTCCAGAACATCGACGAGGCCATATCGCCGAAGCCGTAACCTATCTTGTCTTTCAATGAAGCCATGGTAAAGATTCGTGTGGGGGGATGTCAACCCCGCAGCCCATGGCCCACGGTCATCCGTCAGGATGCCAGCCGTGAGCCATGGACCGCGGGATGAGGATTGATTATTTGAGTTGGAGGTTGGCGTCGATGAGACGGTTGAGGGTCTTGACAGACTCCCCGGTGGAGAGGCCGTCGGAGGGGGTGTTCATGCAGTAGTCGACGAGACGGTCGATGGTCGAGGTGGCCACATGCATGCGGGTGTCGGAGGAGGCGTAGTAGATGAACACTTTGCCATCCTCGTCGGCAATCCAGCCGTTGGTGAACAACACGTTCATCACGTCGCCGATATACTCGTCGCCGACCGGGGCCATCAGGTAGCCGCCGGGGGTGTAGATCGGCCTCCACGGCTCGTCGAGGGCGGTCATGTACATGTAAAGCACATAACGCAGGCCTGAGGCGCAGCCGCGCACACCGTGGGCCAGGTGGAGCCATCCCTTGGGGGTCTTGATGGGATGGGGTCCCTCGCCGTTCTTCACCTCCTTGATGGTGTGGTAATAGCGGGTGTCGACGATGATCTCAGACTCGACAACGGCGTTGGTCATGTCGTCGACCAGCGCCCAGCCGATGCCGCCGCCGCTGCCGGCGTCGATGAAGCCGTCCTGGGGGCGGGTGTAGAGGGCATACTTGCCGTTGACAAACTCGGGATGCAGCACCACGTTGCGCTGCTGGCTCTTGGCCTTGAGGTCGGGCAGACGCTCCCAGTTGATAAGGTCCTTGGTGCGGGCGATGCCACAGGTGGCTGTGGCAGCCGAGAGGTTGCCCGGCTCGTTGTCGTCATGACGCTCCACGCAGAAGAGGCCGTAGATCCAGCCATCCTCGTGGCGGGTGAGGCGCATGTCGTAGATGTTCACGCCGGGGATGTCATCCTCGGGCATGGTGATGGGATGGTCCCAGAAGCGGAAGCTGTCAATCCCGTTGGGGCTTTCGGCCACGGCGAAGAATGACTTGCGGTCAGAACCCTCGACGCGCACCACCAGCACATACTTGCCGTTCCATTTGATGGCTCCGGAGTTGAGGGTGGCGTTCACGCCGATGCGCTCCATGAAGAAGGGGTTGGTGGCGCGGTTGTAGTCATATTTCCAGAAGGGAGGCACCATCGCCGCCGTGATGACGGGATTCTTGTAACGGCAGAATATGCCGTTGCCTTCAACAGCCTCGTTGGGCTGGGTGACGAGAGCCTCGTATTCTTTTTCAACTAAAGCTTTGCGCTGATCAAAGTCAAGCATATCGGTGAGTCAGTTTTTGGGGTGATTGCTTAGTAAGAAAGTTAAAATTCAGCAGTGTGACACCGTCAGCGAATCGCGTCCATCTCGCGGGCGAAGACGGTGGAGTTGTCATCGTGGAAGACCTTGAACGACTCCACTCCGGGATGGCCGGGATAGGGGGCGTAGTAATGGTCTTTCTTCATCCACTCCGAGCCGTTGCGCCATACGGTCACATAGACCGGGTGCCATTTCTTGACCACAGGGAGCAGGCAGCGGGTGTACCAGTCGGTCACCGGCAGCCCCTCGCATCCGGTCTCGGTCAGGGCCGCGATTTTGCCTTTCTCGCGGGCCACCTCGACGGCTGCGCCGTATGTGGTGTCGATGTTGCCCAGCCAGGTGTCGATGCCGTCCATTCCGTCGCGGTGGTAGACATCGGCCCCGAGTATGTCGACATACTCGTCGCCGGGATACCATGTCATGTACTCCTCCCTGGAGCCCACGACATCGGGGGAATATGCCCAGAGCAGGCTGTTGCCGAGGCCCTTGGAGTCGAATGCCTCGCGCATCATTGCCCAGAGCTTGCGGTAAGACTCCACAGTGGTGTTGGGGCCGCCCCACCAGAACCAGCCGCCCGACATCTCGTGCCAGGGGCGCATAATCAGGGGGAGGGGGTTGCCGTCGCTGTCGCGGAGAGTGGCCAGATAGTCGGCGGCGCGGCCGATGTAGGCTTTCAGGGAGTCATTGGCAGCGGTGCCGTCAGTGACAGCCAGGGTCACCACGTCGGTGTCAATCGGCTGCCACGCGTCCTTGCCGTTGGCCGGGTTGATTGGGTGCCATGAGATGGCGTTGATGCCGCCGCGCTCATGCTGGGCAAGCATCTCGGCGCGCATGCGGTCAAACGAAACGGAGTCGAGGTTGACCGGCGAACCAACCTCTATCAGGCCGAGATCCCAGTGCATCATGCCGGGATAGTCGCCGACGGTCTCAAGCACATCGCTGCGCCCTGAGTCGCCAAACCATTTCACACCGTAGACCGGGTCGTCGTCATGGCCGTAGATGGTCAGGGAGTCGGCCTGGGCATTCTCCAGACGCTGCATCAGCGTCTGCGATATGGTCAGGGAGTCTGCGGAGCCTTCAGCTTGAGCATCGCCACCCTGCCTTGCGCCGCAGCCTGCCACAAACAGGCCACAGGCCACTACCGGGAATATCAGACTTTTGGTGTTCATAGGTGTAAGTTGTTTCTTTGAAATGAAGCGGCCCGGAGATTAACCCGTCACCGGGCCGCTTCTGTCACTCATTTGACTTCAAATTCAAGAGCTGTATTCTAAGGATGGGTCAGTTTAGGAGTGATTTTATGTCATCCCTGTTGAGGGTGTAGGGCGACGAGGTCACCTGCTGCCAAACTTCGGCCGGGGAATAATTCTTGATGAAGAACTGGTTGCTCTCTGTCTCATACCACTGCATGAAGTAGAGCCATGTCTCACCCTTGGGGAAAGCCACGTCGGGGTTGAAGAGCTTGCCACACTCCGAGAGGGCCACCATCTTCTTGCCCTCAACGAGTTCGCGGACAAGGTAGAAGCGGTCGAAATCGCTGAATAGGTCCTCCTCGCTGTAAACGTCCACTCCCACGAAGTCGCATTTGTCGTTGCCGACATACGCGCCCTGGAGCTGGTCGAGCGAGGCCAGCTCGCCGGCGTTGGATGTCTGGACGGTCCAGCACCAGATCATGTTGTGGATGCCGTAGTCGTTGACCAGCTTGTTGTAGAGGTGGTCCCAGAGCTGCTTGGTCACCTCGACACCCTCGGCGCCCCACCAGAACCAGGGGCCCCAGGTCGGGGCGTAGTCGCCGGCGGCCTCGTGGAACGGGCGGAAAATCACCGGAATGCCTGCGTCCTGGATGAGCTTGAGGTAACCGGCCACCTTGGCGATGTCCTTCTCCATGATCTCATATTCCCAGTTGCCGGGAACCATGGCGTTGGAGGGGCTGAAACGGCTGATGCCGGTAGAGAGCTGCGCCTTGGGGTTGTTGAGACGCGGCACATTCCAGTGCCACATGATCTGCACGATGTTGCCGGCCTCCCAGGCTTCCCTGACGGGTGTGATGTCGCCGTAGTCAATCCAGTTGGCGGGGGATGAGGCGAGGTGGATGTAGTCAAATCCGATTATCGCCGGGGCCTTGCCGGCCTCCTGGGTGATCACGTCGTAGTAGCCGCTGCCCCATGCCACTTCACCCATGGTGCCCGACATAGTCTTGCTGCCATACTGCGACTTGAGAAACTCGAAGAGCTTCTTGGCCTCGGGGGTCGCCGCGGGGTCGATCAGGTCTGCGTCAAGCACCGGAGCGGGGCGGGTCGAGAAATGCAAGGTGTAGGGGTCGGCGGCCATCTCGGGATTGTCGTAGCGCACCAGCGCGCCTTCGCCAACAACGAGGGTGTAGTCGGTGCCAGCCTCGAGGTCGAGGGGGATGTTGAGCTGGCAGATATTGGCGGTCGCCCCCTCAACCGGCTTGCCGTTGAGGGTGATGGCGGCGGCGTTGGCGATCTTCACCGGATGGGTGTAGTTGACCGTGATGTTGCGGTGGAGCAGCAGGTCGACAGTCGAGCCTTCGGCAATCGCGTCGGTGGCTGCCGTGGTCGGGGTGTAGGTCACATCATCCTCCATATTGTCGGAGCAGGATGCGGCCACGACTGCGAAAAGCCCCAGGGGAAGGAAATATCTAAGGAATTTCATTTCAGGTTCAATCGTTTAAAATTTCAGACAAGATTCATTTCTTGGGCTTTTCGGGCAGAGGCTCGCTCTGGAGGCACACGCGGATGTTGTCGAGGGCGATAGTCACGGGGACATTGGTCTCCTCCATGAACGGGCCCCAGCTGACAATCATCGAAAGGCCGTGGAAGTCATCCTTGGTCATCTTGCGGTCGCAAGGATTCATATAGCGGTCCTTGGTGAACTCCGACAGGGGCACTGACACGGTCACCCACTTGTCGCCGGTGTCATAAAAGCCAGTGCTGGTGTTCCAGGGCACCCACATGGCGCGGGGATATGGATAGGGAGCGTCCTCGCTGAAGAGGTAGTCGTTCTCGCCGAAGATGTCGGCGGGGGTGAACAGGATGTTGAGGGCGCAGATGGTCCAGGGGGTGGCCGACGGGATGTAAGCCTCGAACTTGAGGCAGTAGTTCATGTAGTCGGCGGTGTCGAATAGGGTAGAGATGTCGAGCGAGGTGATGCCGTTCTCATCCACCGGCCAGTGGTTGAACGAGAAGTTGTCCTCGCTCATGTCATTGTAGTCGGCCTTGATGCCGTCGAAGCAGATGAAGTTGCCGTCGAGGGCGGGGATGCCCTTGTACTCGCCTGAATGCAGCACCTTGTCACCCTTGCGCCAGCCGTTGGCCAACGCCAGGCCCTGTCCGTGGGTGCCGTCCCAGTCAAGGATCATGCCACGGGTGTCGCGCCACACGAATGAAGCGAGGCCTTCACCGTAACGGGTCGCGGCGGTAACACGGCCTTCCTGGGTAGCGCCCTGGGGAACCTTGACGGTCATCTGGGTGCGGGAGAAGGCGAGGATGTCCTCCTGGGCGACAGTCGCGCCGCCGGGGAAGGTGACCACGATGGGATGCTCGTCGTCGGTCACGAAGTAGTCGCCGTTGATTTCGACCACATCGCCGGGATTGGCCCACTCGCAGCTCATCGAGCTGATGATCGGGTCGGGCACCATTGTGTAGAAGTCGGCGGTGGTGGAGTTGCCCTTTGAGGTCACCAGCCTGACGGTGTTGGTGACATTCTCCGAGATGGCGTTGGGTATCTCGACGATTATCACGTCGGAGGTCACATAGGCGGGATTGAGCATGGCTTTTTGGTCGTTGAACCACACCTGCTGCACGTCGCCCATATCTGAACCGCAGATGGCGATTTTCTCACCGAGGTAAGCCTCTGTGATATGCTCGTTGGCGGTGGCGGGGTCGGTGTACCTGAAGTAGGCCACCTTGGGGTCTTTCCCCTGGTCCTTGTCGGCGTCGGACTCCGAACATCCGGTCATGGCGACGGTCATCAGCGCCACGGGAGCGACGAGGATATATCTGAGAATTCTTTTCATGATTGTCTTGATGATTTAGGGATGCTGGAATCAGTTGTAGGGGGAAACATAGTCGACAGGCTGGCCCAGGAGCTGCGGCGAGGTGGTCGAGGCGGCTGCGGGGATGGGTAGCTTGAAAGCGTCGGGGGAGATGAAGATGGGATCATACTGGCCCCACTCGGCGGTGTTGTCGACGATGGTGTACTGGCTGCGATTGTTCTCGTTGGAGGTGGTGGTGCCATCCTTCTGGATGTACATGGCCGAGCGGTTGTAGTCAGAGCCCCATCCCGAGTTGAGGAAGTCGATGGCCTTTGTCTTGCCAGCGCGGTAGCTGTAACGGAGGATGTCAAACCAGTTGGTTCCCTCGAAGGCGAACTCGAGGCGGCGCTCGACAAGCAGCTGCTCATATGTGAGCGATGTCAGGTCGGTCCAGAGTCCGGCGCGGTGGCGCACCTGGTTGACCATATCGAGGGCCACGGGGTCGGTGGTCTCGTCGGCAGCCCCCATGATGGCCTCGGCACGCACGAAATACATGTCGGCCAGACGGATGAGGTAGATGTTGTTGGCCGCGTCCTGGTTGAGACCCACGTTGCCGTCGCAGTCGGCCGACTTGCCGATCACATACTTCTTGATGTGGGCCAGCATCTCGTTCTTGTCCTCAATCACCGAGCCGTCGTCGCCACGGGTGTAGAAGTGGTAGGTGTAACCACCGCCGGCCTTGTTGAGGTTGGGATAGTAGTCACCCTCGGTCATATAGACCCACTGGCGGCGGGTGTCGCGGTCGTCATACTGCGACTGCAGGGAGATGGTCGGGCCTTTGCCGGCGCCCCAGGTCTGGTCGGCGATTACCGACGAACGGCTCCAGGCGCAGTTGCGGCCGTTTCCGAAGGAGTAGCCAAGCACGCCACACTGGATGGCAAGCAGCGACTCGGGCCCGTTGTTGGCCTCCACGTCGAAGAGAGTAGCGTAGTTGATTTCGGTGAGGGCGGGTTTGTTGTCGATGACCTCTTTGGCGTCGGCGGCAGCCTGGGCGAAGAGGGCGTTGCGGTCAAAACCGTAATCGGTGTGCGACGCCATGGTCAGGGCGATTTTGGCGCGCACGGCCAGGGCGGTCAGGCGGGTGGCGCGGAAAGCGTCGCCGTCGGTCATCGGGAGGTTGTTGACGGCGAAATCAGCGTCGGCCAGCGCGAACTCGTAGATGCTCTTCTGTGTGGCCGGGGGGAGCTGGAGGTCGTTGGAGGTGATGTTGGTGGAGTTGTCCTCTACGACAGGCACGTTGGTCCAGGCCTCGGTCAGCAGGTAGTAGCAGTAGGCGCGGATGCAGCGGGCCTCGGCGATGGCCTGGTTGATGGCCGCGTCTGAGACCCCGTCCTTGCATTTGCCGGGCATGTCGTGTATCACCGAGTTGCAGAAGGCGATGACGTTGTAAAGACCTTCCCAACCCTGGTTGATATACTGGTTGACGGAGGTGTAGGTGCCGAAGTACCACTGCCCCTCGGCGGCATAGGTGTAGTACATGTCGCCCGAGAGCATGTCGAACTTCCACTGGAAGTCGTGGGCGAACTGGTCCCAGGTGACTGCGGCGTAGAGGGCCATCGTGTTGGCGCGCACACGCTCGTCGGATGTGTAGAAGTTGTCCTGGGTCAGCTTGTCGACCGGGTCGACGGTCAGGAAGTCGTTGCAGGAAGACAGCGACCCGCCGAGCGCGGCTGCTAATATCAGGGATTTATAAATGGATTTCATCTTGGGATAGATTCAGGATTAGATATTAGAAAGAGAGATTGAGACCAAGGGTGTATGTGCGCGGGGTCGGGTAACGTCCGCGGTCGATGTTCTGCAGCAGAGCGCTCTGGTTGAATGCTCCGATTTCAGGGTCATAGCCCGAGTACTTGGTGAAGGTGTAGACATTCTGCACGTTGAAGTAAATCTTGGCAGAGGAGAGGCCCACCTTGCTGCCCCACTTGCGGGGAAGGTTGTAGCTCAGGGCGATGTTCTGGATGCGCAGGTAGGTGCCGTCCTCGATCCAGCGGTCGCTCATGCGGCAGTTGGAGTTTCCGTCGAGGTTGGAGAAGCGGGGCAGGCCGTTGCCCTGCGACACCAGGTAGACATTGTCGGGGTCGAATCCCTTCGAGGGGTCGATCATGCCATACTGGGCGCGGCCGAGAACCTTGGCCGACTGGTTGTCCCAGATCGAGGAGAGTCCCTCGGTCTTGTAGCGGGCCCAGTTGAGGATGTCGCCGCCGATCTGGCCGTTGAAACCGATTGAAAGCTCGAAATCCTTGTAGGTGAAAGCGGTGGTGAAACCGAATGTCAGGTCGGGGTTGGGGTCGCCGATGATGGTCTGGTCATCCTCGTTGATGACACCGTCGTCGTTGAGGTCCTTGAACTTGATGTCGCCCACCCAGGCGCCCGAAGTGCGGTCGACACGGTTGGCGTAGGGCTCCGAGCCGCCGGTCTGTGTGGCGTGGTTGCGGATTTCGTCGGAGGACTGGAAGAGGCCGTCGGTGACATATCCGTAGAATACACCCATGGGCTTCCCGACAGTGATTAGCGTGGCCGACTGGAATTCGGAGTACCAGTCGATCTTGCCGCGCATGGCCTGGGAGTTCTCGTTGAGCGAGACTACCTTGTTGCGGTTGTGTGAGAGGGTGAGGTTCATGCGCCAGGTGAAGTCGTTGGTCACGATGGGGCGAGCGTTGATTGCCAGGTCGATACCGGTGTTCTGGGTCTTGCCGACGTTGGCGTAGGGGGGACGGATGGTGTAGCCGTTTGATGCCGAGAGGTAACCGGGGGTGAAGACTTCAAGCAGAAGGCCGTCGGTCTGTTTCTTGTAGACATCGAATGTCAGCTCCAGGCGGTTGTTGAACACCGCGAAGTCGATACCGGCGTTGAACTGCTCTGAAGCCTCCCACTTGAGGTCGGGGTTGGAGAGGTTGGCGGGATAGTAAGCGGTGCCGAAGGGGGTCTGGATGGCTGTCATCGCCGAGGCGTAGCGGTAGGTGTCGATGTTGGAGTTGCCGACCTTACCGTAACCGAGGCGGAGCTTGAGGTTGTCGAGCCAGGTGGTGGTGCCTTCCATGAACTTCTCCTGGGTCACACGCCAGGCGAGGGCCACGGAGGGGAATGTACCCCACTTGTTGTTGGGGCCGAACTTCGAGGATCCGTCGCGGCGCACGGTGGCGGTGATGAGGTAGCGGTTGTCGAAGGCGTAGTTGGCGCGGGCGAAGATGGAGGCGGTGGTCGCCGAGTCGTCGTAACCGTTGTTTGACACGAACTCGCCGTCGTTGGTCATCACGAAAATCTGGTCTGACGAGAAGTTCTTCTTGATGAGGGTGGTGTTGTTCCAGGTCGACTTCGATGCCTCGAAACCGGCCATCACCGTCAGGTCATGCTTCTCCTTGAAGCGCTGGTGGTAGGTGATGTAGTCTTTCTGCACCCAGAAGAAGGAGTGGTCCTCGCGGTGCATCATCTGGTTGATGTCGTTGGATACCAGGCCGAACTGGTAGCGGGGGATGTAGCTCTTGTTCTGGTTCTGGGAAGCGTCGAAGCCATATTCGGCGCGGAAAGTGAAGTACTTCGCGAAGTCGGCGTTGACATAGAAGTTACCCATGATGCGCTGGCGCAGCAGACGGTTGTTTTTCTGCAGGGCCAGGGCCACGGGGTTCCAGGTCGAGGAACCGTCGACGGTGGTGGGACCTGCCCAGTTGCCGTCGAAGTCACGCACGGGGACGTGGGGCTGCATGGTCATGGCCTGCATGATCACACCGTCCGAACCGTCGTTGAGGGTGATTTTCTCATTGGTGCGGGTGTAGGCCAGCGAGCCGCCGAGCTTGAGCCACTTGGTGAACTGCGAGTCGAGGTTGAAGCGGGAGTTGAAGCGGTTGAAGTCAGAGCCGATGATGATACCGTCCTGCTTCATCCAGCCGCCAGACATGGCGTAGGTCAGCTTCTCGTTACCGCCCGACACGCCCACCTGGTGGGAGGTCATGAACGCGGTGCGGAAAATCTCATCCTGCCAGTCTGTTCCGGCGCCCAGGAGCGAGGGGTCGAGGAAAGCCTTGTCGAGCTGCTTCTCGGTGATGATGCCCTCGTTGTAGAGCTGGTTCTGGTACATGGCATACTCCGAGAGGTCCATCATATCGATTTTCTTGGCGACTGTCTGCCAGGCCACATAGCCGTCGTAGGTCACGTTGGTGTGGCCGGCCTCGCCGCGGCGGGTGGTCACGATGACCACACCGTTGGCGCCCGCCGCACCGTAGATGGCGCAGGCCGAGGCATCCTTGAGCACGTCGATCGAGACGATGTCGGAGGGGGCGATGGAGGCCAGGGGGTTGACCTTGGTCTGGCCGTTGGTGCCGCCGGCCCAGTCGAAACCGCCGATGTCGCTGCCGGCGGTTGACATCTGTACACCATCTATTATATAAAGGGGTTCATTGGAGGAGTTGATCGAGCTCGCTCCGCGGATGCGGATCGAGGTGGCGCCCCCGGGGGCGCCGGAATTCGATGTCACCTGCACACCGGCGATTTTTCCCTGAAGCATCTGGTCGGCGTTGGTGACCACCGATTCGCGCATCTGGTCTTTCGACAGCGAGGCCACCGAGCCGGTCACGTCGGTGCGGCGCTGTGTGCCGTAGCCGACAACCACCACTTCGTCGAGGTTGACGCCTGCGTCCTCTTTCATTTTGATTGTGACTTCGGTGCGCCCGTTGAGCGCCACCTTCTGGCCTTCATATCCGATATATGAGACCGCCAGCGTGGCTTTGCCGGACTTGACCGTTAGGGTGAAATTTCCGTCGATGTCGGTAGACGCGCCGTTGGAGGTGCCAACCTCAAGGACGGAAGCTCCGATGATGGGTTCGTCGTCCTGGTCGACGACTGTGCCCTTGACCGTGACCTGAGCCGACGCGGTGACAGCGAGTATCGCCGTCAGGGCCAGCAGCAAAGCACGAAAACTAAAGAATTTGCCTGTCATCATGAGCGAGTTTAAGGTAAAAGACTTGTTTGAGTTAGTTAAATGTTAAATTTGGATTATGGCATCCTTGTGTAAGGAATCTGGTTCATATGTCAGGGGATCGGTTGCCGGGACTCGATTGCCCGGGGAATTTAAGGTCAGACGCGCGGAGACAGACCAAGCCGCTCCACTGCGACGATGCAAAGTTAGCAAGGAAAAACCGAATCGGATGATACAATTTTTGCAATAAGTAATACTAATCTGCTGAATACGTCCCGGCAAATGTTAAAATCAACAACCAGTCCATATGACCTGATACTTTTTTTGCCTTTTCTTGACCTTTTCACGCATATTGCACACACAGAGTTGGTTTCTTTGGCGGTTATCCGTATATTTGCGACACAGAATCTTTCACAAAGCCCCCGCAAGGGCGGCCAATCCTCCTTGCGCGGCTACATAGGCCAGCCATCCTGGCCCATAAGACATCCAATCATTATCTTCGACCCTATCCCATGAAGAAACTACTGGCCCTGACCGCCATCTCCCTGCCGGCCCTCATCGCCGGAGCCTCACAGAGGCTTGTCCCTGTCTCGACATTCAACACCCAGATTATCATCGGAGTGGACTCCGCGGCGGCCCCGTCGCTGGTCTACTACGGACCCGCCGTCCGAGGCGACCTGCGGCAAGCGGCCCTGGCCGCCCTCCAAGGGGAAAGGCAGGCCGCCTATCCCGTCTACGGCAATTACCCCGAGGGGGAGAGCGCCCTGAGCGTCACCATGCCCGACGGAAACATGACCCTCGACCTCATTCCCGCCGGAGAGCCGAAAACGGAGTGTGACCATAACGGCAACTCTTTGACTACAATACCCCTTGCCGACCGACACTATCCCGTCTCTGTCACGCTCAATTACCTCGCCTACCCCAAGGAGGATGTCATCGAGACCTGGGCCGACATCACCAACAACGGCAAGAAACCTGTCACCATGACCCGCTTCGAGTCGGGCACCCTCCCCTTCCGCTCCGATAACGCCTGGATGACGAGCCTCTACGGCACATGGGCCAACGAGGGACGCGTCAACAACGAGCGCCTGACCCCGGGAATGAAGGTGATACAGAACAAAGACGGGGTGCGCAACTCCCACACCTTCCACGCCGAGGTGTTCCTGTCGCTCGACGGAAAGCCCGCCGAGACCTCCGGACGCGTAATCGGCGCGGCCCTGCTCTACGGCGGCAACTACCGCCTGCGCACCGTCACCGACGACCACGGAGGCCACCGCTTCTTCGCCGGCATACACCCCGACGAGTCGGCGTGGAAGCTCATGCCGGGGGAGACTTTCTCCACCCCGAGGCTGGCCCTGACCTACTCCGCCAATGGCATGGGCGAGGCGAGCCGCAACTTCCACCGCTGGGGGCGCAACTACCATCTCGCCCACGGCACAGAGGTCAACCCAATCCTCCTCAACTCATGGGAGGGTGTGTATTTCAACATCGACGAGCCGAAGATGGCGGCCATGATGCAAGACATCGCCGACATGGGGGGCGAGCTGTTTGTCATGGATGACGGATGGTTTGGCCGCCGCGACGACGACTCCTCGTCGCTGGGCGACTGGGAGGTCGACACCCGCAAGCTCCCCCACGGCATCAAGGGGCTGACCGACGAGGCCCGCAGGCGCGGCGTGAAGTTCGGCATCTGGGTGGAGCCTGAGATGACCAACTCCAACTCGCGCCTCTACCGCGAGCATCCCGACTGGGTCATCAAGGCGGCCAACCGCGACATCGTGGAGGGACGCGGCGGCACACAGCTCGTGCTCGACCTGTCAAACCCCAAGGTACAGGACTTCATCGTCAATATGGTCGACACGCTGCTGACCAACAACCCTGAAATCGCATATGTGAAATGGGACGCAAACGCCCCGGTGATGCAACACGGCTCTCAATACCTGCCGGCCGACCGCCAGAGCGAGCTCTCGATACGCTTCCACCGCGGACTGACCTCTGTGATGGAGCGGATACGCGCGGCTCATCCCGACGTGGCCATACAGGCATGCGCATCGGGGGGCGGACGCGCCAACTACGGTATCCTCGACAATTTCGACGAGTTCTGGGTGTCAGACAACACCGACGCTTTCCAGCGGCTCGGCGCGCAATGGGGCCTGAGCTACTTCTTCCCCGCAATGGCCATGGGCAGCCACATCAGCGCGGTGCCCAACCACACGACATTCCGCATCGTGCCGCTCAAATTCCGCTGCGACGTGGCGATGACAGGCCGCCTGGGCATGGAGATACAGCCGCGCGACATGTCGGCCCAGGAACGCGACTTCTGCAAGGGCGCAATCGGGGCATACAAGGGCTTCCGCGACGTTGTGCAGCTGGGCGACCTCTACCGCCTTGTCTCCCCGTTTGACAACCGCGGGGCAGTCTCGCTGATGTATGTCTCCCCCGACAAACAGAAAGGGGTCTTCTACTGGTTCCGCACCAACAACGACTACTCCGCGCCGCTGGCAAGCCGCCCCGCCATGCAGGGCCTCGATCCTGAAGCGTCATACAAAGTCACCGAGGTCAACCGCATAGACCTCACCCCGCTCCCCTACGAGGGGGAGGTCTTCACCGGCCGGTTCCTGATGGACAACGGTCTGGAGATGCGCACGTCACACGACCTCGAATGGGGAAAGAAGACCGACTACTGCTCGCGCGTGCTGCTGCTCGAGAAACAATAAAAGAAAAGCCCACCGGCAATACCAGTCACTAAATCAAATGCCATGTCTGCAGTGATGACCGAAATAACCCCTTTGTCAAAAGAGGACTGCTTCTATCTTGTCGATAGATACAAAAAACAGTTTGACTATCCGCTCCACCGCCACGAGGAAATCGAGCTCAACTTCGTGGAGAACTGCGAGGGGGCGCGCCGCATCGTCGGCGACTCCGTGGAGGTGCTGGGCAAGTACGACCTCGTGATTGTCGGCACCGGCCTGGAGCATGTCTGGGAGCAATACACCTGCAAGTCTGACAAAATCAGGGAAATCACCATACAGTTCACCCCCTCCATCTTCGGCGACACGTTCCTGGCCAAGAACCAGCTCAAATCCATCAGCGACCTCTTCGCGAAGGCCACCTCCGGGGTGGCGTTCTCGCTGGGATGCATCGTGCGCATCTACAAGCTGCTCGACGAGCTGACCCAGGCGCAACCCGACTTCTACCGTGTGCTGAAACTCATGGAAATCCTCTACATCCTCTCGAAAGATGAGGATTACAGGCTGCTCAGCTCCACTTCCTTCGCCAAGGCCGGGGCAACCTCCGAGTCGCGCCGCATCCACAAAGTCGAGGAATACATCAGGGCCAACTACCGCCGGGAGCTGCGCCTCGAGGAGCTGGCCCTGATTGTCTGCATGACCCCGTCGGCGTTCTCCCGCTTCTTCAAGCTCCGCACAGGCCGCACCGTCAGCGACTACATCATCGACGTGCGCCTGGGCCACGCCGCCCGCATGCTCGCCGAGACCATGGCCTCGGTGCTCGAGATATGCTTCGAGTGCGGCTTCAACAACGTCTCCAACTTCAACCGCATATTCAAACGCAAGAAAGGCTGCTCCCCCTCGGCCTTCCGCGAATATTACCGCAAGAACAAGATAATCATCTGATTCGCCCCTTGCAAATCTCGCGGAAAATGCGTAACTTTGCGGTCGGTTTGGCGCATAGCGTCCATTCCAAACAATAATCAATTAAACATCAACAGTTTAAGAAATGAACCACTACGAAACCGTTTTCATTTTAACTCCCGTTTTGTCTGACGCTCAGATGAAGGAAGCGGTAGAGAAGTTCACCAAGGTCCTCACCGACAACGGTGCCACCATCGTGAACGAAGAAATCTGGGGCCTGCGCAAGCTCGCATACCCCATCGAGAAGAAGTCCACCGGATTCTACGCAATGGTTGAATTTGACGGCGCTCCCACCCTCGTGAAGAAGATCGAGACCGCTTTCCGCCGCGACGAGCGCGTCATCCGCTTCCTGGTGTTCCGCAACGACAAGTACGCCGCCGAGTACGCCGCCAAGCGCCGCTCCCTCAAGGCCGGCAAGGCCGCCGCAGCTCCCGCCGAGAACACCGAGGCTTAAGCCACGCGACTCTGAGGACGCAAACAAAACATCAACCATCAAAAAAGAATCTCGACAAAAATGGCACAGACCCAATCTGAAATCCGCTATCTCACCCCCCTGTCGGTCGACGTCAAGAAGAAAAAATACTGCCGCTTCAAACGCTCCGGCATCAAGTACATCGACTACAAGGATCCCGAATTCCTCAAGAAATTCCTCAACGAGCAGGGCAAAATCCTTCCCCGCCGCATCACCGGCACCTCGCTGAAATTCCAGCGCCGCGTCGCCCAGGCCGTGAAGCGTGCCCGCCACCTGGCCCTCCTGCCCTACGTGACCGACCTCATGAAATAAGCCAACGGCTCAGTCACATATAACTTCAACCAATTAGAACTCCCATCCGTATGAAGATCATATTGAAAGAAGACGTGCGCGGCCTTGGCTACAAGGACGACGTTGTCGAAGTAAAAGACGGCTACGGCCGCAACTTCCTCATCCCCCAGGGCAAAGCCGTGATCGCCAACTCCTCAAACCTCAAGCAGCTCGAGGAGAACCAGCGCCAGCAGGCCCACAAGCTCGCCCAGATCAAGGCTGACGCCGAGGCTCTGGCAGCTTCTCTGGCTGACGTTTCCCTGACCATCGGCGCCAAGGCTTCGGCCAACGGCACCATCTTCGGCTCGGTCAACAACATCCAGATCGCCGACGCCCTCGAGGCCCTCGGCCACAAGGTTGACCGCAAGCTCATCGAGCTGAAAGAGGCCGTGAAAGAGATTGGCAAGTACACCGCCAAAGTAAACCTCCACAAGGAAGTCTTCGTAGAAATCCCCTTCGAGGTAGTGGCCGAATAAGCCATACACCCCGTAGAAAGATATTTCCCCCGTTCCCCCCACACTATCCACCCTGGGGGGGGGAACAACAATCCCCAACGTGAAAGCCGGTATGCGTGAGCATCCCGGCTTTTTTATTTCCCTGACACTTCACGGAAACCATTTCCAGTCGCCACGCGTTTATACTTAGAAAGAAGTGCCAAGTCAATCAAAACCACCCTAAAAGACATACGATTATGGAACACAAAAGCGAAAGCGAAGCCCGCAGAATGTCACGCAAGGAGAAAGAGCGCGAAGAGAAAATAGATGAAATCCGCCAGCAAGACCCCGGTTTCATCCCGCCAGTCCACAAGCCACGCGCCAGGAAAAGCAACACAAGTTTCTGGGTGTGGATCGGAGTCGGCGTGCTGATAGTGCTGCTGCTTATATGGCTGTCAGTCGCCATGTTCACAGGCGACACCGATGTCAACCTCATCACCCCCTTCCCCTGGGTCTGAAAACATAGCCATCCCCGGCATCCCCGTCCCGCACAATCGTCCCGCACAATGCCTGCCGTCGAAAGAAAGGTTTGTTTTTTTGGGCCGGATTTCGTAATTTTGCATAGGGAGACGAAAACCCACTCCACCATGCCATGACCGAAGACAATTCCGACCTCTTCGACCCGGCGCTCACTCTCGACGTGCAGCCCCAGGTTGAAGCCACCTACACCGAAGATGAAATCAAGACCCTCGACTGGAAGGAGCACATCAGGCTCCGTCCGGGCATGTACATAGGCAAACTCGGCGACGGCTCGAAGAGCGACGACGGAATATATGTCCTGATAAAGGAGGTGCTCGACAACGCCATCGACGAATACATGATGGGCTACGGCCGACAGGTGTCAATCGATGTCACCGAGACCACGGTCACAGTCAGGGACTACGGACGAGGCATCCCCCTGGGGAAACTCGTCGATGTCGCCTCAATAATCAACACCGGCGCGAAATACGACAACAAGGCGTTCAAGAAATCGGTTGGACTCAACGGAGTCGGCATCAAGGCGGTCAACGCCCTGAGCTCATCATTCGTAATCCAGGCCAACCGCGACGGCATGGCACGGCGCGCCGAGTTCAGCCGCGCCCAGCTGCTCACCGAGACCCCCGACTTCCCCACCGATGAGCCCAACGGCACATTCGTCAAGTTCACCCCCGACGCAGACCTCTTCAAGGGATACAGCTTCAACATCGACTTCATACTGGCGATGGTGAAGAATTACACTTACCTCAACACCGGGCTTGAAATCTACCTCAACGGGAAGCGGCATTACAGCCGCAACGGTCTCCTCGACCTGCTCAAGGCAAACCTCACCAAAGACCCCCTCTACCCGATCATCCACCTGCGCGGGCAAGACATCGAGGTGGCCATCACCCACGCCAACCAGTATGGCGAGGAATACTACTCATTCGTCAACGGCCAGTTCACCACCCAGGGGGGCACCCATCTGGCGGCCTTCAAGGAGGCTGTCAGCCGCACGATGAAGGATTACTTCGCCAAGAACTTCGAATACTCCGACATCCGCACCGGCATGGTGGCCGCGATTGCCATCAAGGTCGAGAACCCCGAATTCGAGTCGCAGACCAAGACAAAACTCGGCTCGCGCGACATGGGGCCAGACGGGCCCACTGTGGCGAAATTCGTCGGCGACTTCCTCAAGAAGGAGCTTGACAACTACCTCCACAAGAACCTCGACACAGCCAACATAATCCTGCGCAAAATCCAGGAGAGCGAGCAGGCCCGCAAGGCCATGGCCGGAATCACCCGTCAGGCCCGCGAACGCGCCAAGAAGGTAAACCTCCACAACTCCAAGCTGCGCGACTGCCGCGTCCATCTCAACGACCCCAACAACTACAAGGACGAGGAGAAAGCCCAGGAGCTGGAGAAAAAGAAACTCGCTTCGAGCATCTTCCTGACCGAGGGAGACTCGGCATCAGGCTCAATCACCAAAATCCGCGACGTGGAGACACAGGCGGTGTTCTCGCTGCGCGGAAAGCCCCTCAACTCCTTCGGCATGACCCGCAAGGTGGTCTACGAGAACGAGGAGTTCAACCTGCTCCAGGCGGCCCTCAACATCGAGGAGGGGATTGACGGCCTGCGCTACAACAACGTCATCATAGCCACCGATGCCGATGTCGACGGAATGCACATCCGCCTGCTGCTGCTGACATTCTTCCTCCAGTTCTTCCCCGACCTGGTCAAGAAAGGCCACGTCTATGTGTTGCAGACCCCCCTCTTCCGAGTGCGCGACGACCGCGCCACACGCCGCAACGGAGCCAAGAAGAAACCGCGCCGCAAAGCCGGAGAGGAGGAGCCGCAGGAGAGCAAAGACTCATACTACTGCTACACCGACCAGGAGCGCATCGACGCGATAGCCCGCTTCGGCAGCCACGCCGAGATCACCCGGTTCAAAGGCCTCGGCGAAATCTCGGCCGACGAGTTCCGCGACTTCATCGGCCCAGACATGCGCCTCGACCGCGTGACCCTCAGGAAAGAAGACGCCGTGTCGGAGCTGCTGGAGTTCTACATGGGCAAGAACACCTCCGAACGCCAGAACTTCATCATCGACAACCTCGTGGTCGAGGATGACTCTGAGATTTCCTGACCAGCCACCAAACCGCCGCGCCACGTTGGCTGTTTAATACTCATTCAGATTTTACTTTCGGCCTCGCGGCGAGTCAAACCTACGATGGAACCTCAGAAAGGAAACCAAAGCGCCGCCGCCCAAGGACGGGTGGCCCTGTTCGCCGGGTCGTTCGACCCCTTCACCACCGGCCACAAATCGATTGTCGACCGTGCCCTCGGCCTGTTCGACACCATCGTCATCGGCCTCGGCACCAACACCTCCAAGACCCCGTGGATGCCACTGGAAGAACGCATCGCGGCCATCAGGGCCGTGTACGCCGATGAGCCACGGGTGGCCGTCGAGAGCTTCAGCGGGCTCGCCTCGGAGTTCGCCCGCCAGAAAGGGGCACACTACCTGCTGCGCGGAGTCCGCACCGTGGCCGACTTTGAATATGAACGCAATATGGCCGACGCCAACCGGCTCCTCACCGCAGGCGACCTTGAGACCATACTGATTCTGTCACTTCCCGAGCTCGCAGCCGTGAGCTCGTCACTCGTCAGGGAGCTTGCCCGCTTCGGCGCCCCCTACCGACAATTCATCCCATAAGCCAGAACGTTATGAAAAGATACCGACTGTTCATCCTGGCCATCCTGGCCATAACCACCACCGCCCTCCCCCTCTCGGCCCAGAGCGACCTCTTCTCTTTCCTCAAGGGGGGAGGCCCCATCAAGATGCCCGCCGCCAACAAAATCGCCCAGGCCGAGAAGATAATCGAGCAGTGCTATGTCGACACGGTCGACACCGACCAGCTCGCCCAGGAGGCCATCAAGGCGATGCTCGCAACCCTCGATCCCCACTCGACCTATTCCGACCCCGAGGAGACAAAAGAACTGACCACCCCCCTCGACGGGAATTTCTCAGGCATCGGCATACAGTTCAACATGCTCAACGACACCCTGTATGTGATTCAGACCACATCGGGAGGCCCCTCGGAGAAGGTCGGCATACTCCCCGGCGACCGGCTCATACAGGCCGACGACTCGATAATCTCAGGCGTGAAACGCCCGAATTCCAGCGTGATAAAGATTCTGCGCGGTCCCAAAGGCACGCCTGTCAACCTCAAGATACTGCGCAAGGGGGTGGCCCAGCCCATCGACTTCCTCGTGGTGCGTGACGACATCCCGGTGTACAGCATCGACGCGGCATACATGGCCGACCCGACCACAGGATACATACGCCTGTCGCGATTCTCCGAGTCAACCCCAAAGGAGATTTCCGAGGCCATGGCCAAGCTGCGCAAGCAGGGCATGAAAAACCTCGTGCTCGACCTCCAGGACAACGGCGGCGGCCTGCTCGGGTCGGCAATCGACCTTGGCGCGCGTTTCCTCAACCGCAACGATCTGGTGGTCTACACCAAATCCCCGACGATGGGAGAGCATTATTACGCTACAGACCGCGACGGCGAGTTCAGAGACGGCCGCGTGGTGGTGCTGGTCAACCAGTACTCAGCCTCGGCCAGTGAAATCACCGCCGGGGCCATACAGGACCATGACCGAGGAGTCATCGTGGGCCGCCGCACATTCGGCAAAGGGCTCGTGCAGCGCCCCTTCCCCTTCCCCGACGGCTCGATGATACGCCTGACCGTGTCGAAATACCACACCCCCTCGGGCCGCTGCATCCAGAAGCCTTACAAGCGCGGCAACAGCGACGAATACCGCAAGGACATACTCCACCGCTACGAAGCGGGGGAATTCTCCTCGGCCGTCTCCATACTCTTCTCAGACTCAGACAAGTACTCAACGCTCCGCACCGGACGCACCGTCTATGGCGGCGGGGGCGTGATGCCCGACGTGTTTGTCGCGGTCGACACCACCGGATACTCCGACTATTACCGCGACCTCACGGCAAAAGGAATCCTCAACCGGTTTGCCATCTCGTATGTCGACGCCAACCGCAAGCAGCTAACCCGCCAGTACCCCACTGAGGAGAGCTTCATCAGCGGGTTCTCCGTCACCCCCGACATAATTGACGAGATGGTGAGACTGGGCGAGACCGACTCTGTCAAGCCTGTCCCCGAGCAGCTCGAAATCTCCCGCAAGACCATCGAGGCCATCCTCAAAGGCATCATTGGCCGCGACCTTTTCGAGACCCAGACCTACTTCAAGGTGGTCAACCCGGTCCTCAACCCGGTCTACGTCCGCGGCCTCGCAATCATCAACGACCCCGAGGAATATCACCGCCTGCTCTCCCCGTCAAAATAAAGAAAGCCCCCCGAAAAACGAGGCAATTGTAAATAATTGTTAACCTCACGTCGGAATGGGGAGGATTTCCTCCGCCATTCCCGGCAAAAAGGGCTAACTTTGTGCCAAATTGGAAAGTTATGGCCTGTCTGACGGCGACCGCTAACTTTGGCAGCCACAGATTTGTTCATAAGGATGAGGGAGCGCACCACAGCCCGGGGCAACCCGGCCTGTCGCGTCCCGCGACACGGCCAAGCCACAAGTCCATCCCGCTTTCCACCTTTCGTTTCCAACATGGCCAACATACTTACGACTCTCATACAGCGTCAGAAAAACGCTTACTCTGCCCGCCGTACAGCCCTCTGGGAGCGCCAGCCTTCCGGAGAATGGACCCCGATAACCTGGGGCGAGCTGTCAGAAGCAGCTTCAAAAGTCGCCCGCGCCCTTGAAATCCTCGGAGTGAAAGAGGAGGAACGCGTGGCCGTCTTCTCCCCCAACGATCCCAAGATTCTCGCCACCGACTTCGGATGCTTCGCCAACCGCGCTGTCACCGTCTCGATTTACGCCACCTCCTCCGAGGAGCAGGTCGAGTACATCGTGCGCGACTCAGGGGCGGGCATCATCTTCGTCGGCACCCGCGCCCAATATGAGACAGCGCGCAAGGTAGCAGCCAAACTCCCCACCCTGACCCAGATCGTGGTCTATGACGAAATCGAGACCGACGCCGACGACAAGTCGTCGATGACATTCAGCCAGCTACTTAAACTCGGCGAGGCCGCCTCTGACGCGTGCCGCCGCGAGGTCGAGGCCCGCACCGCCCGCGCCGTGCCCGACGATGTCGCCACTCTGCTCTACACCTCCGGCACCACAGGCGAACCGAAAGGGGCGATACTGCCCCACAGCTGCTTCAACGCCGCCCTGGAGATGCACCATAAGGCCCTGACATCCCTCTCCGACCGCGACACCTCGCTCTGCTTCCTCCCCCTGAGCCACATCTTCGAGAAGGCATGGACCTATTTCTGCCTCGACTCGGCCATACAGGTGTATGTCAACCGCGACCCGCGCATGATACAGGATGTCATCAAGGAGGTGCGCCCCACATGCATGTGTTCCGTCCCCCGTTTCTGGGAGAAAGCCTACACCGCCATCCAGGAGAAGATGAGCGCCATGAGTCCGGTGGCCCGCTGGCTCTGCGCGCGCGCCCTCAAGGTGGGCCGCCGCCGCAACCTCCACTACAAGCGCCTCGGCCTCCCCGTGCCACGCCTGCTCGAAGCCCGCTACCGCTTCTACGAGAAAAAAGTCTTCTCGACCGTCAAGAAAGCCATGGGCATCACCAACGGCAACATGTTCCCCACCGCCGGCGCCCCGCTGAGCAACGCCATCGTCGAGTTCTTCCACTCATTGGGAGTCAACCTCGTCATCGGCTACGGCCTCTCCGAGACCACCGCCACCGTCAGCTTCCACCCCTATGTGGGCTACCAGATCGGCACCATCGGCAACCCCCTCCCCGGCGTCGAGGTGAAAATCGGCGAGGAGAACGAAATCCTCGTCAAAGGCCCCACAGTCATGCGCGGCTACTTCAACAAGCCCGAGGAGACAGCGGCGGTGTTCACCGCCGACGGCTGGTTCCGCACAGGCGACGCCGGACGCATCGACGACAACGGAGCCCTCGTGCTGACCGAACGCCTCAAAGACCTCTTCAAGACCTCCAACGGCAAATACATCGCCCCGCAGGCCATCGAGAGCCGCCTTGGCGAAGACAAATACATCGACCAGGTGGCCGTCATCGGCGACAGCCGCAAATACGTCACCGCCATCATCGTCCCCGCCATCGAGGCCCTCAAGGAATACGCCCGGCGCAAGAAGATACAATACCAGTCGCTCGAAGACCTGCTCAAGAACAGCCAGATCATCGAGATGCTCACCCGCCGCATCGAAGCCCTCCAGGAAGGGTTGGCCTCATTCGAGAAAATCAAGAAATTCACCCTTCTCCCCCGCGAGTTCACCATGGAGAGCGGCGAGTTGACCAACACCCTCAAGATACGCCGCCCCGTCATCAACCGCCGCTACGCCAGCGAAATCGAGGCCATGTACGCCTGACCCTCGCACCATAGCGGATAACACCAAAATATACGGCCAAGACCAGCAGGCACCTCACCACTCGGTCTTGGCCAATTTGTTACGCAGTCGCGACAAAGTAGACTGCGTTATTTTCAGATACTGCGCGATGTATTTCAAAGGAGCGATACTTGAGATATGTTTTACCGACGGGCGGCGCAGGTTGCCCGAACATACCCGCATAAAATTAAGCAGCCGCTCCTCGGCCGACTTGTTGTTATTGTAGATATAACGCTTCTCGAAGCCAAACATCTGCTCGACAAGCAGGTCACGCATCCACTTCACCATCACAGGATGGTCTGCCTCAAGCCGCCGCATATCGTCGTAACTAATCATCCACGCCTCTGAATCCTGTACAGCGACCAGCGAGAACACCGCCGGTTCACCGGCATAGTAGCTGTGCAATGACGTGAACACATCGCCCGATGTGCCAAACAGCAATGTGTCCTCCTTCCCATCCGTGACACAGCTGACCCTGAACAGTCCGCAACGGTTGATTATGAAATCGGTGCAAAGCTCACCCTGCCTCACCAAGGCTTCCTCTTTCTTGACACACACGAGGCGGGCCACCGCCTCGAAATCATTAACAAGGGCGTCGGTCGGATCGCAATAGCGCGAAATAACCTGCCGCAACTCTATCGGCTTGATATAATCGGCAATCATAGGTTTGAAATGGCCCCGCGTCACGTATGGCCGAGGCAATCGTTTGCGAATTTACGATATTTTTTTGTTTTATGTCAAAAAAGGGGCAG
>Ga0137307_100509_pt1 | contig 49790 bp, 41 predicted proteins | sample NAcewD2O_March_2_FD_97180 | JGI IMG/M metagenome (GOLD analysis project Ga0137307, IMG submission 97180) | Mouse cecal microbial communities from Vienna, Austria - N-Acetylglucosamine amended D2O_March | ecosystem: Host-associated > Mammals > Digestive system > Large intestine > Cecum | place... | reverse complement strand
AATACCCCATCGAGTGTTGCGTATTGAGAAACATTTTCTAACTTTGTGGTGCTGTCCCGAACGGATAGCGACATATTAGTTTAGTGAAAGTGTTTCGCTAATCCTTACCGAGAAAATTTGGCGATTTTTAAGTAAGCAAGGATAGGCAATACAAACACTCATCACCGTGTATAGGCGTATATTGTTCTGATATATCCTATTCGGTGTGGGGTATTGTTTATTTGCTTACGGGCTACGCCAAATGCCTCTCGGTCGATAAACGAACAACTCCACACTTTCTTTTTGCACATAACCCACCGCAGTAGGAGTTGGGGCGGTAACAAAATTTTATCGTTATGGGTACCAATATTACCCCCAAAGTGAGCAAATCCAATGTTTCGCTGGCTATTGCCTTTACCGCTATCGGATTTGCAGAAAAACATGACCTTAATACTTTATTTTGGATCAGCACCATCTTCGGAGTGGTAGCAACTGCTATTCAGACTGCTGTTCTTGTAAAGTATGTAATCAACTATTGCAAAAATAAAGAGTAAGTAATTATGAAAAAACTACTTTTATTTGTTCTTATGGCTATTACTGCCATATCATTTAATGCTTGTTCAAAGGATGGGATAGATGATAGCCCAATTATTGAGTTCAAAGACCCGAATTTCTTAGAGGAAATTCTTGCTGGTTATAATTCTAATTGGATTGACATAAATCGTGATGGCCAAATATCCGAAAAAGAAGCATCGCTTGCTACTACATTAACTATTGGAAAGATTGGAGCAAATATTCGTGGCATGGATGAAATTGATTATTTTACTGCACTAACTGTATTGTATTGTACTTACTGTAACTTACCATCGTTGGATATTAGTAAAAATACGGCATTAACTCAGTTGGGCTGCCATGGCAACAAATTGACAGCATTAGATGTTAGCAATAACAGAGCATTAAAAGAGTTGGATTGTAACTACAATCAAATATCATCGTTGGATCTTTCTCAAAATACGGCATTGGAGAGATTAGGGTGCGGAAATAATCAATTGTCCTCTTTGGATGTTAGCAAAAATACAATGCTGAACGAATTGATATGTAGTGCTAATGATATTGAAATATTAGATGTTAGCAAAAATACAGTTTTAACATCTTTATTATGTTTTAGCAACCAATTGACTACATTGGATGTTAGCAATAACAGCGGATTAAAAGAGTTGGATTGTAGCTACAATCAAATATCATCGTTGGATCTTTCTCAAAATACGGCATTGGAGAGATTAGAGTGCGACAAAAATAAGCTAACAGTGTTAGATATTAGTAAATGCAAGAATCTAAAATTTTTAGCATGCGGAGATAATCAATTGAAATCTCTTGTTGTTTACAAATACTACCCCAATGATTTGGAACTATGTTTGAATTATATAACACGCAACTACGGCGATATTATTACTTACATGGAATAATACAGCACTCATAAAACAGACTTGAACAGAACGGTTTATTTTATACTTCCGTCTGTTCAAGTTTGTCCTTTTTATTCCAAGTGGCAAACTTTGCAAAAAAGGTTAATTTATACGACCTTTTTGCGGAGTTTGTCGCTTTTTCATTTTGTTTATTCGACTAATAATCTTATCTTTATAGAGATAAGATAAAGACAAACAACTCTTAAATTTTAGCTGCAATGAACAGATACAAACAACCGAAAACAACATGAAAGACCGAGACGTGGGAAGATAGACAGATAATCCACAAGACGGTCGCATGAAGCAAGACAGACGCAATAGCCCTGCTTGTTGAGAAACCCGAAGACAGAATCTATCCCGAAACATTTATTTACCTATTCACGCCTAATATGGCAGACACGACAAAGCCCGTCGAAATAACCCTTACGAAGAATCGGCACTATATATTCGGATGAAAGTGCGAACTTAACGAAATGGACGGGATAATCGGCGTAATGGCGGCAAACGAAGTACGAATCGAGGGAACGGACGAGAAAGCGAATTTATTCGACTACCATGTAAAAGCCGATGCAATCCTATTCCGATACACCACGCCCGACGGACGAAAAGAAACAACGAGATTCCCGTTAACGGGATTCTGCGAAAAATATCTGATGCAATTCACGAAGTAAATCTTGGTGTAGTTGGATTACATCGTATCTATAAAGAACAAGGAAAGAGAAGCCGAAAAAATACGGCGATTTTCCTTTGATTGCAAAATGCAAAAGAAGATATCTTATCATCAATAGTTCACTAATGTTTAACCTTTGACTATTAAATCAACCGAGAAGTCAACCGCCACGTTTGGTAAAAGGATAATGCGTTGAAAATAAGTGTTGTACTTTATTTTAGAGTACACGTCTGGGGGGCGTGTGGTCGCTGGTTCGAATCCAGTCACCCCGACAAGATCGAATGTGAAGTCTCTGCCTTATGGCAGAGACTTTTTTGTTGCCATGCGCGAAGAGAATCGGTTCGCAGGCAGCGTGTCCGCAATGAAAAGTCCTGCGGAGCGGATCGCACCGGATCGTGTAATCCCGCAAAGAGGAATTCTGGAAAGACGCGGCAGGGCGGCGGAGACCGCGGAGCAGCTGGTCGAGGTTTTTCCGGAAAGGCGCGCGGTAACCCGAAATCGGTTCAACCAGTCATGCCGTTATGCGGAAGCGTATGGTCCGATAAGGCGGATTCATGCCTTGAATAATTGCAGGGACGCTTCATAATGGCTATTTTTGCGGAAAATTCAGAGCCGCAAGCGGGTTCGGAATTGTTGAACGGTCAGCGGGGAGCGGCCTTGTAGCTTCAGCCATTGCGATGTCCGGTCTGTGCTCCGACTGGGGAATTTGTTTACATAGATTGCTATCGTCATGCGTTTTTATATTTGTTTTTTCTTGTCGTTGCTTGTCAACGGTGCTTTTTCGCAAACGCTTGTCCGTGGAACGGTGCAGGACAAGGAGGGTGGTCCGGTCGACTGCTTCAATGCGTTGATTTTGTCGGCCGCCGATTCGGTCTTCATCGACGGCGCCGCGTGTTTCAACGGCAGCCTGAGCGTCGGAACGAAAGCCACGGGCGAGGTTTTGCTGAAGATCACAGCTTTGGGTTACGAAGACCTCACGCGGCCGTTGTCGTTGCAGGACGGGCGGACGGAGGAGGTCGGTAGCCTGGTTTTGACGCCGGCGTCCGAGACCATCGACGAGGTGGTGGTGACGGCCCGCCGGCCTGCGATCATCAGCAAGCCGGACCGAATGGTCGTGAGCGTCGAGGGCAGTTTGTTGAGCAGTGCCGCCGACGGGGTGGAGATGCTCCGCAAGACGCCCGGACTGACGGTCGACCGCAACGGCAGCGTCGGCGTTTTCGGCAAAGGTGCCGCCGCGATCTACCTCGACAACCGCCCTGTGCGGTCGTCGGCCGAACTTAAGATGCTCAATCCGCAGAACATCAAGAGTATCGAGATCATCGACAATCCCCCGGCCGCCTACGACGCCCAGGGCAATGCCGTCATACTCATTCACACCGTCAAATCGCAGGACCATTATGCCGTCCGCCTCGGCGGGACGCTCTCGCAGTCCCGACGAACCAGTGCCGGAGGCTTCGCGGAGGGCCATTGGGCCAAAAACCGGTTCAGCGCCTCCCTGTATTACGCTTACGACGACGACCGCAGCGAGAGCGGCGAATACGGATACATCTCGCCCGACGATGTCTACCGGATTTACCATGAGTCGAAGTCCCCTTTCCAGGAACGCAGTCAGCAGGGTTACCTCTCCCTCTCCTATGCTCCCTCTTCGCGCCATACTCTCGGACTGCAGGCTACGGGCTACCACGCACGCGGCAGGAGCAACGGTTACACCTATTCTTGGTCGGATGATCCGGCGCTGCATGCCTTCGAAACCTTTGCTCGCGAAAAGTTGCGGTCCTGGTCGGTCGGTCAGTCGCTCTACTACGATTGGCAGATCGACACGCTGGGGCAAAAGTTCGCCGTGGTGGGCGATTACTTCCGCTCCGACAGCAAAAATGCCCATCCGTATTATAACGTTCCGGAGGGCGTTCCCGTTCCGGAAACACCGTTCGTCAACACCAACGACAACGCCGGAACCAACAGTCTGCTTTCGGTCAGGGCCGACTACGTCAAGCCGATAGGCAAGGTCTGGCGGGTCGAAACCGGCATGAAATATTATCGCATCGAGAACGAAAACAGCACCGTCCAGACCGGCAGCACCAATTCGGTGCAGGATTACAGTTCCACGGAGTGGAACGTCGCTGGTTATGTCTCGCTGACGGCCTGTGTGAGCGACAAGATCGAGTTGCGCGGCGGACTGAGAACCGAATACAACGACCGGAAAGCGCGCAACAACGGAGAGTGGTATGCCGATCGTTCGGCGCTCGACTGGTTCCCCAGCTTCCTTTTGAAGTACGACGCCTCCGACAACGTCGGCATCGGGCTCTCCTACACCAAGCGTCTGAACCGGCCGTCGCTCTACGAACTCGACCCGACGCTGGTCAGCGCCGATTCGCTCATGACCCGCAAGGGAAATCCCGATCTCAAATCGGAGAAATCGCACGTCTTTCAGCTGACATTCGGACTATGGCAGGATTTCAACATCCGCCTCGGCTACAACCTCAACATCAACCCGACTTATTTCACCGTTGTCCGGGACGAAGAGAATCCTTATATGCACAACGTGCGTTATGTCAACGAGCCCAAGTCGCGGTCGTTCGTCGTCAGTGCAAGCTACAACAAAGATGTTTGCCGGTGGTGGACCACTTCCGTCTATGTCGGCTTGTCCGGCTCGGAGTATAAATATGTCGGCACCGACGGAATCCGCCGCAACAACAACACGCCCTATTGGGTACTCTACACGACCAATACGTTTACCCTGCCTGGCAAACTGATTTGGGATGTCGGGTTCAATTGGACCAGCGCCGGCAGTCGGGGAACCTATTACTCCGGCTCCTACTGGAATCTCTACACTTCCCTGCGCCGGGATTTTCTGGACGGAGCCTTGTCGTGCCGCATCACGGCCAACGACCTTTTCCGCCGCTCGCAGGGTTACCAGCGCTCCGTCCTGCCGGGCGGCAACTGGAATCTCTTCAATGCCGATGACCGCTACGTACGATTGAGCGTCACCTACAAATTCGGCAAGTCCAAACACCAATACCAGTCTAAATCCGGCAGCAGCACCGAAATCAACCGAATGCAATGATGCGCCTTCGTTTCCCTTTCTACCGGTAGCCCGACGCCATGGACTGCGGCTCGTGCTGCTTGCTGCGGTGCGCAACGGTTCTTTGGGCAGGTTGCGCGTTGTTACATTTGCCGGAATAGGCGCTGTGGCGTTGCAGAGTATCGCTTCAGCAGCCTATAAGACCGAAATTCCTGTCTGTTCGCAGTCGTTCCCGAATCGCCAGGCATCGTCAATAGATAGCTGCCTGTTTTTAGGTGTTGTTATTTTCCGATGCAGAACTTAGAGAAGATGCTGGATAGGATTTCGTCGGGGGTGATGAGACCGCGGCCGGTGATGGAACCGAGGGCGGCGGTGACGGTCCTGATTTCCTCGGCGAGGAGGTCGGCGGGGAGCGAATCGAACGCAGAGAGGGCCTGCTGCAAGGCCTCGGAAGCCTGCGAGAGGGCCTGGAAATGCCGGCTGTGGGAGACGACGGGATCGCCCTGGAAAAGCGCCCGGGTGTCGACGCACTCGCGCAGAGCCAGGCAAAGGTCGTCGATGCCGGCCCCGCTGCGGGCCGAGATGCCGATGGTACCCTCGGGCAGCACGAGCGTGGGGCAGGTGTCGATCTTGTTGACGACGGTCAGCAAGGTCTGCTCCCGGCTTAGGGTGAAGTCGGGCTGTGGGATGCTTCCGTCGGGTCCGAGGGAGTCGGCGGCGGCGAGGTAGATGACGATCCGGGCCCGCCGGATGCTTTGGATCGTGCGCTGGATGCCCATCTGTTCGAGCCGGTCGTCGGTGGTGCGGATGCCGGCGGTGTCGAGAAACCGGAACACCACACCGTCGATGTTGGTCTGCTCCTCGATCACGTCGCGCGTGGTGCCGGCGATGTCGGAGACGAGGGCCCGTTCGTCGTTGAGGAGCCGGTTGAGAAGCGTCGACTTGCCTACGTTGGGTGCGCCGGCGATGGCCACGGCGACACCCTCCTTGATGGCATTGCCTAAAGCGAAAGAGCGGCGCAGTCCGTCGATCGAACGGCCGATCTGCTCCAGAGTCTCGCGCAATGCCTGACGGTCGGCGAATTCGACGTCCTCTTCGGAAAAGTCGAGTTCGAGTTCGAGCAGCGACGCAAGTGCGACAAGCCGTTCGCGCAATGTTTCCAGCGACGCCGAATAGCCGCCGCGCATCTGCTGGGATGCCAGCGCATGGGCGGCCTGCGACGACGAAGCGATCAGGTCGGCGACAGCCTCGGCCTGCGCGAGGTCGATTTTCCCGGCCAGGTAGGCCCGGACGGTGAATTCGCCGGGCTCGGCCATGCGGGCGCCGGCGGCCTGTGCGAGGCGCAGGATCTCGGAAACGATGTAGGAAGAACCGTGGCAGGAGATCTCGGCGGAATCCTCGCCCGTGTAGGAATGCGGAGCACGGAAGACGCTGACCAGCACGTCGTCGACGGCACGGTCGCCGTCCATGATGCGGCCGTAGTGCAGGGTGTAGCCTTTGGCCTGGGCGAGCGGTTTGCGTCCCTTGAAAAAACGGTCGCACAGGGCGCAGACCTCCGGGCCGCTCAGCCGGATGACGGCGATGGCTCCGCCGGCGGCCGTAGCCGGGGCGACGATGATGTCGTGATCGCGGTTCATGGACGAGTCGGCGGCGGAAGAATCAGCGCCGCTCGATGCGGAGTTTCTGACCGATGCTCAGCTTGTGGGCGTTCTTGAGGTTGTTCCAACGCATGATCTGAGTCGTGGTGACGTGGTATTTGCGCGCGATGGCGCCGAGGGTGTCGCCTTTCTTGACGACATGGATCGTGTTGGCCATCTCCGCGCGCTTCTTGTCGAGGTTGGCGGGATTGATATACTCTTTGAGGTACATCGAATCCTTGGCCATGATCTCCTGTTCGTGGGCTATGTATTGGGCGATCTTGCGCTGGGGCAGCACGAGCGTATAGCTCTTGGCGGTGGCGGGGATGATGTCGAGCTTGTACTGCGGATTGAGCTGGCGCAGGGTCTCCATCGGGATGTCGATGGTCGAGGCGATCTGCCCGAAGTGCATCAGCCGGTTGATGCAGAGGGTGTCGACCGAGAGCGGAATGGGCGCTGCGTCGGGTTCGATGCCATGATTGCGGTGGTAGGAATAGACGTAGGAGGCGCCGATGAAGGCGGGGACATAGCCGCGGGTCTCGCGCGGCAGGTAGTCGTAGATGTCCCAGAACGAGCGGCAGTTCTCGCCGGCGCGGGCCAGGGCTTTGTTGACGTTGCCGGGGCCGCAGTTGTAGGCGGCGATGGCCAGCGACCACTCCTTGTAGATGCGGTAGAGGTCCTTGAGGTAGCGGATGGCGGCCTGGGTGGAGCGGATGGGATCGCACCGCTCGTCGACCAGCGAATTGACCTCCAGTCCGTAGCTGCGCCCCGTGGAGGGCATGAACTGCCACAGGCCGGCGGCGCCGGCGCGGGAGATGACGGCGGGCAGGAGCGCCGATTCGATGATGGGCAGGGCGCGCAGCTCGACGGGCAGACCGGCCTTGATGAGTTCCTCCTCGATGAAGGGGAAGTAGTACTGCGACATGCCGAGAATGCGGGCTACGTCGCTGCGTCCGGGCTCGACGTAGCGGTCGATGTAGCTGCGCACGATCTGGTTGTAGGGGAGCTGGACGGGCGACACGAGGGCCAGGAGCCGCTTGGTGTAGACCGAATCGGGAACGTTGCTCCGGGGCGCGTTGTCGAAAGAGATGTAGGTGTTGACGAAGTCGTTGAAAGAGCGGCTGCGCTGCCGTTCGCGCCATTCGGCGACGAGCGAATCGGCCTGTTCGGCGGTCAATCCGAGGGTCAGGTCGTCGGTGCGGGTGCGAGGCGTGGGCTGCGCGGCCTCTTCGGCCGACTGCCCGGCGGCGGTTTGTCCGTTCTCTTCGTCGGTGCCGAGAACGGGGGCGGCTGCGGGCGTTTCATCGCGGGTTTCCCGGGTTGCGATCGGCTCCCTCTGGCTGCGGGGGTTGCGGGCCGAGGCCGGCAGGGCGGTGCAGACGGCGAGGAGCAGCAGGAAGGTCAGTGTTTTCATGGTCAGAATTTGAAGCTCATGTTGAATCCGAAGACGGGGCGGTTCCCTCCTGCGGACGGCACATAGGTATAGTCGACCGACGGCTCGAGGTTGATGGAGAGGTCGTCGGAGATGTCGTAGTCCTTGAGGTGCGCGTCGACGTGCGCGTCGACGATCTGCAGAATGTAGAGCGCTCCCGTGACGATGATGCAGAGGTCGCGGTTGCGGCGGAAGTTGTTGCGCAGGTTGAGGATGAAGGAGGCGGAATAGCGGCCGTGGAACTCGTCGGTGGGGCCGTCGGGGAATTCCTCCGGATGGGCCTCGTAGGCGCTCAGAAGGTTGTAAGCCTTCTTGTAGCGCTGGTATCCGCGGTTGTTCCAGTCGATGCAGTAGATCATCGAGGCGAAACCGCCCACGACGAAGGGCACCTTCCAGTAGCTTTTGTTGTAGATCTGCCCGGCGCCGGGGAAGATGCAGGCCAGCGTGGTGGCTTTCTTGACCTGCGAGACGTCGTTGGTGCTGTAGTTGACCGCCGCGTCGCCGATGAAGTAGGCGTAGGAGGCGATGGTGAGTCCGAGGTAGAGCTGGCGCCGCGTGTTGCTGCGGATCATGCGCGTCTGCAGGGCGTTGAGTTCGGGCGTGCGGGAGAAGCTGCGGTCGGTGATGGCCTCGTATTCGCGCTTGAGCGGTTTATAGCGGTTGTTTTCGTGGATGAAGAGCGTGAGACCGGCGCCCAGGGTGCCGTAGAGGACCGGCAGCTTCCAGTATTGCTTGTTGTAGATCTGACCGTAGCCAGGCACGACGGTCGATATCCAGCACACCTTCGAAAGCGACATGGAGTCGCTCATGAACCACCCTTTGCGGTAGGGAGTGCGCCGGATCGTGTCGGCAGGGGGGGCAGTCTCGCTTGCGCGGCTTCGGGCGAAGCGTGCGGCCGCCAGAGAGTCGAGCGTGACGATGTCGTCGGTGCGGAGTTCGTTCAGCAGAACCGAGTCGGCCCGGAATTCGGCCGTGAGCAGCGAATCGAGCGCGGCTATTTCGGCGGCTAAGCCGGCGTCGGCGCTGTCGGAACCGGCATCGGACGGATCGGTCTGCGTGCGCAGCGAATCGGTCCGCGCGATCATGCCTCCGCTGACTACGGTGCGGGCGCCGCGACGCAGCTGGGCGTCGGCGGGCAGCCACACGAGCAATGCGGCCAGCGCGAGGAGCAGGCGGAACCGGATTCGGGCCATGGCGTCAGGAACGCGAAGCGAATCGTTCGATGAAACGTTCGATGTCCTTGTCGTCGGCAAAGCCGATGGTGATCTTGCCGCCGCCGTTCTTCGACCGCTTGATGGCGATCTCCTGCGAGAAGAACTTTTCGAGCTGCTCGACCAGGCGCGAATAGCTTTCGGGGTACTCTTCGTCCTCGGTGCCCGGGGCAGCTTGGGCGGGTTGTTCGGAGAGGGTGCGGACCAGCTCTTCGGCCTGGCGTACGGAGAGCGACTTCTTGACGCAGCGTTTCAGCACGCGCAGCTGTTCTTCGGCCGGGGCGCCGGCAATGGCCTTGGCGTGCCCCATGGAGATGAGGCCCTCCTTGAGCGCAAGCTGCACCTCGTTGGGCAGCTTCAGCAGGCGCAGGTAGTTGGAGACCGACGAACGTTTCTTGCCGACTTTCTCCGACAGGGCGTCCTGCGTGAGGTGGCATTCGTCGATGAGCCGCTGCATGCCCAGCGCGATTTCGATGGCGTTGAGGTCCTGGCGCTGGATGTTCTCCACGAGGGCCATGGCGTGGAGGTTCTCGTCGTCGACCTCGCGGATGTAAGCCGGCAGGGTCGTGAGGTCGGCGCGCTGAGCCGCCCGCCAGCGGCGTTCGCCGCTGATGATGACATACTTGCCGCCGGCCGACTTGCGGACCGTGACGGGCTGGATGACGCCCAGCTGGCGGATCGAGTCGGCCAGTTCGTCGAGCGCCTCTTCATCGAACCGCGTGCGGGGCTGCGTGGGGTTGGGCACGATGTCGGCGATGGCGATCTCGGCCATGTGGCTCATGGGCTTGAGCTTGGCGTCGATGGGGTTGGCGTCGGAGCCGAAGATGGCGTCGAGACCGCGGCCCAATCCTTTCTGTTTCATATCGCGAAAATCTTTTTTGTTTGTCTGTGTCGATCGCTCCGCCGGGCGGAGCGGTTTAGTTCTTCTTGTTGCGTTTGAGGAACTCGCGGGCCAGGTTGAGGTAGTTTTCCGAACCGATGGCGTTGGCGTCGTAGAGCACCACGGGTTTGCCGTGCGAGGGGGCCTCGCCCAGGCGGATGTTGCGCTGGATGATGGTGTCGTAGGTCAGGTCGCCGAAGTGGTCGCGAACCTCGGTGACCACCTGGTTGTTGAGCCGGTTGCGCATGTACATCGTCAGCACGAAACCTTCGATCTCGAGCGCGGGGTTGAGCGAACTCTTGACCTTGCGGATCGTGGCCAGCAGCTTGGAGAGCCCTTCCAGGGCCAGGTATTCGCACTGCACGGGAATCAGCACCGTGTCCGCCGCCGTGAGGATGTTGACCGTCGTGTAGCCCAGCGAGGGCGAGCAGTCGATGAAGATGTAGTCGTAGCGGTCGCGCACCGAGTCGACGATGCGCTTGATGACGCGGTGTGCATCCTCCATCTTGGGCAGCTCGGCGTCGGCGGCCACCAGGTCGATCGACGAGGGCAGCAGCGACAGATGTTCGATTTCGGGGCTTTCGAGGATCACCTCTTCGGCCTTGCGAGCCCCCGAGATGCACTCGTAGATGCCTTCCAGGTTGATGTCGAAGCCCAGGCCCGACGTGGCGTTGGCCTGCGGGTCGGCGTCGAGCAGCAGCACCTTCTTGCCCAGCAGGGCCAGCGAAGCCGCCAGATTGATGGCCGTGGTGGTTTTGCCCACGCCGCCTTTCTGATTGGCCAATGCGATAACTTTTGCCATGTTGCGTTGGGGTTAATAAGCGGACAAATTGGCAATCACATACCTGGTTGTTCCGGCGTTCGGCGGGTTGCGGTTCTTCGTCCGGGAGCCGGGAGCCGGGGCGGACGCAGACCGCATATCCGGTTCCCGGGCGGCCTTTAACAGCGTCGGGCGGCCTATAACGGCGTCGGCCGGCAGAGCCCGGGTCCGTCCGGGCCGTCGGCCCGCTACGGCAGAAGCGGAACAGGTTCCGCATATCCGCCCCAGGCCGGCGACGGTCGGAAAACCGGGGAAACCGGGTTGCCGGAGCGTCGGGACAGCCATGTACATAATTGCGGACAAATTTAGTGAAATTAAATGGAAATCCGCAACCGTTGCCGAAATTTGATTACCTTTGGAAGTTCAAATTACCGATATGTCATTGCCTATGACGGATAAAAACCGGGCGGCAGAATCTTCTGCCGACATGCTTCCCCAGGTTGCGCCACAAGCTCCGCGACCCTCTTTTCCTACGGTCGGCGACTTCTTCGCCATGCTGGGCATCGCGTTGGGCATGCAGCTCGTGGCGGGGTTGGCGATGGCGCTTGTCGGGCTGGTTTGCGGCATCTCCGTCGATGCGTTGGACCCTGCGCAGCGGGGCGTATGGTTCGCCATTGCCTACGTTGCTTCGATGTTGCCGGCTTGTCTGCTGGTGCTGGCCTACCGTCGGTTCCGCGGCGGCAAGGGACCGGTCGGGCATTTCGCGCTCAAGGGGTGGAATCCGGTGCTGTTGTTGTGGGCTTTCGTCTTCATGATGGCCGTCGGCGTGGTGTGCGAGCCGCTTTTCGCCTTGCTGCCCAAGCCTGTGAGCCCCGACCTCGGGCGGGGCGTCTGGACCGTGCTTGCGGTCGTCGTCGCGGCGCCCGTGCTTGAGGAGCTGCTTTGCCGGGGCATCGTGCTCGGGTCGCTCCGGAGCCGCTGCGGCGTGGCGCCGGCGTGGTTCTTCTCGTCGTTGTTTTTCGGTGTTCTGCATGGCGAGCCGCTGCTGGTGGCCAATGCGTTCGTCATCGGGCTGATTCTGGGTTATGTCTATGTGGCGACCGGTTCGCTGTGGGCGTCGATGATCCTGCATGCGATGAACAATGTCGTGGCGTATCTCTTGATGGTCGCCGGACTGAGCGATACGCTGATGATCGAACTCGCGGGCAGCCGGACGCTCTACGTTATTATATATATAAGTGCGCTGCTCGTCACCGCCGTTTCGGCATGGATGATGTGGCGCACGCTGCGCGGCCTCGGGTCCGGAGCCAAAAAAGAACCGGAGGTACAATAATCGGGCGCTGCGTGCGTTAGTTTCGGAGAAAATATCGTATCTTCGCGGTTGAGAATGAATTGGAAAACATACATAACGATCTGTTCCGTGCTGCTCATGATGGCTTGTCAGGAGCTGCCGAATTATCTGGCGGGCGACACCACGCTGGCGCGCGCCGGCAGGAAAGTGCTGCGTCTGCGCGACGTGGAGTCGGTGGTCCCGCGGGGAGTCACGGGCGATGACAGCGTGGCGCTGCTGGAGGTCTATGTCGACCGGTGGGTGCGCAAGCAGCTCAAGCTGCAGGAGGCCGAGGTGCTTTTCTCCTCGTCGGAGGAGGACATCGCCCGAATGGTGGAGGAGTACCGCCAGGCGCTGCTGATCCGCAAGCTGGAGCAGCACTACGTCGACACGGGCATCGACACCACTTTCACGGCCCAGGAGATTGCCGATTATTACAATGCTCACAAGGCCGATTTCCGGCTCGACCTGCCCGTGGTCAAGGGGCGCATCGTGCGTTTCGACGAGGAGTACCGCCAGGCGCGCCGCCTCAAGGAGCTGATGGGCTCCTCGTCGGCGACCGACCAGCGCGATTTCGACGACATCTGCTTCAAGAACGAGTTCACGGTCAACGATTTCCGTGAGCATTGGGTGGATTTCAACGAGTTTCTGAGCTATCTGCCCGCCGTGCGTTCGCAGAACTACAATTCGATGCTTTCCTCGACCGCCGTGCAGGAGATGCGCGACGACCGGTCGCACTACTATCTGAAGATCGACGCCGTGCGTCGCGAGGGCGAGACCGTTCCGCTCGAACGGCTCGAGTCGACGATCCGCCGCATCCTCTTCAACCAGCGCCAGGGCGAAGTGATCCGCCGCCACGAAGAAGAACTCTACACGCGTTCGGTGGAGAACGGCGAAGCGAAGATCTACGGCCGTGAGAAGCCGGCCGGGCCGGAGCCGCACGACGACTGACGTTCCCGCGGCCGGGCTTCGGTATATCCGGAGCCGGATGGAAAGCGGCCGGGGCGGGAGGCATCCGCAGGCGATTTGGCGGGTTGGCCGATCAAGCGGCTGTAGCGGCCGAACGCCTGCCGGTCAAACGGAGGGGCGGTCGGGAAGCAGGCCGAATGGGCCGGTCGTCCGGGGCGGCCGGTTCGAAAGGGCGGACTCCGGGGCAAAGGCAGCTGAGGCGGCCGGTCCGGGCGGACCGAACGCTGCGGTCTCGGTTTCCGAAGCGGAAGTTCCGCGAACAGGCAAAATTTGAAGTTGCATTAACGTTAGATTATGATATTCAGAAAAGCGATAGGCACGGCGGCGCTCGCGTTGTTGTGCTTCGGCGCTTCGGCGCAGAAACGGCAGGTGATGCTCGACAAGGTGGTGGCCGTGGTCGGCGGTTCGTCGATCCTCTCGTCGGAGGTGGACGAATATGCCCGGCAGCTCGTCCAGCAGCGCCGCCAGGAGGGCTACACCTCCGACCGCGATCCGCGCAACGAGGCGCTCGAGATGCTCATGACGCAGAAACTCCTCTACAACCAGGGGCAGATCGACTCCGTGTCGGTCAACGACGGCGCCATCCTTGCGGCCGTCGAGGAGCAGGTGCAGCGCATGATCGAGCAGGAGGGTTCGATTCCCAAACTCGAAGCCAAGCAGCACATGCCCGTCTTCACCATCCGTGAGATGATGCGGCAGCGTTTCGAGGAGCAGGAATACGCCAACGAGATGCAGCGCACCGTGACCGGCAAGGTGACGATCATCCCCGGCGAGGTCGAGCGTTACTACAAGTCGCTTTCGCGCGACAGCCTGCCCGTCATCGCCGAACAATACGTCTACGCCCAGATCACCAAGTTCCCCAAGTCGATGACCGAGGCCAAGCAGCGTACGCGCGAACGTCTGCTCGACATGCGCGAGCGCGTCATCTCGGGCAATGCCAGGTTCGAAAACCTGGCCCGCATGTACTCCGTCGATCCGGGTACGATGATGCGCGGCGGCGAGATGCCCCCTTCGCGGCTGGCCGAGCTCGATTCGTCGTTCGGAGCCGCGCTGGAGAAGATGCGCCCCGGGCAGATTTCGGAGGTCGTCGAGTCGCAGTTCGGATTCCACATCATCCAGCTGCTCGACAAGCAGGGCGACTACTACCATTTCCGCCACATCCTGCTCAAACCGACCTACACGGTCGAGGAGCAGACCGCTTCGCTCACCACGCTCGACAGCCTCGTGCGGCTCATCCGGAGCGATTCCGTCACCTTCGAGCGCGCCGCCCTGGAGCACTCCGACGACAAGGGCTCGAAGATGAACGGCGGCGTGGTGTCCAACAGCGACATCATGAGCTATTACAACGCTTCGAACCCCAAGATGACCGTCACGAAGTTCCTGCGCGAGGACTTCGGCCATTTCAAGAGCCTCGACGACTACAACGCTCTGATGAAACTCAAGCCCGGCGAGATTTCGGAGGCTTTCCTGACCGAGGACATGCTGGGCAACAAGATGGCCAAGATCGTCAAGCTCGTCGAGATCATCCCCACCCACCAGGCTTCGCTCGAGGAGGACTACCTGCGTCTGGAGGAGATGGCGCTGGCCGCGAAGCAGGAGCGGGTCTTCCGCGAATGGCTCTCCAAGAAGATCGACGGCATGTACGTCTACATCGATCCGGAGTTCCGCAACGGCGAATTCGAGAACAAGCACTGGGTGAAGTGACACCATGCGTCGTTACCTTGGCATAGCGTCGTGCATCGTCTTCTTCGGCGGCGCGCTCGTTGCCCGCGGGGGCATGCGGCCGCTTGCGCTGCCGGTGCCGCAGCCGCTTGCAGCGTCGGCGCAGCAGCAGCCCGGGCGGCCCTCCGCTTCGGCGTCCGGCGGCGGTGCGAAGATCATCGACCTCAAGTCCGACCTCTCGGGCCCCGTGGCGCCGGGCGATTCGGTCATTTTCCTCGTCGGCAACTTTGCGGCCCAGCACAACGGGGCAGTGATTACCAGCGACAGCGCCGTGCGCTATTCCGACAAGCGGATCGAGTTCTTCGGCAATGTGCTGATCAATAAGAACACAACTTACATCTACGGCGACCGCGCCGACTACGACGGCGACAAGAACGAAGCCCGCGTCTATTCGCCCATCATCAAGGTGGTCGACGGCGACGCAACGCTCTACACTTACGAGTTCAAGTTCGACACGCGTACGAACGTCGGCGAATTCGCCGGGGGCGGCGTGCTGACCAACCGCGACAACGTGCTCGAGTCGGAGCGCGGCTACTTCTATGCCGACACCAAGGAGCTGGCGGCCGTCGGAGAGGTCGAGATGCGCAGCGAGGAGTACGAACTCAAGGGCGATTCGGTGGTCTACAACATGGATTCCGACAACGCCTACTTTTTCGAACGCACCAACATCTGGAGTCGCGACGGCAACTACCTCTATGCCGACCGCGGCGAATACCGCAAGGCCGATACGCTCTACCTGGTAACGCGCAACGGCTACGTGCTCACCGACGAGCAGGAGATGTGGAGCGACAGCATCGATTTCTACCGTGCCCGCAACCATGCCGTTCTCCGTTCCGGCATCCAGATCGACGATACGCCGCACAAGGTGCTGGTTTTCGGCGATTACGGCGAGTATTGGAAAGAGCCCGGCGATGCGTTGCTCACGCGGCGTCCTTCGGCCGTGAGCTACGATCTCTCGCAGGGCGATTCGCTCTTCATGCGGGCCGATTCGATCATGCTGCGTACGCTTCCTTGGATCGACAGCCTGGCTTCCGAAGCCGGCAAGCCGGGTGCCGGACGCGATTCCGTGCGGACCGCCGCGCTTCCCCGAGGGGAGAGCGTCGCGTCGCGGCGGGAGACGGTGGATTCGTTGGGTCGGGGCGCAGTCTCCGATTCGTTGCAGCGGGCCGCGGTGCCCGATTCGCTGGCTGCGGATTCGGCAGCCATGACCGACAGTGTGCGGGTGCTGACGCCCGCCGAACGCAAGGCCCGACAGAAGGAGGAGGCGCGGCAGGCCAAAGCCGCCCGCCAAAAGGCGAAAGCCGCCGCCAAAAAGAAACTTCTGGCCGAAATCGCCGCCCGCCGGCAGGCCAAGGCTACGGCCAAGTTGCTGAAACAGAAGGAGCGTGAAGAACTACGCCTGGCCGCGCAGCGCCTCAAGGCCGAATCGAAGCTGCGGGCGCGGCAGGCCCGCGCCGCCCGCAAGGGGAAACCCCTGCCGGAGGATTCGACGGCGCTGCACGAACTGGACGAGCGGCTGGCACGTGCGGCAGCCCAGCGCGATTCGCTCTACCGCCTGCTCTACAAAGAGTGGCAGAGCGACAGCGTAGTTATGGCGGCTTCGGCCGACTCGCTGCCGCGGATGCACGACAGTATCTTCCGCCTGTTGCAGGGCTACCGCAACGTGCGGATCTATCGTTCCGATTTCCAGAGCGTCTGCGATTCGATGACCGCCGTGAGCACCGATTCGACCATCCATCTCTACGTCGACCCCGTGCTGTGGAACGAGCAGAACCAGATCACCTCCGAGGTGATGGACATCTTCACGCGCAACCGGCAGCTCGCGCGGGCCGATTTCGTGGGCGCTCCCATGATGGCCAACCGCCTCGACAGCATCCACTACAACCAGATAGCCGGCAAGGAGATGACGGCCTATTTCCGCGACAACGCCATCTGGCTCAACAAGGTCAACGGCAATGCGCGGACCCTCTACTACAATCAGGACGGCGAACCGCCCCAGATCACGGGCCTTTTCTTCATTGAGAGCGGCGGCATCGATTTCTACGTAGAGGAGAACCAGGTGGTGCGCATGGTGTGGACCAACGAACCGCACTATACGATCGATCCCATCGACAAGCTCCCGCCCGACAGGGAGCTCTACCTCAAGGGCTTCAAGTGGGAGGGGGCCCGGCGGCCGGCGCTGGAGGATGTCTTCGACCGGCGCATCCGTCCTTCGGAGCGCGAGGAGCGTTCGGCTCTGCAACATCCCGACTTCCCGTTGCAGCGCCGCATCGAGGCGCATCGCAAGGAGCTGGTCGAGCAGCGGCGCTGGGCCGACCGCGTCGACCAGGTCGATCCCAACACGGCCGAATGGATGCGCGAACTGGGCTTCGAGGTGGGGCAGCCCCGTACGGGAGGTCCGAAATTTTAGCATACGGAAGGCGGCAGGTTCCCGGGAGGGGCTTCCGCCTTTCTTTCTTTTTCCGCCGCTGCGGCGGATTCCGACATCGCGGAATCATGAACAGCGCAACCATGGAGAACGTTTGTGCAAGGCCGAACTCGTCTGAGCTTTTATCGAAGCTGCAAAACCAACAGGAACTTTTCCCCGTCGTCGATGCCGAAGGGCGGACGGTGGGGTGTGCGACGCGGGCCCGGTGCCACGGCGGGTCGATGTTGCTGCATCCGGTGGTGCATCTGCATGTTTTCAACCCGCAGGGCCAACTCTACCTGCAGAAACGCCCGGCATGGAAAGACATCCAGCCCGGACGCTGGGACACGGCGGCGGGCGGGCACGCGGCTTTCGGCGAGCCGATCGAAGAGGCGCTGCGCCGTGAGGTGCGCGAGGAGCTGGGCATCGAGGGGTTCCGGGCCGAGGAGGTGCGGCGTTACGTGTTCCGTTCGTCGTGCGAATGCGAACTGGTGCACGTGTTCCGTACGGTGTGGGAGGGTCCGGTGACACCGAGCGACGAACTCGACGGCGGCCGCTTCTGGAGCTGCGGGGAGATTCGCCGGGCTTTGGGCCGGGGCGTTTTCACGCCCAACTTCGAGCACGAATTCGCAACCCTCCTGTCGTAGCGGGCGCCCGGCGCGGAAATTGCGGTTCGGACCGGCATGCGCCATCTGTTGAAGAAATGGACCGATTCCCTGCTCGACTGGCTGGGCGTGGAGTCGGCGGCCCACGATACGTGGGAGAGCTGGGTCGCCCTGGGGCTGGTGATCGCCGCTACGGTGCTGGTCGACCAGCTGCTGCGATGGACCATCGTGCCCGGCGTCCGCAAGGTGGTGGAGCGTACGCGCACCAAGTGGGACGACCGGCTTTTCAGCACCCGTGTGCTGCGGTGCGGATGTCATCTGGTGAGCGCCGTGCTGATTGCGGTGGTGCTGCCGGTGGTTTTCGAGGCCAGGGCCGCGGCGCGCGAGGCGGTGCTGCGGCTGCTGAACGTCTATCTCATCGTCTCGATCTTCCGTTTCGTCAGCGCGTTCATCTATGCTTCGTTCCAGATCGTGGCGGCGAGTCCGTCGTGGCAGAACAAGCCGATCAAGGGTCTGCGGCAGACGGCGCAGGGGTTCGCGCTGCTCGTCTGCTTCATCCTGGCCGTTTCGGTTCTGATGGACAAATCGCCGACCATCCTGCTGACGAGCCTCGGGGCTTCGGCGGCCGTGCTGATGTTGATTTTCCGCGACAGCATTCTGGGTTTCGTGTCGAGCATCCAGCTCTCGGCCAACGACATGGTGAAGGTGGGCGACTGGATTTCGGTGCCGAAGTTCGATGCCGACGGCGCGGTGGAGGAGGTGTCGCTCACGACCGTGAAAATCCGCAACTGGGACAACACGATCGTCACGCTGCCGCCCTACCAGCTGGTCAGCGACTCGTTCGTCAACTGGCACGCCATGCAGCTCTCGGGAGGGCGGCGCATCGAGTTGTCGGTGCTGGTCGACATGACTTCCATCCGTTTCTGCACGCCCGAGATGCTTGAACGCTTCCGCAGGATCCGTCTTCTGGGCGACTACGTCGACCGCACCGAGCAGGAGTACGCCCGGCTCAACGAAGCGCAGGGAGCCGGGGCCGACGACTCGCCGGTCAACAGGATGCGGCAGACCAACCTGGCGGTCTTCCGGGCCTACATGATGCGTTATCTTCAGGAGAAGACCTCGGCCCGCCACGACATGAAACTCGCCGTGCGCATGCTGGCGCCGACCGACACGGGCGTGCCCATCCAGCTCTATTTCTATACTACGTCGATTTACTTTGTCGATTACGTGCAGGTGGAACTCGCCGTTTTCGAGCACATGTTATGCATCCTGCCCGAATTCGGCCTGCGGGTGTTCCAGTCGCCGTCGGGCGACGATCTCCGCGCCTGGACCGAGGCGCTGCGGGCCGCACAAGCCGCACAAGCTGCGCCGTCCGCCGTTCCTCCGCCGGCGGGCCCGCCGGTTTCCTCGCCGGTTCCGGGTGCTGCCGCGGTTCCGCCCGGTTCCGGGAGCCCGGAAACTACAGCGTCAGCATCAGAACGAGCTGAATGATGATTACGCGCAGGAACATGCAGACCGGATAGACCGTGGCATAGGAGACCGAGGGGTTGTCGCCCTCGATGGTTTCGTTGGAGTAGCCCAGGGCCATGGGGTTGGCCATGCTGCCGCACAGCAGTCCGGCGACCGATCCGAAGTCGAGCCGGAAGAGACGCAGGGCGAACGGTGCTACGAGCACCACCGGCACGAATGTGAGCAGGAACCCCGTACCCAGCCACAGGGCCCCTTCGGGGCGCATGACCGTCTCGAAGAAGTGGGCGCCGGCGTCGAGTCCCAGGCACGCCAGATAGAGCGAGAGTCCCAAGGCCCGGAGCATGAGGTTGGCGCTCTGGGTGGTGTAGGTGATCATGTGGAGCCGCGGCCCGAAAGTGCCGATCAGAATGCCCACGACGATGGGGCCGCCGGCCAGACCGAGCTTGACCGGGATGGAGATGCCGGGAATGGCCACGGGGATGCTTCCGAGCGCGAGTCCGAGGATCAGACCGATGAACACCGACGCGAGATTGGGCTCGTTGAGGCTTTTCACGGCGTTGCCGAGAATCTTTTCTACGCTGCGGATCGCCTGCGCCTCGCCCACGACCGTCAAGCGGTCGCCCAGCTGCAGCCGCAGGTCGGGGGTGGCGAGCAGCTGCACGCCCGAGCGGTAGACGCGGCTGATGTTGATGCCGTAGTTGTTGCGCAGGCGCAGGGAGGCCAGGCGTTTGCCGTTGATCTCGGGCCGCGTGACCAGGATGCGCTGCGAGATAAGTTGGTTGTCGACCGAGTTCCAATCGATGTTTTCACGGTTCCAGTCCTTGTGTTCCTGTTCGCCGAAGAGCAGCCGCAGGGCGTCGGCTTCGTCGGGATTGGTGATGACCAGCACGACGTCGTCGGGTTCGAACGTCTTGTCGGAGGTGGGAATCGAGACATGCCCGCCGCGCCAGAGCCGCGAGACGACGAAGTGGCGCTGGCTCTCGGCGGCGACGTCGTGGAGGCTCTTGCCGAAGAGCGCGGGGTTGGTGAGCCGGTAGCTGGCGATGAAGACGCTGCGCCGGTGCTCGGCGTCGGGTCCTGCGAGGTCGGCGGGCCGGACGAAGCATCTGCGGATGACGATGATGGCCAGGATGACGCCGATAACGCCCAACGGGTAGGCCAGGGCGCACCCCAGGGCGGCGCCGGAGGAGGCGTAACCCATCGACTGGAGCGTCTGCTGGGCGGCACCGAGGGCGGGGGTGTTGGTCGTGGCGCCGCAGAGGATGCCTGCCATCTCGGGCATCGGAACGCCGCATGCGTAGCTCAGGGCCACGGCGCCGCCGGTGCCGAGCAGGACAACGGCGATGGAGGGTACGAGCAGCCGCACGCCGTCGGAGCGCATCGAACTGAAGAATCCGGGCCCCACCTGCAGTCCGAGGGCGTAGACGAAGAGGATCAGTCCGAAACTCTCGGTGAAGGCCAGCATGGCCGGGTCGACCGTGAGCCCGAAGTGGCCGGCGACGATACCCGTGAAGAAGATGAAGGCCGCGCCGAGCGAGACTCCGAAAAACCGGATTTTGCCCAGTCCGATGCCGATCACCGAGATGAGCGAGAGAACGACGACGGCCTGCAGGGCCGAGTGTTCGACGAGTATGGCGCGTATCCAATCCATCGCAGGCTGTTTTGGTGCAAAAGTAGGGAAAAATTCCGGAATGGCAACAAAACGATCGGGGCTGTCGGAAAACCGACAGCCCCGGTTTGTGGTTCGTGGGCTCGGGCGGCTTCCGTGGCTGCCGCTGCCGGCTTTCCACGGGGCTTGCGCCCCTCGCATGGAGCTTCGATCGGGAATCGGGGTTACAACGTCAGCGGCTCGCCGCGGTAGAAGTCGAGAATTTTCTGCCGGAAGACGAATTCGAAACGCGCCTGCGCGAGCTCCGATTCGGCCTTCTGCATACGGGTCTTGGCGTCGTTGAAATCGAAAAGCGTCGAGCGGCCCGCTTCGGCCTTGCGTTCTTCGTAGGCGAAGGCTACGCGTGCGGATGCCAGGGCCTGTTCGGCGGCGCAATATTTGGCATAGGCGGCGTCGGCATTGACCCATGCCTGCTCGATCTCCTTGCGCAGGGCCTGCTCGGCGTTCAGCAGGGCGAGCTGCTGGTTGCGCACGGCGATCTTGGCCGTGCGGATGTTGTTGCGCGTGGCGCGGCGGTTGAAGATGGGGATGCTCATCGAGACGCCTACGAATTCGTTGCGGTTGCGGTCGAGCTGGGTGCCGAACGCCGCTTCCATGCTGCTGTAGACCCCCGTACCGAATCCGCCGCGCAGCGAGAGCGACGGGTAGAGGTAGGAGCGGGCGATGCGCACGGCGTTCTCGGTGCTTTCGAGGCGCAGGCGCTCCGTGCGGATGCCCGGCCGGTGGTCGACGGCATAGGCGTAGACGCTTTCGGCCGATCCGATCCGGTGGAGCGAAGCCAGAGCCACGCTGTCGAGCACGGGAACCACGATGTCGAAGCCGGCGGCGCTCTCGCGGTTGAGCGCCTGGCTCAGATCGAGCAGGGCGATCCGCAGGTTGTTGCGGGCCTGGGTGAGCGCCAGGAGGTCGTTGGCCGCCAGGGCGCGGCTTTCGTAGAGGGCCGATTCGGGCTGCTTGCCGGCGCCGACGAGTTCGCGCGAACGCTCGGCCTGCGCATTGCTCAGTGCCAGCTGCCGTTCGGCGACGCCGACCAGTTCCTTGCAGTAGAGCACTTCGAGGTAGCGCGTCATGATGTTGACGGCCACGTCCTCCTTGGCGCGTTCGAGCTCCTGGACGGCGGCCGCCAGGTCGAGCTTGCCGCCCTTGATCTGGCGGTTGATGCGCAGCCCGGAGAAGAGCGGCATCGACGCCGAGATGTCGAACGAACCGGTCTGGAGCGTCTCGCTCTTGCGGGTGTTGTCGGCCGAGGTGCCCCAGCCGAACGATGCGTTGTAGCCTACGGAGGCGTTCAGGTCGGGCAGCCGGCTGTAGCGGGCCGTGGAGAGCTCGACGTCCTGCTGCTCGACGGAGAGGGCGCGCTGCTTCACCTCGATGTTGTTCTGCTGGGCGTAGCGGATGCACTCGTCGAGCGACCAGCGGGGCTGGGCGGGGAGTTCCTGCGCGCGCATTTGCGTCGGTGCGGCCGTCAGGGCGCAGAGCGCAAGGGTCAGAAAGAACGGTTTCATGCCTTGGGTCGTTGAGGGTTACTCCTTGCTGTCCTGCTTGGCGCCGCGGATGCGGTCGCCCTCGATGAGGCCTTCGGTGATCTCGATGTCGATGCCGTCGGAGAGTCCGACAGCTACTTCGCGGCGCTCGAAAGTCTGTTCGTCGGCATCCGGATCGCTGGTGAGGAAGTAGACGTAGGTCTTGTCGCCCTCGAACTCGACGGTGCTTTCGGGCAGGGCGAGAACGCCTTCGCGGTTCTGGATCATGATGCTGGCGTTGGCGCTGTAACCGGCGCGCACGAAGACATCCTCGGGAATGCGCACGGCGGCCTTGACCTCGAACATGATGACGCCGTTGTCCTCGGTGGCCTTGGGCGCCACATATTCGAGTTCGGCGTCGAGTTCGACGTTTTGCAGGGCGCCGATCGTCAGCTTGACGGGCATGCCTTCGTGGAGTTTGCCCACGTCGGTTTCGTCGATCTTGCCCTGGAACTGCATCTTGGTCATGTCGGCCACCGTGGCGACGGTGGTGCCGTCGTTGAAGGTGTTGGCCTGGATGACGGAGTTGCCGACCTTGATGGGCACGTCGAGGACCATGCCGTCGATGGTGGAGCGTATCTGTGTGTTGCTCAATTCTTTGTAACGCTGAGTGATGCCGTTCTTCACGATCTCCATGTTCTCGCGGGCGTTGCGCAGCTCTTCCCGGGCCTTGGCGAGTGCCGTGCGGCTCTGCTCGAACTCTTCGTCGGAGACGACGCCCTTGTCGTGGAGCGCGGCGGTGCGGTTGTGCTCGCGGCGGGTCTGCGAGAGGGTGATTTCGGCCGTCGAGACGCGCGATTCGGCGCTCGACAGCTGCCCCATTTCGGGCACGACCTTGACGGTGGCGATGACGTCGCCCTGGCGGATGCTCTGCCCCGCCTCCTTGTAGACGGCCGCTACGATGCCCGAAATCTGGGGCTTGATCAGCACCTCGTCGCGGGGCTCGACCTTGCCCGTAGCGATGACGTATTGCCGCAGGGTGTCGACCTTGGGCTGCACGATTTCGTAGACCGTCTTGACGGGGCGGGTCTTCTGCCACAGGAACCAGAACATGCCGACGAGCAGGGCTGCGAAGAGCACGCCGAGGGCGATTTTGAGGAATTTTTTCATGGCGGTAGTTTATTTCTGTCTTTCGTATGCGGGGTGTTATTCTTCGCGTATGGCGTCCACAGCCTTGATTTTCAGAGCGCGGAGCGCGGGGAGCACGCCGGCCAGCAGGCTGCCGGCGACGATGATGGCCAAGGCTTCGACGGCGGTGCCGAACGACACCTGCCACGAAACGTCGAAGCCTTCCTGCGCACTCGCTACGACCTGGCGATAGACCGAGTCGGCGACGGAGAGCAGGCCCACGGCGGCCGTGAGTCCGAGCGTGCCGGCGATGAAGGTCAGCATGAAACTTTCGCTCAGAATCTGCGAAAGGATGGCCCGCGGAGGCGCTCCGATGGCGCGGCGGATGCCGATCTCCTGGGTGCGCTCGCGGATAGTGACGAGCATGATGTTGCTCACGCCCACGATGCCGGCCAGCAAGGTGCCGAGACCCACGATCCAGGTGAGCAGCGCGATGCCGCGGAAGAGTCCCTGCACGCGGCCGAGCATCTCTGCGACGGCTATGGTCCAGACGGCCTTTTCGTCGTCGGGAGCGATGAGATGGCGGGCGAAAAGGATCTCCTTGCAGGCTTTTTCGACGCGTTCGCTCGCGATGTCGTCGCGGCCGGCCACGGCGATCATGTGCACGAAGTCGCCGCGCCCGAACATCTGCTGGGCCAGCGAGACGGGAACGATGATCGTACGCTCGACGTCGCTGAACGACATGGCGGAACTCTGCTTGCGGATGACGCCGATGACGGTGAAATAGCTGTTGTTGACCTTGATGATCCGGCCCGCGGGGTCTTCGCCGCCGGGAAAGAGGTCTTTCCACACCTGGGTGCCGATGACGCAGACCTTGCGCTTGCGCTGCATGTCGACGTCGTTGATGAAGCGTCCGTAGAGGATCTTCTGCGGGTTGATGCGCTGGTAGTCGGGCGAATAACCCATCAGCGAGTAGTCGCCCTTGCGGTCGCTGCGGCTGCAATGGAGTTCGCCGCCCCAGAACGCGGCCGAGGCGTAGAGCACTTCGGGCAGTTGTTTGAGGACTTCGACGTCGCTGTTGACCATGCGCCACCAGCGGTTTTTGGGCATGCCTTTGTACGGTACGGAGGTCTGCTGGGGCTGCATGAGGACGGTGTTGGTCGACATGTCGCCCAGCTGGGCCCGGAACAGGCGCTCCAGACCCATGCCGGCGCCGAGCATGACGGTAAGCATGAAGATGCCCCAGAAGACGCCGAGCGCCGTCATGATGCTGCGTTTGCGGTTGCGCGAAATGGTCTGCCATATCTCGCTCCAGCGGTCGCTGTCGAAAAGTCGGGTCATTGAAAATTCAAAATTAAAAAGCACAATTCATAATCGTGTTTCTTGACTTGGTCGGTTCTGCGCCGTTCGGCTTGCCGCAGGGAGCGGTGCGGACCGAAAACGTCGGAGTTCGATTCGTATGAGTTTGCCGTTTTTTTATTTGAATTGTGAATTGTGAATTGTGAATTGTGAATCACTTGTTGTATCTCAGTGCGTCGATGGTTTTCAGCCGTGCGGCGCGGCGGGCGGGGACGTAGCCGGCGATCAGTCCGGCCACGACCAGCACGATGGTGGCGCTGACGGCGATGCCGAGGTCGAGCGTGGGGTTGAGGAAGACGTTTCCTATGCTGTCGGACGTCTCTCCGGGTGCCTGTTTGAGCAGGTGATTCACGATCTCCATGACGGCGACGCCCAGCACCATGCCCATGTAGCCGAAGACCGCGGTGACGAGGACCGATTCGGTCAGAATCAGCCGGATGATCGAAGCCGGGCGGGCGCCGAGCGCCTTGCGGATGCCGAATTCGGAGGTGCGCTCGGTGATGGTCACCAGCATGATGTTGCTCACGCCCACGATGCCGGCCAGCAGCGTGCCCAGGCCGATGATCCACACGAAAAGGTTGATGCCCGCGAAAACGACCATGATGCTTTTGTAGCGCTCCAGGGTGTTGGCGATCCAGATGGCGCTTTCGTCGTCGGGAGCGAACCGGTGTTCGGCGGCCAGCCGTCGGAGCAGCCGTTTTTCGAAGGCTGCCATCGCTTCGTCGGTCGCGATGCCCTGCACCGTGATGATGATATTGTTGACTTCGGGGTTGTTGGCCTTGTAAAGAAGTTGTCCGGTGGTCAGCGGAATGTAGCAGGAGGAGGTGTTGCGTTGGACGTCGCCTTTCTCCACGCCGATGACGGTGAAGACCGAATTGCCCGCCTTGACTTGTTTGCCCAAGGGATCCTCGTCTTTGAAGAGCACGCGCCGCATCGGTTCGTCGATAACGATCGTCTTACGGCATTCGGCGATGTCGACCTCGTCGATGAAGCGTCCTGCGGAGAGTTTGACACCTTCGATCTCAGCGATTTTCGGCAGTGATCCGCGGAGGGCCGCCGTGGTGAATTCCTTGTCGTAGGTGACCGTCACGGAGTTGTACCACGAGTTGGCGGCGACCTGTTCGATTTCGGGGAATTCGCGGCTCAGAATCTCCAGATCGCTGTTTCTCATGCGGATGCGGCGGCCTTTCTGATAGCCCATGTAGGCTTTGGAGGTGCGGCCGCCGAAGAGGTCGATGGAGTTGGTGGCGTAGTCGCCGAAGTTGGAGAGCACGCCGTTCTTGAGGCCGTTGCCCGAACCCAGGAGGATGACAAGCATGAAGATGCCCCAAGCGACCGAAAACCCCGTAAGGAACGTGCGCAGCTTGTTGCGGCGCACCGAGGTCCAGATTTCCAGCAGCAGTTCTCTCATCGTAGGGTTGCTTTTGTGCGTTGCGTCCGGTTTGCGATGGTTTGTCTCATCGTTCCGGGCCGGTGGAGGTGATCGAATCGATGACTCCGTCGCGCAGACGGATGATGCGGTCGGTCTGGTCGGCGATCGACTGCTCGTGCGTCACGCAGATGATGGTCATGCCCATCTCGGTGTTGACGCTGCGCAGCAGGTTCATCACCTCCTGCGAGGTGGCGCTGTCGAGCGCGCCCGTGGGCTCGTCGGCCAGGATGATCTGCGGCTTGTTGATCAGCGCCCGGGCGATGGCCACGCGCTGTTTCTGACCGCCCGACATCTCGTTGGGCATGTGCGAGGCCCACTCCCGGAGCCCCAGCATGTCGAGATACTCCAGCGCCAGTGCGTTGCGTCTGCGCCGGGCCATGCCCTGGTAGTAGAGCGGCAGGGCCACGTTCTCCATGGCGTTCTTGTAGCTGATGAGGTTGAACGACTGGAAGATGTAGCCGATCATGTTGTTGCGCGCCTCGGCGGCCTGCGTTTCGCTCAGATTGCGGATCAGCCGCCCGCCCAGGTAGTAGCTGCCGCTGTCGTAGTTGTCCAGAATGCCAAGGATGTTGAGCATCGTCGACTTGCCCGAGCCCGAAGCGCCCATGATCGACACCAGTTCGCCGCGTTCGACTTCCAGGTCGATGCCTTTGAGTACGTGCAACGGCGAACCGTTGTTGTAGGTCTTGTGAATCTGTTCCAGTCTGATCATGGTTTCGTGCTGTTTGTTCCGGTCTCGTCCGCCGGCTCGGTTTCTCTTTTCGGTCCTTGCGTCCGGCTCATGTTTTCGCCGGGGGCGTTTCTGCTGCCATGCTTCCGGTTCCTCGTGCAGGGGAGCGGATATTTCGTATCTCGAGCAGGAGTGACGGACAAAAGTAGTAATTTATTTTCGAAAAACAATTTATTTTTATCGAAAATCAATAAATTTTTATGACTGTCCGCAAAAATCCGTTTTTCTTGCGGGCAGGTTTTCCGCCCCGGCCCCGAAAAACCCGGTCTGCACTCGGTTTAGGAAAACGTTCCCTGTCGGGCAGGTTTTCTCGCCTCGGCATAGCTCAAGTAAACTCGGCTCTGCGCTCGGCTTGTCGAAAACGTTCTTTTCATGCACCTTTTCTCGCTTCGGCAAATCCCGAACAAGTTCGGTTCTGCGCTCGGCTTGTCGAAAACGTTGGGTTGCGTCGCAGAACAACTTAATACCACCACCACATGTGCGGCCGTAAATGATACGTTGGAATACTACATCAAACCACAACCACAGATAGGTTGCGGTTTCCGGCGGCTGTGGAACATAGGCATCATGACCGAAAATCCGTATAACGGGCGGAAATGCTCCATTACGAAAGAGCCCTTGAACCGAAAACGACAAAACCATGCAAAAGAACCCCAAATTCGTTAGCAGCAAGCAGACCGCGCCCAAGCAGGCGGACATCGACAACACAATCGTCCGGATCAAGGGGCGGTTGGCTGAGAAGCCCATCAACCGCCATTGCAACGCGGCGGTCAAGGAGGGATACACGAAGGCGCTCGACATACTCGAAAACCGTATTACCGACATCACTAAGTCGTCCATCGGCGACCAAGACCGTGCAAGGGCGGGCTATTGCCGCTTGTGCGATTGATTACCTACGAGGTTGGTGCAGCGCAGAAACGCTTTGCGGCGTTCCTATTAAAAAGATGTGATTGGGAAAGAACGAAAAGAATGTTTATCTTCGCACAATGAATGGCGGTCTTGCCGACGGACAAGGCTTTTCGATGTTGTCGAATGGCGTCTGAAACAAGACGGTGGGATGCGAGTGGTCGAGCATAGACTGCCATTTATTTGAACGTAAAATTCAGATATGAAATATTTTGCGCACTACGAAGAGGATGCCGTTATCCGCGAGGATGACAACGGGGATTGCTTTGCCAAGCTATGGGCTTCGGATCGCCCCGGTCATTACTATTTGGTCCCTGAATACAAGTTAGGCCCCGACAGCGATATGCGGTACGGAAACCCCGACTATATGAGTATCCCTTATGAAATTTCCAAAGAGGACTACGATACGTTCGGCGTAACGTGGCTTTTTAGCGAAAAGGGCCCGAATATCAAGGTTCCAATCTGATGGCTCTAATCCTTTCGTAATATCGGCGCGACTTCTCTACGAGGTCGTGCCCTTTTTTTTGATGCTTTTTCTGCTGGTGTCATCACGCGCCATTCCTCATAGTACTTATGGCCCATGCCCGGTGGTAACCCCGTAGCTTTGCGGATAGCCTTGTATATGTCGGTTGTATAATATTGAAAAACTACATCAAACCACAACTGGACGAGCGCGGCTTCAACGCATTGGTCGGCAAGACGCTTACAGACATGGGATTCATGAGTTGCGGTGCGGCAAAAGGAACGGGGTTCGGCGGCAATATTCTGAATATCTACTGCCCACGCGGAACCAAAATGCTCTACATCGACGGTCGCTCGGCGTATGCTTCAGAGAACGAGATGCTGATTCAGCGCAATACCCGTTTCCGCGTCACTAAGGTCGAAAAAAAGGGCTCGCGCTACTACATCGACATCGAGGTGATCGGGCAGATTTAGCCCAGGTACCGGCACTTGTAGAACGCCTTAAAGTCGGACGGCGTGCCGCTCGTCCAGTACACGAACCGATTGTACAAGATGGCCTTGAGCAATGCCGGCACGCCGTCCCCGGTCTCGAAGTCCGTCAGCCCGGCAGCCGCGTACTCGTCCGCGCACACAACCAGGTCGTCGCTCTGTGCGAGCGACTTGTCTACCCACGCCTTCTCGATGCCCCAAAACGCGGCGGCATCACCACCGTTGTGCGGGTTCTCTTGCTCGCCGCGGTAGTAGCGGCAGTAGGCGATCATGCTTTCCCTATTTCGTTCCATTCACACAGCGGTAAAATTGCTCGACAAGTTGTATAATATTGAAAAACTACATCAAACCACAACTGATTTTCGATAATTTCGTAGGTTCTTTTCGTTGTATAATATTGAAAAACTACATCAAACCACAACAGTACAGTTCAAATGCAGCGCGCCCACGAGGTTGTATAATATTGAAAAACTACATCAAACCACAACAGCAATCTCTTGCTTCTTTGAATGTAATAGTTGTATAATATTGAAAAACTACATCAAACCACAACTACAAACTGCTGCGCGGATCGCAGTTTCTAGTTGTATAATATTGAAAAACTACATCAAACCACAACGTCGACCGTAGCGTAGATCTGATAACCTTGTTGTATAATATTGAAAAACTACATCAAACCACAACCTTGTTGACCAACACAATTTTATAGCTGTAGTTGTATAATATTGAAAAACTACATCAAACCACAACAGCTCTTCTTCCGTGAATAGCTTCCGTCTCGTTGTATAATATTGAAAAACTACATCAAACCACAACCCGCCCAGATCTTATAAAATGTTGTCTTTCGTTGTATAATATTGAAAAACTACATCAAACCACAACATTGGATTACAGATTAGGAATTTGGTTAGCGTTGTATAATATTGAAAAACTACATCAAACCACAACCATTCGGATCTTTGAAATTTGGATCGATTTGTTGTATAATATTGAAAAACTACATCAAACCACAACCCCGACTACTTTGCCGATTGCCCTCTTATCGTTGTATAATATTGAAAAACTACATCAAACCACAACGCACACTGCGGCCCTAATAGATACCTCTATGTTGTATAATATTGAAAAACTACATCAAACCACAACTCTCTTCGTTCGTCTTGCTTTTGCAAAGTGTTGTATAATATTGAAAAACTACATCAAACCACAACCTTTTCGCGACATTCCTTACATACGCCACAGTTGTATAATATTGAAAAACTACATCAAACCACAACGCCGGGCATATAACCGGCTGATTTCAGCCTGTTTGTGCGGAATTTTGGCGGATAAAACAAGGCCGGAAACCTCGCCGAAGTCGATTCGATGCTGTTTTTGTATTTCAAAGAACGAAAGTAATTCATTTTTCAGAAGAATTCAAGTTGTTGGGGCGTTTCGGGCCGGGCCCGTTCGATTTTGCCCCAAAAATTCATGATTTCTCCATATTGTTTGTCCGTGACACTTAAGATGCTGGTGTATCCGGCCGGAGGCATGGACTTTCTGACCCGATTGACATGCACGTGCAAATTTTCTTTTGATGCGCAGTGCCGGACGTAAACCGAGTATTGCATCATAGAGAAGCCGTCTTTCTCCAATGCCTTGCGAAACTGGGCGGCATGGCGCCGCTCGGTTTTGGTTTGAGTCGGAAGGTCGAAGAAGACGAACAACCACATGATTCGGTAGGCATTCAGACGTGATTCGGACATTATTCGAGCAGTGGGTAAAGTATCTTTTTGTGGGTTCCGGCAAAACATTTCGCCAGAGACGCCGAGGTGAACGTCAATCCCACATCGAGCGGGCGTAGCACTTTTTCGAAACGCGTGTCGACGAAAAGCAAGCGCAACAATTCGCCCTTGACCTCCTTGGTCAGTTGCAACTTGCCTTCGGACTGGAGCTTGTATACCAGTTCGTCGACATACGGGCGATAGGGTTCCATCAGGTCGTCCGCCAGGGGGAATGCGTTGTAGCGGTTGCGGTGAAAAATCCCGAAAGCCGGCAACAGACCCGATCCCATCAATGAGCGGGCAACGGCGGCCCGAAGAATCGTATAGCCATAGTTCAACAGATTGTTCGGTTCCGAGCCCTCGCGCGAACGAATGAATTCACGGCCGAACAGCTCGGTCCAATATATTTTGGCGGCGATTCCCTCCCGGTTGTCCGTGTCCCCGCTTTTTACATTCATGTAGTAGGGTTTCAGCTTGTCTTCGTCTTTTCCCAGTTTTCGCAGCAAGGCAGCCTGATTGCGGATTTTCGCTTCGACGATCTGTTTCCAGATGCTCTTTTTGAGCGGCTCGCTCGCTTCGATCTGCGCTCGATAACTTTCGCCTTGCGTCTTGTTGGAGTCCAGATTCATCAGCATGGCATTCGGCATGCGGTCGTTCCCGCAAAGGATGACAGCCGCGTTGTTGTCGGAAAGCGCATTGAGCAACGGCAGGGTGACCGTAGTCTGCTGATCTTCCAGAACGATCACGCCAATGTCTTCTACGGGAATGCTTTTCTGCATTTCCGGAGCCTCTTTCGTATGGACGATCATCTGGCCGTTGCGCAGGCTCAGCGAAAAGGGCGTCGAGAAAAAGAGGGCGCGTTTCAGCATGACGGGTGGTGTTTGAATTCGATTTCTCCCGTGACGGTCATGTCGAAATCGTAGCCTTCGGCATAGGCGTTCAGTTGCGTGTGCAGAATGCTGATGACCGGTCGATACTCTTCACCTGATTGCCATGCTCCGCTTTTGGCCTTTAGCTCTCCGGCCGGCCGGGCTTCCTGATGATGCTTTAAAGTAAGTGTCCCATAAAAATATTTTTGTTGCAGGACTAATGTGCTCATTCCCGTTACCTTGTACAGCCGTTTCGCCAGCTCCTTCTGGGTGCATTCATGCAGTTCCTCCGGCGAATTTTCGTAGAAAAGCACCATCGAGCCTGTTTTCAGCAGGCATTTCAGCGGGTCGCCGTTTGCGTCGGTTATCGGCACCAAATCGGGCCGGGCCGTCCGGTCGGCGCTCGCCTTGAAATATTTCGCGGCCTCCAGGTTGCTGACGATTTCGAACGAGCGCCGGGTCTTTCCGCGTTTGTCGGTTCCCTCATAAACGGCCATGCAGTAGTTGCCGTCGTTCGTGACAAGGTAATCCTGTTTGTATGCTTTCGCCGAAGCGTCGCGTTGCGGCTTGAGGTGTATAGGTTTCGTAACACTCGGTGTGAAGATGCGCACTTTGCGGATCGGTACGGCTTTTTCCCGGTTCATCCAGATCGTGTGTTCCGCCGGGTTCATCGCCGTTTTGAATCCTACGCATTCGATCGCGTCCTTCACCTTTTGTTTCACCGCATCGTCGACGATCTTTTCTACGTCGGCGGGTTGGAGTTGGTCGAGCGATTTGCGGACGACATGTTTGATTTCGTCGTTGCGCATGATCGCTCCGTAGAAAGTTTGTTGGTGCAGCGCTCCCCGGGCCGTATCGCCCTGCATGTAGATGGGCTTGCCTTGGCCGTCGACCTGTACCTTGCCGCGGATGCGCAGCCGTTTGCGGCTCTGTTTGGGCAGGTTGTCCGGCGTATGATGCGAGACGAGCAGTTCGTCGGCAATCGCCTTGACATCTTCGGTGAATGTGGGCCAGGGTTTTTCGAATTGCGGACGGGTGCCTTCGTTGCGCAGGTAGCGTTCTTCGTCTCCGACATAGCGGGCCCAATGGTCGTATTCGCTGCGGCCGATGCAGGCGATCGTAATGGCGTCGATGCAGTGGTGGACATGATTCACACGTTCCTTTTTGGCATATTCCGTCTGCAAGCCCCACATTTTGCGGAATTCGGCGGTCGTCGCACCTTTTACCGTGTATATTCGCTCGAAGACCGTTTTCAGGTAGAGCCGGGCGTAGCGGCCGATGATTCCGATGTCCACTCCCTGTCTGTTCGAGAAGCCGTCCGGAACTTCGGTCATGGTGAAACGCTCGATTTTGCCGCGCCAATACGCCAGCTGCATTTGCAGATAGTGACGCCGTTGAATGGCGTTGTCTTTCTCTGTTTTCGTGGCGGCGCTTTTGCTCTTGCGTACTTGCGCTTCGACCATTTTTTGCAGCGATTCGATTTTCTCCTGCCATCCGAACCCCTCGATGTGCGCCATGATTTCGGCATGGCCTGACAGTTCGGACGGGAGTTTGGCCCGCTTAACCTCCCGATTGAACCTGTTTTCGCAGAGCGTGTTGTTCATCTGCGAATTGTCGCCTCCGCGCGACCGGGGTACGGTGTGTTCGATGTCATAGTCCGTTGCCGAACCGATAAAATCCGAAATGCGGATTTGGTTGCCTGTGTAGGGGCATACATGTTTCTGCTCCTCCCAAAGACGGTATTTCAATATGTCCGTTTCGGTCGGTTCGATCTCCCTTCCGGTTTCCGCTGCGTATTGTTTCCGGATTTCGTCGGCGAATCTCCGGTGTTCGGCCTCCCGTTCGCGCTGGTATTGTTCGATGGCCTTGCGTTTGTTCGCATCGTTGAGGCCCCGGGAGAATTCGATGTTGATTTTGGTCGCGGGGTCGATTTTTCCGTCGCGCAGCAATCGGTTGATCAATATCCGCAATCGGAACAGGGCCCGCATCGCCATCGGATTGCGCACGGATGGGGTTCGCGGCGATCCCAGTTGCAGCAGACCGTTGGAATCGGGCCGCTGGACATGGTAGGATTCGATCATCGACGGGTGGTAGAGGCGGTGGAGCCGTGATACGTCGAGTCCGTTGTCGCTGAAATATGCCTCGATGCGTCGTTCTTTCGAATCGTATTTGTCGTAAGGGTTGCGCTTGTAATCGAGCAGCAGACGCACGATGTCTTGCTCGATTTCATGGCGGTGCGTTTCATCTTCATAGATTGTTTGCGGCAAGGCTGCCTTAAGATTGGCGATGAAAACCGCCTCATCGTAACGGTAGCCGGCCCGTAAATACGGCAGCATCTTCTCTATGGCGTTAAGACTCAGCGCGGCATATTCCTGCGGCATGCGGATCGCAGCGAAAGTTGCGGCTTGCTCCTCTTCGAGCCGGAGCTTTTCGCGCGCCCATGTGCGAAGTCGTTCCTCGTCGTCGAACGAGATCAGCGCATGCCAAACGTCGTTCAATATCTGTTGTTCGCTCTTGCCTGAAGCAAGCGTATAGCGGCGGCATATCTCCGTCAGCCACTCGTCGCCGAACACCGAAATGAGCGAGGCGGTGACCGGGCATCCGCTTACGGTCGCGATGCGTGCGTAGTTGAACCGGTATGCAGCCTCGTTCCGGTCGCCCTTGCAGGCATAACGTCCCTTGCCGGCTATTTTGCGCGCAATCTCTTCGAAGTCGAAATGCGGCTTGCTTTTGCGTAGAAACAGCGGGACGATCGTTTCCGCTTCCGCCTGTGTCAAAGGTCGGAAATCGTTATCTTCCGGAGCGGCAATGCGGATGTTGTTGATGAAAGAGTGCATGCGGAACTCCTCGAAATGCGGGTGGGAGACCGGGCAGCGCGATTTCCGTTTTTCGAACGTGCATTTGCCGACCGCTCCTTTCTGCGATTTCAAAGGCCGTTGGAAGAAGATGGCCCGATATAAGGCCTGTTCCAGCGGTTCGGGCAGGTGTTGTTTTGCGCAGATGGCCCGGAATTCCGCCAGATAGTGTTCGTTGCGCGAAGTATATTTCTTGCGGATTTTCTCTTTCTGCAGATAGAGCATGTGGAAATATTCGCCCAAATACCGGCATCCGGCATTTTCCATGTCGGCCGTCAGATTCTTGATGCCTTGCTTGACTTGTCCGTCTTCGCTCTCTTTCCCTGCATCCTTGCGGTTGCTGATGAATCCGCGCCGCTGAGCCAGATGATAAAGTGCGCGCCCGAGCGCATGGCGGTCGTCTTCCTTGTTCAGATCGAGGGTTTCGGTCAATGCCCGATAGCGGTCGTGGTAGGGATTTTTGTCGATATTGTCGTCCGTCCGTTGCCAGCGGATGAACGCTTCGTCGAGCGGATATTTCTTGTTTTTCCGCCATTCTGTCAGCAGTTCTTCCGACAATCGGGGACACAGATCGTTTTCGATAAGTATCTTCAGTACTTCGATCTTGCGCAATCTGCGGCGGAAATAGTGCCGGCGTAGCGCTCGCGCATCGGTTCTGTCCTGTACGGCCGGTTTCTCGTTGTTCTTTTCTCTGGCAACTCCTTCCTGAAAAATATCGACACCCTTATCGAGCAGCGAGTATCCGTATTCGGTTTTTTCTACGATCGCCCAGCCCAACGAGTTGGTGCCGAGATCCAGTCCCAGTACTTTCGACATGCAATAACTTTTTTTGTGAAATTATGTAAAAAGTTGCAAGATTCCAAATTTTGGCTTATATTTGTCTTGTAACAATTCTACATCTTACCACAATAAGGCTACATGCCGAAGGTTTTTAACCTATTGTCTCCGCGTACTCCGTGGAGACTTTTTTATTGGATAGTGTGCTCGGTGCCGGTTCATGCGGTGCGGGATCGTTCATGGATGGCTTTTTGTTGCCGATTGTTCCGTTGGGGTATCCAATCAGGCAAAGTTCGATTCCGATCAGGACAGACCGGTATTGTCGATCATTGCCGCCGGAGGTTCTGCGCAAAACACAAGAAAGAGAGACTACTATATGTAGTCTCTCTTTCTTTGTGACACCGACAGGACTCAAACCTGTAACCTTCTGATCCGTAGTCAGATGCTCTATTCAATTAAGCTACGGTGCCGAATTGCGAATGCAAATGTAGGGCAAAAATCCGAAAAGAACAAGAAAACGGGCAAGAATTTTAATAAAAAACGATAGTTGCTTCTCCGGATAGGCTATATGTTGCTGATTGATAGGCTTTTTCCTTTTATTGTGACCGGTGCGCGGCGATGCGGTGCGGAACATGCGGAATGCGAGATTGCAGGCTTGCCCGGGCATTTTGCAAGGCTTGTGAACGAGGCGGTATGGGTGCGTGTTGCAGCGGCGATTCGAAAAGTCTGCGGCCGCAACCTCTCCGAGAGGGGGCTGCAAGCGATCTGCGTAACCCTCAGCCATTTAAGAACCTACAAAATATCGCTGTTATTCGTTTCGCCTACTTTACTTCGCGGTCGGGGTGGCTGCGCAGGAATTGCTCCCAGCTTTGCGATCCGCCTTTGGACGCTGCCTTTTTGCCGCCGCCCAGCCCCTTGACGCGCTCTGTGCCGAGAGCGGCCTGGAGCGGCGAGGCGGTGGTGTAATAGTGGCACAGCGCTACGGCCATGCCGTCGGTGGCGTCGAGCCGCCGGGGCGGCCGGTCGATGGCGAGGGTGCGGCAGACGATGGCGGCGACCTGCTCCTTATCGGCCGATCCGCGGCCGGTGATGGCCTGCTTGATACGCATGGGAGCGTATTCCGAGACCGAAAGCCCGCGGCTCAGCGCGGCGGCCATCGCTACGCCCTGGGCACGCCCGAGCTTGAGCATCGACTGCACGTTTTCGCCGAAAAAGGGCGATTCGAGGGCCACTTCGCGCGGCCGGTATTCGTCGATGAGAGCCCCCACGCGCTCGAAGATGCGGGCCAGCTTGGCGTAGGGATCGGTCAGCTTATGCAGGTCGATGTCGCCCAACACGACCGGCCGCACCGTGCGCCCTTCGATCTCCAGCACACCGTAACCCATGAAGTTGGTGCCTGGGTCGATGCCCATGATGCGGTATGACGGTCGGGGTGCCAACGAACGTTCGCTATTTCTTCAGTTCTTCAAGCTCGTTTTCGAGGTCGCGCAGGCGCTTGTCCAGCTCGGGCAGCCGCTTGAATACGGCGGCCGAACGGTGGTACTGCATGCCCGGAAGCGCCGGGTAACCGAAACGGATTTCGCCGTCGGGCACGCTCTTGTCGATACCGCTCTTCGAACCCACCTGCACGCGGTTGCCGATCGTGACATGGTCGGCGATGCCCACCTGGCCCGCCAGGAAGCAGTTGCTGCCCACCTTGGAGGTGCCGGCGATGCCCGTCTGGGCCGACGACACGGTGTTGGCGCCGATCTCCACGTTGTGGCCGATCTGGATCAGGTTGTCGAGTTTCACCCCGTGGCGGATGACCGTGGAGTCGGTCTTGGCGCGGTCGATGCAGGTGTTGGCGCCGATCTCGACGTCGTCTTCGATGACCACGTTGCCCAGCTGGGGGATTTTGTCGAATCCGCCCGCCGCGTTGGGCATGAATCCGAAGCCGTCGGCACCGATCACCGCGCCGGCGTGGAGGATGCAGCGGCTGCCGATCTTGCAGCCTTCGTAGACTTTGACCCCGGGATAGAGCGTCGTCCCTTCACCGATCTCGACACCGGTGCCTACGTAGACCTGGGGGTAGATCTGGCAGCCGGCGCCGATTTTCGCACCCTCTTCTACCACCGCAAAATCGCCGACGTAGCAGTTTTCGCCTACCGCCGCCTTCTCCGAGATGGAGGCATGGGCGCTGATGCCCGTGCGGCGGGGTTTGGCCGCGTTGTACATTTCGAGGAGCTTCACGACGCAGGCCCCCGCATCGTCGACCTTGACCAACGTGGCCGTGACCGGCTGCGAGGGGGTGAACGACTTGTCGACCAGCACGATGCTGGCGCCTGTGGTATAGAGATAGGGTTCGTATTTGGGATTGGTGAGGTAGGCCAGCGATCCGGCCTTGCCCTGCTCGATGGACGACACGGTGTGCACGGCCGCCAGCTTGTCGCCGACGACCTCGCCGCCGAGGAATCCGGCGATCATTTCGGCTGTAAATTCCATTGCCATAGTATTATAGATAGTTTGTAATGTCGATGCCTTCGGGCAGGAACTCCTCCACCGAACGGCCGAACGAGAGCACCTCGCGCACGGTCGACGACGAGATGTCGGCCACGGCCGCCGGGGTGAAGAGCATGACGGTCGTGAGCCCCGGGTAGATGCGGTGGTTGGTGGCTTCCATCGTGCGTTCGTACTCGAAGTCGGTGGTGTTGCGCACGCCGCGGATGATGGCGCAGGCGCCCGCCGCTTCGGCGAATTCGCCCGTCAGCCCTGTGTAGATGCAGGCTTCGACGCGCGGATTGCCGGCATAGATGTCGTCGATGAGCCGTTTGCGCTGTTCGACGGCGAGCAGTCCCTGTTTGGCGGTGTTGTTGCCCACGCCGATGACGATGCGGTCGAAGATTTTCAGCGCATCGTCGACCAGCGCCGCATGGCCGCGGGTGAAGGGGTCGAACGACCCGGGGAAGATGGCGGTTCGCTTCATGGAAAACAAAGGTAGCGAAAAAAACAGAATTCACAATCCGGAATTCACAATTGTCGTTGTTGGGCGGTGCGGAAACGGGCGGACGGAGAAATCCGCTTGTGTTGCGCGGCCGAATCTTTTTTCTGAAAAACGCAGTTCCAGCCGCGCTGCGACGCTTGGTGTCGCCATCTTGGGCGGCTGCGGGGGCGCACCTTTGGTGCGAGCCGCCCAAGATGAATGGCGGGCGGCCTTTGCCTGCTTATGGAATCGGACATGGCGGATTCAGAACATCCCCTCCATGGCCTCGGCGATGCGTTCGGCGACGAGGAACATGTAGGGCGCGCCGTCGCAGTGGGCCAGTGCGGTGACGCCGCGGTGGTCAACGTAGAAGAGTTCGTCGTAAGTTGCGAGTTCCGACTGCAGGATGGGTTCTTCGCTCAGCGTCAGCCCGGCGGTCCGGATGGCGTGGGCGGCCGTTTCGCGTTCTACGCTGCGGAAAGCGGGAGCGGCGGGATTTTGGACGAAAAGTTCGGGGTGAGCAGGGCCGGCATTCGGTTCGCGGGGCTCCGGCGGCACGGCAGTACTGACCGCACGGGCGGACGTTGCTTCGAACGGGGGCGGTGCCGGATCGCCGCTGTCGGAAACGAGCTCCGGCGAGGTGAAGACCGTGTTGTTGCGCACGGCGAAAAGCGGGGCGCTGTCGGCCGAGTAGCAGACTCCGTGCAGGTCGGCGCGGACGGCAAGGTCGGCTCCGAGGGCGCGGGCCCGGCGGTCGGCGAGCCGGTGGAGCGCTTCGCGGCCCGAGGTGGGCAGTTCGATGCCGGGAACTTCGCAGCGGACGACCCGGGCGTCGGGCATTACGCTGCGCAGAGCGTAGCCGTTGTAGAGGGAGTAGCCGGCCGGCCGGAGCCGTTCGGTGCCGTTGTCGGAGACCTCGATGCGCACGAAACTCGAAACCGACCGGGGATAGCGTTCCGAACGCACGAGGGCCGCGATGCGGCTCTCCAGCAGCCGCACGTCGGGCGCGTAGTCGCAGCCGAAAAACGTGCGGGCCGCCTCGGCCAGCAGGGCGGCGTGGGCCCTGACCAGGCGGGGACGCTCGTCGGCGACGTGAACGGTCTGATAGAGATGGAGTTCTGTCACAACAGGAAGATTTTCAGCAGCAGTTCGCGCAGCAGTTCGCCGTCGGAAGCGCCGCCCGTGTTCATGCCCTTGCTTTTGGCATCGTACTCGCGCATGAGGCCCAGGATGGCGAAGACCTTGCGGTTGTCCCAGAGGGCGGCGTGCTGCTTGATCTCGTTGATGAAGAACGTGTTGCTTTTGCGCAGGATGCGCATCAGCTCGGTGTCGGGCGGAAAAGGCTGGCCCTTGTGGCGCGAGAGCCACCGCAGGTAGTTGACCACGAAAATCTCCTTGAACTGCCCGAAAAGCGACATGATCGTCACCAGCAGCGGATTGTCCTTGGGGTTGCGGGCGAAGTGGTCGGCGATGAGCAGGGCGCGGTTCATGTCGCGCGTGACGACGGCCTTGCAGAGTTCGAAGTTGTTGAAGTCCTTCGAGATGCCGATGTTGGCCTCGATGTCGGCGTCGGTGATCTTCTTCGTGCCTTCGGGCAGCGAGACCATCAGCTTTTGCAGTTCGTTGGCGATTTTGGCGATGTTGGTGCCGAGGTGGTCGCTCAGCATCGAGAGCGCCTTGGGGTCGATCGTCAGCCCCCGGTCGCGGGTGAACTGCTGGAGCCACGTCACGATCTCGTAGTCGCGCGGCCGGGCCGATTCGAGCACGGTGCCGTTGGCCGCGCAGCCCTTGTAGAAGGCCGAACGCTTGTCGACCGTCTTCTCCTTGTGGCAGATGATCAGAATGGTGGCGGGCGAGGGCTTCTGCGTGTAGAGCGAGAGTTTCTCGATGCCCCGCAGCTGCTGCGCCTCCTTGACGATGACCACCTGGTAGGAACCCATCATCGGCATCTGCCGGCAGAGGTTGATGATCTGCCCCGCCTCGGAGTCCTTGCCGTAGACGGTGATCTGGTTGAAGGCCCGTTCGGCCTCGCCCAGCACTTCGGTGGCCAGGCGCTCGCAGAGGGCGTCGATGAAGTAGCTTTCGTCGCCCATCAGGAGGTAGACCGGTGCATAGCGCCGGGCTTTCAGCTCGTTGTTGATGCGTTCGTATTGGGCGACGGTGTCGCGGAACCGGATTGCGGTCTTGGCCATGTCAGACGATCTCTTTGGTGATGCGTAAAACGTTTTCGGTGGTCCCGGTCAGGCGGTAGCGGTCGTCGATGCGGCGCCCGACGAGCCACACGATCTCGCCGCCCGAGACCAGCACGAACTGGCGCTGCTTCTCGGCCGCCGAGACCTTGGCGTCGACCAGAAAGTCGCTCACCTTCTTGCGCCCCGTCATGCCGAAGGGTATGAACCAGTCGCCCTCGTGCCAGCGGCGCAGCGTGAGCGGGAACTGCAGTTTGTCGGCGTCGACCTGCGCCGTGTTTTCGGGCACGCCGAACGTTTCGACGGTGTCGATGTCCGTATATTCGTAGTAGAGGACCGCATTGCCGCAGTAGCTGCGTCCGGTGCCGCGTTCGACCCGGCAGTCGCACGGGTCGTCGTCGGCGATGGGGGCCACCACGATGTCGCCGCGGTCGATGCAGGCCATCCGCTCGCGCGAATAGAAGCGGCGCCCGGTAGCGCCGCACTCCAGGGCGTGGCAGAGCGAGTCGATGACGTCGCCCTTGAAACCGTAGGCCGAGCTGAGAAGCTCGTAGATGACGAATTCGCGCGGGAAGGAGGCGTCGATCCGGTCGGTGCGGATGGTGTCGATCCCACCGTCGGAAGTCACCGCTTCGGTGCGGATGCGTTCGATGGCGCGGTCGATGAAGCGCTGCGCCTCGGTCAGGCGGGCGATGTTGCGCTGCATGAGCGAGGTGAATTTGGGATTGATCTCGCGGATGCGGGGGATCAGCCCCAGGCGCACTTTGTTGCGCAGGTATTTGGTCGACCGGTTGGACGAGTCCTCGCGGAAGCGGATCTTGTTGGCGACGGCATATTCCAGAATCTCCTTGCGCGAGGCGAACATCAGCGGGCGCACGATGCGGCCCATCTGCTGCGAGATGCCCGTCAGCCCGCGCAGGCCCGTGCCGCGCAGCAGATTGATGAAGAAAGTCTCGACCGAGTCGTCGGCGTGGTGGGCCACGGCGATGGCCGTGTAGCCGTGTTCGCGCCGCAGTTCCTCGAACCAGGCGTAGCGCAGGCGCCGCGCCGCCATCTCCATCGATTCGCCCGTGCGTTCCATCTCGGCCTGCGTGTCGAAGCGGCGGTTGTAGCACACCGCACCCAGACGGGCCGCTTCGTCGGCGACCAGCACTTCGTCTTCGTCGCTCTCGGCGCCCCGCAGCTGGAAGTTGCAGTGCGCCACGCCCACGCAGTAGCCGCACCGGGCGAAGAGCGACAGCATGACCATCGAGTCCACGCCGCCCGAGACCGTCAGCAGTACCCGGTCGTCGCGTGTCAGCAGCCTGTTTTCTTCTATGTAATGTTCGAATGCCTCGGGAAGGGCCATAGCCGATTCATAATTTAGAATTCACAATTCACAATTCAGAATTATTTTTCGTTCTTTCATGCAATCAAAATTGTGAATTCGTTATAGAATATTTACTTCCGTGTCGATCTCCACGCCGAACTTGTCGCGTACGGCCGCCTGCACCTTGCGGGCCAGCGCGATGACTTCGCTGCCCGTGGCGCCGCCGTGGTTGACCAGCACCAGCGCCTGCCGTTCGTGGACGCCGACGCTTCCTTCGCGGTAGCCTTTCATGCCGGCCCGGTCGATCAGCCAGCCGGCCGCGAGCTTCGCCTTGCCGGCTTCCTGGGAGGGGTAGAGCGGCATTTCGGGCCACTCGGCCTGCAGCCGTTCGGCTACGGAGAGCTCCACCGACGGATTCTTGAAGAAACTGCCCGCGTTGCCCAGCACGGCCGTGTCGGGCAGCTTCGCTTGGCGGATGGCGATGATGGCGTCGCGGATGTTGCGCAGCGTGGCGCCGCCGCGGGCTTCCACCTCGCGTTCGACGTCGCCGTAGCCTAAGTGGGGCTGCGGCGTGCGCGAGAGCCCGATCTCGATCGCCGTGATGACGACACGCCCTTTCAGCGCATGTTTGAAGATGCTTTCGCGGTAGCCGAATTCGCAGTGCGCCGCGTCGAGCGTCAGCATCGAGCCGCTCTCCACGCAGTACATCTCCACGCGCCGGATCACGTCCTTGGCTTCGCGGCCGTAGGCGCCGATGTTCTGCACCGGAGCGGCGCCCGCCTTGCCGGGGATGAGCGAGAGGTTCTCGATGCCCCACAGTTCGTGCCGGACGGCCCATTCGACCAGGTCGTCCCACTCGACGCCCGCATCGACCCGCACGCGCACCTCGCCGCCGCACTCGTCGAGCAGGGCGATGCGCTGCGACACGGGAGTCACCAGCAGTCCGTCGTAGTCGCGGGTGAAAAGTATGTTGTTGCCTCCGGCCAGCACCGTCCAGCACTCGGGTGCGCCGCCGGCGAAGAGCGCCCGCAGCTCCTCCGCGGTCTCGAATTCGACCAGACGCGCCGCGTGCTGCTTTACATGGAAGCTGTTGCGGCCGGTCAGATCGGCGTGTTGAAATACTTGGATCATGATGTGCAAAGTTAGAAATTATTTCGTATCTTTGGTAACTGCGAGCGGCCCCGATGGAACATTTCCGCGCCGCAGGTGCGGCATCCTGGGCGGCGTACGTCGCAGATGCGGCCTCTGTAGCCGCGCAAGACGGAGCGTGGCGCCCGCATGAACCGACCAACCTGAAAATTTGACAATATGTTCACTTCCGAAGATTTGCAGCAGATCGCCCGCCACGGCCTCACGCCTGAAGCCGTCGAGCGGCAGATCGCCGATTTCCGGCGCGGATTCCCCTTTCTGAAGGTGGTGCGCGCCGCTTCGCCCGGCGACGGCGTGGCCGTGCTCGACGAGGCGCAGGCCGATGCGGCCGTGGCCCGCTACGAACAGGCCGTCGGAGAGCGCTCCGTCGTGAAGTTCGTGCCCGCTTCGGGTGCCGCCACGCGCATGTTCAAGGAGTTGTTCGAGTTCGTCAACGAGGACAAGCGCGGCAAGGGCATCGACACCCTGCTGCAGAACATCGAACGTTTCGCTTTCTGGCCCGAACTCAAGGCTGTGCTGCCCGCCGGGGCCGACGAGCGGGCCGTTGTCGCGGCCATCGTGGGCGAGGGGCTCGCCTATGGCAGCAAGCCCAAGGGGCTGGTGACTTTCCATGCCTATCCCGACGGGGCCCGCAAGGCGGTCGAGGAACATCTGGTCGAGGGTGCGGCCTATGCCGCGTCGGGCGGCGTGGCGCGGATCCACTTCACGGTCTCGCCCGAGCACCGCGCCGGTTTCGAGGCGCTTCTGGCCGAGAAGATTCCCGTTTACGAGAAGCGTTTCGGCATCCGTTACGACATCTCGTTCTCGGTGCAGAAGTCGTCGACCGACACCATCGCCGTCAATCCCGACAATACGCCTTTCCGCTGCGACGACGGTTCGCTGCTGTTCCGGCCGGCCGGTCACGGGGCCCTGATCGAAAACCTCAACGAGATCGACGCCGACCTGATCTTCATCAAGAACATCGACAACGTTACGACCGACGCCCAACGGGGCGATACCGTTCGTTTCAAAAAAGTGCTGGCCGGCGTGCTGCTCGATTTGCAGGCACGGGCTTTCGCTTATCTGAAAGCCTTGGACGAGGGTGCGGCCGACCTCGGAGCGATCGCCGAATTCATTCGCCGGAAGTTGTGCGTCGCCTTGCCCGAACGCTATGATGCTGCTTTGCTGCGTGCCGTTCTCGACCGTCCCATCCGCGTGTGCGGCATGGTCCGCAACGAGGGCGAGCCCGGCGGCGGACCTTTCTGGGCGGCCAATCCCGACGGCACCGAGTCGCTCCAGATCGCCGAGTCGAGTCAGATTGCACCCGGCGACATGCCGCTCATGAAGTCGGCCACCCACTTCAATCCGGTCGATCTCGTGTGCGGCGTGCGCAATGCGCAGGGCGGAAAGTTCGATTTGCGCGAGTATACCGATCCAGCCACGGGGTTCATTTCGTCGAAATCTTCCGGCGGACGCGAATTGCGCGCCCAGGAGTTGCCCGGGCTTTGGAACGGTGCCATGGCGCGCTGGAACACCGTCTTCGTCGATGTGCCGGTCTCCACGTTCTCGCCCGTCAAGGTCGTGCAGGATCTGTTGCGGCCCCAGCATCAGTAGGGGGGCTCAACTCTTTCTCTTTTGTTCGCGCGGAGGATTCCTCCGCGCGGTTTTTTTGTGCAGGGGGCGTGTCGGAGACGGCCGTGCATTCTCGGGTGCCCCGTTTTTCGGCGGCCGGTCGCTCTGTATGCAGGTTTTTGATGCCGGGGCGGTGCCGGTTGTAAGATTGGGGGCGAAAGCGGCTTCGCGGCAGATGCTTGGACGCAGCGCACGGAGAAACCATAGGAACGATAGACGCTGCGTAGCGGATGCACGAGACTCTCGACGAAGAACAGACGGCTTACGTTGTAACTGCCGTCAGCGAAAGCCGACGAAGACCATATTGCACCCGTACTGCCGATGCCGCCGAAGGCTCCCGTCGTGCTGTTGCGGTAGCCCGCAGCAGGCGCAAAAAGCAATCGCTCGGATGAATGCGGCGGCGGATGCGAACAATGGTTTTACTGCGAATGTTAATGCAGTCACCTCGTACGGAATGTCGGGCGCAGCCTGCGGGGCACGCTTGCGGGCCTCCGCTGCGGGAGGCTGCGGCCCGCACGGCTTGAAGAGCCGAACAACGGCGACTGCAAATCGTTCGCCCGGACCGGCTGCGATCGTCCCACCTCGACAACCCTACTTTGTCATTCTGAGCGAAGTGGATCGACGAACGCAGCGAGCGCAGAAACCGCTTGCGGACTATGCCGAGCAAGGAGGAGAAAGACAAACGAAGTGCAGTCAAGAATCTGTCTACGTATACTTTTATACAGATTCTTCGTCGATCTTCCGATCTCCTCAGAATGACAATGCTGTCTTTGCATTGAATCATTTCCTTTCGGGAACTCATTCGTGTGCTCGCCCGGGCCGGCTGCGGGGGTCGCGCTTTCAGCGCGAGCCGGCCCCGGGCGCAAGGTCTTCCGATCAGAAAGAGAAAGAGCCTGCCATAATTGTCATTCTGAGCGTTAGCGAAGAATCTATGATGAACGCAGCGAGTGCAGAGACCGCTTGCGGACTATGCCAAGCAAGGAGGAGAGAGACAAACGAAATGCAGTCAAGAATCTATTCTGAGCAAGGTTACAGATGTTTCGCTGCGCTCAACATGACGGTTGCAGCGGCTCTTCGTAAAGAAGTGAACGACAAACGAAGTGCAGTCAAGAATCTGTCTACGTATACTTTTATACAGATTCTTCGTCGCTCTGCTCCTCAGAATGACAAACTACTGAATTGTTCGCAAACTCCGCCGCAGACTGGAATAAGCAACTGGCGGCAACGCGAGTAGGTAAAGAGAAAAGATGCTCGGGCGACTGCGGTTTGTAGAAATACAATCCGGCTTCAGCCGTGCGAGCCGAAGCCCCGCCCTGCGGAGGCTCGCAAAACTCGCTCCGCTGGCTTCGGCACGAGAATATTTGCGCCACCGGTCGACCGCGTCGGACAAAAAGCCGGTGCCGGTATCTCTGCCGAACCAAAACCGTAAGCTGGCAGCGGCTCGCGCAACGCTGCGCACCCGATACAACTATTTCCTTACATAACCCTCCCGCGCCTTTACGCCGCCAGCGGATTGCTGAATCTGCCGACCATGCTGATGCAAGCCCTGACCTGCATCACTCCCGGTACGAAGTCGCTTGTGAACGGGCTACCTCCAAAAGATCACCCCTGCCGCGGCATCGCTGCGGCAGGGGTGATTGCATTTCGGGAGAGGTGCCGAAGCACAGTCCGGGCCGTTTAGCGGATGATGTTCGAGATGAGGAACGTGGCGGCTACCGTGAGGATGGCGTAGAGCTCGGGGAAAGCGGCGAGGATCAGCGTCTTACCCATCACGTCGTGGCCGTTGCCGATGGCGGCGATACCGTTGGCGCACACCTTGCCCTGGAAGATGGCGGCGGCGAGGTTGACGATACCTACCAGAATACCGGCGCCGAGGACGGCGGCACCCTGCAGCATGGAGGGGTTCTGCAGGAACGACTGCACCATGAAGAAGCAGACGAAACCGTAGAGACCCTGCGAACCGGGCAGTGCCGAGAGAATCATGTAGCTGCCGAAAGCGCCGTTGTTCTTCTTCATGGCACCCACGGCGGCCTGGCCGCAGATCGAAGTACCCACGGCCGACGCGATGCCTGCCAGACCTACCATCAGAGCCACGCCCACGTAGGCCATTACCAAAGCTGTTGTTTCCATAAGAGATTGAGTTTTTTTGTTTGTTATTGATTTTTGTTTTTTTAATTCTCCATCTTCCGCAGCGGTTCGAAGTTGCGCGTGGCCATCTCGAAACCGGCGTTTTTGTAGAACTCCACGAATGTCAGACGCATCGGGTGTACGAACGACGAGATGGTCGACATGAAGAGGTTGATGCCGTGGCCGATCAGCAGGATCGGCAGCATGATGAGTATCCGCACCGCGATGTTGGCGCCCTCGGGCACGAATCCCTCGGCCAGCGAGTTGAAGACCAGTGCCAGCACGCCGCCCGACAGGCCGATGGCGAACAGTCGGATGTACGAGAGCACGTCGCTCAGCAGGCCCGTGATGTTGTTGTAGAGATTCCACACGCCGGAACCGACGTTGACCAGCGGATTGCGCCCGGGGGTGTTGAGGAAGAGCATCAGAAAAGCTCCGACACCCAGCACGACGTAGAATGCAACGGACGAAGTGCCGAATCCGGGCACGGCCCAGGCAGGGTTCAGCATCGGGAGTCCGCCGGCGACCACGCAGGCCAGCAGGATGAGGAACCAGCCGAGCGCGCCGAAAGCGTAGCGGATGCCGAACGTGCGCGCGGTGACGCAGATGCTTATCAGCATGCCGAACAGAATCTGAACCACGCCGATGGCCAGGGCGATGGAGAAGAACTTGCCCTGGAAATCGAAGAACGGCACCGAGGGGAAGTAATCCTTGAGGTTGAGTCCGAAGAACGACCCGCAGAAGAGTCCGAAAAGGATCGTTGCGGCGGCGCACATCGTGGCGAACCACGCGGCCTGGCGCATCATGCCCGGCTTGCGGTTCTTGCGGAGCAGCCACAGGCCCAGGCCCAGCAGGATCAGACCGTAGCCGGCGTCGTTCAGACAGATGCCGAAGAAGAGCATGTAGAACGGTGCGAAGAACGGCGTGAGGTCGAGCGTGCCGTAGCGGGGCCGGGCGTACATGTCGCCCACGAGCTCGAAGATGCGCGTGAACCAGCCGTTCTTGAGCTTGACGGGTGTGTTGTCCTCGGGCGTGGGGTCGCTCTTGAGGAAGACGACGTTGGGGTACTCCTTCAGCAGCGCGTCGACCTTGCCGGAACTCTCCGTCTCGGCCCAGCCTTCCATGATGACCAGCGTGCCGTCGGCGGCCTGCCGGGCCGTGGCTTCGACCTGCACGCCCTGCAACCGCTCCTTGAGCGCGGCCACATGGGCGGCGATCAGGTCGGCGGAGGCGGCAGCGCGGGCGAAGCCGGCATCCAGCGCATCGAGTTTCGCGCGCTCGGCGGCGGCGAGCCGTTCGGCCTCGCGGATGTCCATCTGCGGCGCCTTCATCTCCTGTGCGTCGAGATTCACCTCCTGGCCGGGGGCGGCCACGACGATGAACCACACGGTGGAGTCGGTGCGGGCGATCTCCGAAAGGGTATACTGCTCCGACCACTCGGCCGACGCCTTGTCGTAGGTGTTGCGCTGGGTGAAGAAGTAGCGCAGTACGATGCCCTGTTCGGCGAGCTGCTGCGTGCGTGCCGCGTCGAAGTCGCCCCAGGGGCGCAGTTCGTCGGCCGCTTTCTCCAGCCGGGCGATCTCGGCCTTGGCCGCGGCGGCCTCGCGCTGGGTGCGGAGGTATCCGGCGAACGCTTCGGCTCCCGAAGCGTAGGGCTGCGCCTTCGACTCCTTGTGCCCGGGCTCGTCGGCCCACGCCTTGAGGAAGTCGACGGCCTTGTTGCCCGCCTCGATGTCCAACAGCAGCTGCCGGTCCTGCTCCGTGGGCTCCCAACCTGCGACGGTGATGTCGACCAGCCCCAGTTCGCGCAGGCGGTCGATGAAATCGGCGCTCTGTGCCGCGAAGAGCACAAAGTCGTATTTCGACATTCTTGCTATCATAACGTAGCGCCCTCCCCGGCCTGCTGTTGTTTGGTTTTCACGATCTTCTGTGCCGACTTGGAGAGGTTCTCCTCGTCCTCCATGAAACGCTTGATCTTGCGGATGGCGTCCTCGTAGCCGGGTATCTGCACCTTCTCGTAAAGGTTCACCTTCTGCGTGGTCTTGCGCCGGGCGTAGTCCAGGAGCTCCATCTTGCGGTCGTAGACCTCGAACTCCAGGGCCAGCCGCGCCAGCTTCTTGAGTATCTCCACGCCGTCGGCGAACCAGACGGGCGCGGAAAAGAGGTCGTAGGGCTTCTCCTCGAACTTCACGTCCTGCAGCACGGGTGTGCGCACGCCGGCGATCTTCTGCGTTGCGAGCTCCACGTCGGCGATGCGCACCAGGCCGTCGTCGAATTCGCCCCACAGCGCCGCCATGTAGTCGTACTCGGCCTTCAGGGCGTCGAGCCGACGGCGGTAGTCCGCAGCGGAGTCCTTCGCTTTCTTGACCTCGGAGCGCAGGGCCGACTCCTTGCTTTTGATGGTCGGGAGGGCCTTCTGCCGCATCTTGAGCTGCTTGCCTAAGTCGCCGAGCGAGGTTTTGTTATATTGGAATTTGATGGCCATGGGAAAAAACTAAGCTTTCCAGTACTTCTTGATGAGCTCCTCCTTGATGGCCACCTCCTCGCGCGAGAAGTACTCGGCGAAGAGCGTCCAGGCGGTGTCGAGCATCGCGGTGATGTCGATGTTGACGTCGATGGCCAGGAGTTTCTCGGAGTAGTCGTGGGCGAACTTCAGGGTGCGCTCGTCGTAGTCCGAGAGGTCGAAACCGTTTTCGAGCTTGGTCTTGGCGTTGGCCGCGTCGGCGTAGAGACGCACGCAGGCGTTCATCACCTGCGGATGGTCCTCGCGGGTTTTCTTGCCGATGACCAGCTGCTTGAGTCGCGACAGCGAACGGAACGGGTCGACGATGACCTTGCCCGTGTCGGAATCGTTGCGCAGGAAGAGCTGACCCTCGGTGATGTAACCCGTATTGTCGGGGATGGCGTGGGTGATGTCGCCGCCCGAGAGGGTCGTCACGGCGATGATGGTGATCGAACCGCCGTTGGGCAGCTGCACGGCCTTC
>Ga0137307_100504_pt1 | contig 50140 bp, 45 predicted proteins | sample NAcewD2O_March_2_FD_97180 | JGI IMG/M metagenome (GOLD analysis project Ga0137307, IMG submission 97180) | Mouse cecal microbial communities from Vienna, Austria - N-Acetylglucosamine amended D2O_March | ecosystem: Host-associated > Mammals > Digestive system > Large intestine > Cecum | place... | reverse complement strand
CGATAGTAGAATATGCATTGCTGTGATGATCGTCCGGAGACTGTTTTTGTGGAACTGGATGCCGCATATCCGTCCGGGATGCATGCTTGATATTATTGACTATACGCTTTACTCCCGCTCTGTAGAAATTTTGATCACAACAGTTTAATTACCATTTTCGTCAAAAAGTTTCTTAGCAGAAAATCCTTTATGGTTTGGGGGTGTAATAAACTCTTGCATATGCATAAAGGGAGTGCGGATTGAAAAAAGTAATGCCCGGTAAATAAATATTGCAGCAATTTCAGCGAAAGGGTGTTTGTCATGAAGTTTGACAGGAGGGTAAAACAAGTAAGCGTTTATTTTGTTTCATAGGCCGAAGCTTCTTTATAATTACAAATTCCGGTTTTCCAAACCGATAAGCCGGAATTGATTGTCCCTGCACCTGCTTCCCACATTGCAGAAGATATAATTTATGGAGATGAAACAGAAGACGGCAATTACATTTCGTATCGTATATCCTTTAAGGTCAATGACGTATTTAAGGAAGCGAACTCCCATGCCGGGGAAGTGGTTTTATGGGTTAGACCGTTGTGAGGGCAGTTGGGAAAACAACGGACTTTGTATGGTATATCCAAAAGAGTACGCAGGTACGGACGTAATTTTTCAGTCTCCCTTCTACAGCCATTCTTCCCTTTCTTCCGTATCTTCAATATTTATCCTAAGCTTTTCGCGGTTTTGCAAAGTCCTTTCCCTTTTTTCCTTCCTGAAAGTCTTAGGGGAGGTCCCCGTCAGCTGCCGGAAAATCTTATGAAAGGCCTCCGCAGACTGGTAGCCGCAGGAAAGAGCAATACTTTCCACGGAAATATCCGTTACCGTCAGCATATGCTGGGCGCGGGTAATCCTGAAATTCTGAAGATATTTAATGGGCGACATTCCCGTATATTCCTTAAAAAGAGAGCTTAAATAGCTGCGGTTGATTCCGACGTAATCAGATATTTCTTCTACGGAAACGGGAATGCTGTAATGGTTTTGGATATAGGCAACTGCATGATTTACATAAGTGTTCCCCGAGGGCGCCTCGATTTTGGTCTGTTGGGCTTTGGCTATAGCAGATAAAAACAGGTAGAGCATGCCTGTCAGTCTGTAGGAATCCGCATGATTGGAGTAATTGTGTGCCAGCATATCGAAAACATATTTTTCTAACTTCTCTCCCTCTTCACAGGTAAAAATGGGATTTTCCTGGGAAAGTCCGATTGTGCGGAGCATTTTTCCGGCTTCCCTTCCTGAAAAGCCTACCCAGACATAAGCCCAGGGATTGGCTTTATCCGAGATATAAGTAACCTGATAATCGGGTTCAATGAGAAAGCCCTGTCCCTTCTTTAAATGATAGGTTACGTTATTGACCATAAATGTTCCTTCTCCCTCCAATATAAAATGAATCAGGTAGAAGGATTTTACACAGGGCCCCGCTTTGTGCAGGGGCTCGGTAACGGAATGACCGAAAACATTCAGATACAGATCCGATTCAGCTGCCCTTGGAACTTCGATACAAATGCTTTTTTCCATACAGTTTCTCTTTCTGCCGCATGCTTTTCATAAGCGGCGGCGTTTTTATTTTCTAAAGAAAATGACAGATACTAAATATTACTTATCATGTGCAGATGCAAAATGCAAGGAAATTATTTAACAAATGGACATGTTTTTGTAACCGTAAAACATATATTAATAGAAACATTTATAGTACAATCAAGAAAAGTCAAAGATATCTGCGGCAGTTGACAAATGCATATGGGAAGCATGCTTGACGGGCGCTTGCGTTTACTAAAAGCATTGTCCGCAGAATGATGAAAAGGTACGATCAAAAAAAGTGTAGGAGGGAACAGGCCATGAAAAATCTGAATGTGATTAAGGATGAATTGCAAAACGGAATATATGACGGCAAATTAAAGGATGTTTATGTGGATGAAGAGTTGGTCGCTTACAACAGGAAACGCTATGTGGACGCCCTGGAAAAATTTGAGGAATTATTCGGAGATAAGGAAGTGGAGCTCTACAGTGCGCCGGGCAGGAGCGAAGTGTGCGGAAACCATACGGATCACCAGAACGGGCATGTGCTGGCAACTTCCATCAACCTGGACGCCATAGCGGTGGCAGCTTTGGTGGACGACGGAAGAATCAGGCTGGTATCTGACGATTATCCCATGATAGAAATGAATATCCGTGATCTGGAAAAGAAGGAAGAGGAGAAGGAATCCACAGCAAGCTTGATCAGAGGCGTTGCCGCAGGTCTTCAAAAAATGGGTTATAGCATTGGCGGTTTTTATGCTTATGTGACAAGCGATGTGCTTATGGGAGCGGGGCTGTCTTCTTCTGCTGCCTTTGAGAGCCTGATGGGAACCATATTTTCGGGACTGTATAACGGGATGTCCGTATCTTCAGTGGATATTGCGAAAGCGGGACAGATTGCGGAAAATGAATATTTCGGAAAGCCCTGCGGTCTCATGGACCAGATGGCCTGCAGCGTAGGCGGTTTGATTTATATTGATTTTAAGGATAAGGAAAATCCTGTCATTGAACAGGTGCCCTGCGATTTTGAAAAAAATGCATACAGTCTGTGTATTGTAGATACCAAAGGTTCTCATGCGGATCTGACGGACGATTATGCGGCGATTCCTGAAGAAATGGGACGGATTGCTGCGTTTTTCGGGAAAAAGCTTTTAAGGGAAGTAACGTCCCCGGAATTTTTTGGTAATATTGCTAAGCTTAGGGAAAATACAGATGACAGATGTCTCCTTCGTGCAATGCATTTCTTTACGGAGCAGGAGCGGGTAAAGGAAGGGGTAAACGCCTTAAAGAAAGATGATTTTACAGGCTTTCTGGATGTGATAAAACGCAGCGGCGATTCTTCCGCAAAGCTTTTGCAGAATATTTACAGTCCCAAAGAGCCTCACGTCCAGAATATGACCGTTGCCCTTGGAGCCAGTGAATATGTGTTAAAGGACAGAGGCGTGTGCAGGGTTCACGGAGGCGGTTTTGCCGGAACCATACAGGCTTTTGTGGAAAATGAAGCGGTAGAGGAATACCGGACATTTATGGAATCTATTTTCGGGGAAGGCACATGCCATGTATTAAAGGTAAGACCTTATGGCGGAATTAAAATATAGTTAGCATATGCTAATTTGCGAATACTTCATAAGCATTGCTTCAACGTTGCCTGAGGCTGACGGATAGATTTCTTAAGGCAGCAGGCGGCTGATATTCAATGTATATGCAGATAGCTGAAGGATGTCAGAAAGGAGAACAGTATGATTCACACTTATATAAAACAATTAGTGGAATACGGAATAGAAAAAGGGCTTTTAGAGCCTTGCGACAGCGTTTATACCACCAATTTACTTCTTGATATGTTAGAAGCAGATACCTATGACGATCCGGGAGAGGTAAAGAAAATAGAAACGCCTTCGGATTTGGAGGAAACCTTAAAAGGCATACTGGATTATGCCCTGGAGAAAAAAATTATTGAACAGGATTCCGTTGTACTCAGGGATTTGTTTGATACAAAGATTATGAATGGGCTGATGCCAAGGCCGGGGGAAGTGATCAGGGCTTTTTGGGAAAAGTATGAAAAATCTCCTAAAGAAGCTACAGATTACTACTATCATTTGAGCAAGGCTTCCGACTACATCAGAACCTACAGGATTGCAAGGGACAAAAAATGGGTGGTTTCCACGGAATACGGGGATATCGATATTACCATTAATCTTTCCAAGCCGGAGAAGGATCCCAAAATGATAGCCCTTGCGGGAACCATGAAATCTTCCTCCTATCCCAAGTGCCAGCTTTGTATGGAAAACGAAGGCTATGCGGGAAGAATCAATCATCCTGCAAGGGAAAACCACAGAATCATACCCATAGAAATACAGGGGAGAAAGTGGGGCTTTCAATATTCCCCCTATGTGTATTATAATGAACATTGTATTGTATTTAACGGGGAGCATGTGCCCATGGCAATTAACAGGGACACGTTTAAAAAGATGTTTGATTTTATCAGGCAGTTTCCCCACTATTTTGTGGGCTCCAATGCGGACCTTCCCATTGTAGGCGGCTCCATTTTAAGTCATGATCATTTCCAGGGCGGCAATTATACCTTTGCCATGGCAAAAGCCCCGGTTGAGAAGGAAGTGGTATTTACAGACTTTCTGGATGTAAAAGCGGGAATCGTGAAATGGCCGATGTCGGTAATCCGGTTAAACGGAGAGGACAGTGAGAAGATCATTGAGCTGGCGGATAAGATTCTTCATGCATGGAGAGGTTATACGGATGGGGAAGCGTTTATTTTTGCTGAAACGGAAGGAGAGCCTCACAATACCATTACTCCTATTTCCAGAATCAGGGACGGAAGGTATGAGCTGGACCTGGTGCTTAGAAACAATATTACAACAAAGGAGCATCCCTTGGGCTTATATCATCCATGGGAAGAGTTCCACCATATCAAGAAGGAAAATATAGGCCTCATTGAGGTTATGGGATTAGCGGTGCTTCCTGCAAGGCTTAAGGATGAAATGGAGGAATTAAAGGCGGCCATTTTGGGCAAACAGGACATAAAATCCGTGGAAAGCATTGCAAAACATGCCTTGTGGGTTGACAGCTTTATGGGTAAGTATAGTATGGTAGATGAAACGAACATTGATAAGATACTCCAAAATGAGATTGGGGATGTGTTTAAGAAAATCTTAGAATGCGCCGGGGTCTATAAAAGAACGAAAGATGGCATGGCGGCATTTGAAAAGTTTATCGCTTATGCAAATGAAAATATGTAAGTAGAAACAGGTACACGAAAGCGTAAAAAAAGCGTACCAATGAAAGTATACCGATGAAATTAAGAAACGAAAGATTATGAAAACTTGAAAACGATCTGATCTTGAAAGGAGAAGGAAAATGAAGATTTTAGTAACAGGTGGAGCAGGTTATATCGGAAGTCATACATGTGTGGAGCTTTTAGAGGCAGGCTATGATGTGGTAGTTGTGGATAATCTTTATAATGCCAGTGAAAAGTCCATTGAGAGAGTAAAGGAGATAACAGGAAAGGATTTGACCTTCTATCAGGCGGATATTCTGGATGAAGAAGCCCTTGATAAAATATTTGACAAAGAAAAGGTGGACGGCGTCATTCATTTTGCAGGCTTAAAGGCTGTAGGGGAATCCGTTGCAAAGCCTTTGGAATATTACAAAAATAACATTACGGGAACATTGATCCTCTGCGAGGTTATGAGAAAACATAATGTAAAGAATATTATTTTCTCATCCTCTGCAACTGTTTACGGAGATCCGGCTTTTATTCCCATTACAGAGGAGTGCCCCAAGGGAACGCCGACCAACCCTTACGGCTGGACCAAGAGCATGATCGAGCAGATTCTGACGGATTTCCATACTGCGGATAAGGACTGGAATGTGATCCTTCTTCGTTATTTCAATCCCATCGGCGCTCATAAGAGCGGAAAAATCGGAGAGGATCCCAAGGGGATTCCCAACAATCTGCTTCCCTATGTGGCACAGGTTGCTATCGGCAAGCTGGAACGCCTTGGGGTATTCGGGGATGATTACGATACGCCTGACGGAACCGGCGTAAGGGATTACATCCATGTGGTAGACCTTGCCAGAGGCCATGTAAAGGCAATTGACAAAATCAAAGAAAATCCCGGCGTGAAAATTTACAATCTGGGCACGGGAAAGGGCTATAGCGTTTTAGACATCGTAAAGGCGTTCGGAAAGGCGTGCGGGCATGAAATTCCCTATGTCATTAAGGAAAGAAGACCCGGAGACATTGCTACCTGTTATTCCGACGCAAGCCTTGCCAAAAAGGAACTGGGCTGGGAAGCGGAATATGGCATAGAGGAAATGTGTGCGGATTCCTGGAACTGGCAGAAAACGAATCCTAACGGATATGAAGAAGCTTAACAAATATATGCAATGAATAGCAAAAACAGATGAATAAACGGAAAAATCAGATGAATAAAAAGCAAATGAGCCTGCGGGTAAAGGAGGGAGTAAAGCAGGCGAATAAAGGAGTGGTTACATGGAAAGGACATGGTGGAAGGAATCGGTAGTGTATCAGATTTATCCCAGAAGCTTTTGCGACAGTAACGGGGATGGAATCGGGGATATACAGGGAATTATTTCAAAGCTGGATTATATTAGAAATCTGGGGATTGATATTATCTGGCTGTCGCCCGTTTATCAGTCGCCCAATGATGACAACGGGTATGACATCAGCGACTATCAGGCCATTATGGATGAATTCGGAACTATGGAGGATTTTGACGAGCTGCTTCAAAAAGCCCATAAAAAAGGGCTGAAGGTTATTATGGATCTTGTTGTAAACCATACCTCCGACGAGCATAAGTGGTTTGTGGAAAGCAGGAAAAGCAAGGAGAATCCTTACCGGGATTTTTATATCTGGTCTGAAGGGAAAAACAAAGGAGCGCCCAATAACTGGGGCTCTTGGTTTGGTGGTCCGGCATGGGAATATGATGAAAAGACGGGGATGTATTATCTCCATATTTTTTCCAAAAAGCAGCCGGATTTAAACTGGGATAATGAAAAGGTAAGGACGGCGGTCTTTGACATGATGACCTGGTGGCTGGATAAGGGAATCGACGGATTCAGAATGGATGTAATCAGCCTGATTTCCAAGGTCCCGGGTTTTCCCGACGGAGAAAAGGGAGAAGGGCTGTACGGGGATTTGACGCCTTTTTGCGCCCATGGCCCCCATGTACATGAATATTTGCGTGAAATGAATGAACGGGTTCTCTCAAAATATGATATCATGACTGTGGGAGAGGCAGCCTGTGTTACTTTGGAGGAAGCAAGGAAGTATGCAGGATATGACAGGCATGAGTTGAATACGGTATTTCAGTTCGAGCATGTGGAAGGGGTAAAAGGGCCTCTGGGAAAGTGGACTGACGAGAGATTTTCTCTCCTTGAGCTAAAGCAGGTCTTCAAGAAGTGGGATGAAGGAATGGATAGCATAGGATGGAACACGCTTTTTTGGAGCAACCATGACCAGCCCCGCGCCGTATCCAGGTTCGGAAACGATTCGCCGGAATACAGGGAATTGTCGGCCAAGATGCTTGGCACCTGTCTGCATATGATGCGGGGAACGCCTTATGTGTACCAGGGAGAAGAGCTTGGTATGACAAATGCAGGATTTGAGAGTCTTGAACAGTACAGGGATTTAGAATCCATCAATGCTTACAAGGAGTATGTATCGGAAGGCAGGGCGTCCCATGAGGAAATGATAAAATATTTAAAGCTGATAAGCAGGGACAATGCCAGAACCCCCATGCAGTGGGAGGATTCCCCAAACGGAGGATTTACAGAAGGGACTCCGTGGATTGAGGTAAACGGCAACTATAAAGAAATCAATGCCGCAAAGGAAGTGGGGGATAAAACTTCCGTTTATGAGTATTACAAGGAATTGATCAGGCTCCGTCATAAGATGGACATTATTGTATACGGCTCCTTTGAGCTGGTTATGGAGAAAAGCAAGGAGGTTTTTGCTTATAAACGGGTTTATGAAGGAAAAAGCCTGTACGTATTATGTAATTTTACAAAAGAGGAAATTATTTGTCCGCAGCTCTTTGAAAAGGGTAAGCGTGTAATAGGAAATTATAAGGAGGATGCGGACTGCCTGCTTAGACCCTATGAAGCGGTTGTATATCTCTGTGGGAAATAGTACAACAAGCAATAAGGGGCGTAAAAATTCAAGTGATTCCGGTGCGGCTTTCAAGGCGGGTGTAACAGGGGGTGACGCATTGGATAAAAATACTTTCAATCATGACGGGGGAATTTAAGGATGGTTACGATTAAAGAAATAGCAGCGATTTTGTGTGTCAGTCCCACAACGGTGTCCAATGTTGTCAACGGCCATACGGAAAAGATGTCTGCAGCTACCAGAAAGAGAATTGAGGATGCGTTGATCCAGTATGAATTCAACAAGGTACAGCATGAGGAGGATCACAGTAAAGCGTTAAAACTCATAACAGTTGACTTTTATCTTCGGAATAAGGAAAATGTTTTTATGGATCCTTTCTGTTCGGAGCTGATGGATGTTATCTGTAAAAAGCTCCAGGAATATGACAGATATCCGGTGATCGGAACGCCAAAAAACCAGGAGGATATTTGCCATAAGCTCAAGGCGCGCAACATTGAAGGCGGTATTGTGGTAGGATTTAATCCGTGGGACTGCGAAGGTTTTTCGGAAAAGCTTGGAAAGCCTGTGGTTTTTATTGACTGTGGCGAGGGCAATTATGATAACGTAGGCATTGACGATTACGGCGGCGGAAAGAAAATAACGGAATTTATGCTGCGTCAGGGACATAAAAAAATCGCTTTTTTCTGTGACAGGAAAAGTCCTGTATCCAGTAACTTTGAAAGGTTTAGGGGATATTGCGATGCTTTGAAGTATGCCGGAATTTCTTACAGCAACGAGGACTATTATTATCTCCCCGATGAAAGAAATACAAGGCGGGAAACCTTGCGGAATTTTGCAATGACTGCAAAGAAAAAAGGATATACGGCTGTTTTTGTAGTATCGGATATACTGGCAAACGAAGCCATTAATGTTTTTTTTGAGGAGGGCTTAAGGGTGCCGGATGATATATCCGTGGCAGGCTTTGACGACAACATTTATGCAAGGCTGAGCCGTCCTATGCTGACTACTATCAGGCAGTCAGTGGAGGAAAAGGGAAAAGAGGCGGCCACGCTTCTTATGAACCGCATAAGAGGGCAGGAGATCATTGCAAGGTCTTTTAAGCTTCCCGTGGAGCTGATTGTAAGAGGAAGCGTAAAAAATAATTTTTAATTTCATAGCCGGGGCAAAGTATAAAGCGTTCCAAAGAATGATAAGGCACAAAAGAGATGAACTGCCGAAGCATTCCGGGGACGCTTTTTTTAGTAAAGTTCCTATGAAGGCGGCAAAAACCGGTGTCTGATGTATGGGGCTTTTGGCAAATGGTCATCGTTGAAACATCCTCTGCTGCTTTATTTGGATACTTATTTGTGCACATTGTACAAAATTGATTCAGAAAATATGTCTAAAAAATCAGTTATGCACATAATATATTGCAAAACAAAACATAACTAAATAATATTTCTATTATGAAACTGAAACAATGAATCTGGTCAAAAAACAAGGAGGTAGAAGATGGCTAAAAAGAAAAAGCTGACGGCATTATTTCTGGTTACGGCCCTTACTTTGAGCCTTTTACTTGGTGGCTGCGGTAACGGAGAAAATGCCGAAGGAAAAGTTGTGATTGAACTGGTTCAGTACAAACCTGAAGCGGTGGATGCATTTGAGGCGTTAGAGGAAAAGTTTAATGCGGAACATGATGACATTGAGCTGGTGATCGACTCTCCCAATGATGCGATGACTATTTTGAAAACAAGATTCATAAGAGAAGACAATCCGGATATTATCGGGATTGGCGGAGATATTAATTACTCCAACTTCCTGGATGCGGAAATGTTGATGGATATTTCCGATTTTGACGGGCTTGCGGATATTAAGGAAAATTATCTGGAAACCAATAAGGATTTGGAGTATGTGCCTTTAGACGGCGTTTATGCAATGCCTTACATGGCAAATGCTGCCGGCGTTCTTTATAACAGGGATATGTTTGAAGAGCACGGATGGACGATTCCTACAACATGGGAGGAATTTATCGACCTTTGTGAAACGATTCAGGCAGAGGGAGTACAGCCCCTGTATTTCGGATTTAAAGATATATGGACCTGTCTGGCACCCTGGAATGCCATTGCAGTGGATCTTTGCGAAAGCGATATTGCATATCAGGTAAACAGCGGAAACGCTACATATGCGGAAGCATATAGGGAAATTGCGATTAAGACAAAAGCGCTGCTTGATTATGCACAGCCCACACCTGTGGCATACAGCTACAACGATGCATGTACGGCTTTTGCCAGAAACGAATCTGCAATGTATGTCATCGGTAATTATGCGATTCCTCAGATTAAATCCGTGAATCCGGATATGAATATCGGTTCCTTTGTGTTCCCTGCAAGCAGCAATGCTGATGAAAACGTGTTGAATTCCGGTAATGATTTAATGTTCTGCATAATGGAAGACTGCGAAAACAAAGAGGCGGCATATGAAGTGCTGCGCTTCCTGTTAGAGGATGAAAACGTGCAGATTTATCTTGACGATCAGAGCGCCGTACCCTGCAAGAAGGGAGATTTCCCTATTGTATATGAGTTAGAGGATATGAGCGAGTACATCAATAACGGTATTGTTGCCGATTATCAGGATCATCATTATCCTACTGAAATGGCAGTGGACGCCATGATTCAGACCTATCTTTTAGATGACAGCGACGATGCCCTGGATACATTCCTTAAGAGATTCGATACCGAATGGATCAGATATAACAGGGATATTATCGCAAAGGTTCAAAAATATCAGGAGAAGGGGGAATAGATGATGGGAAAGAAGAAAAAAGAGAACATTTATGAAGATAAGTCATGGACTAAAAATGATAAGATTTTCTTAGGGATACTGATTCCCGTGCTGGTCTTATTCTTCTGCTTTAATACGCTGCCCTTATTGAAAGGCTTTTACTATGGCCTTACAAACTTTAAAGGCTACGGCAGTTATGATTTTGTCGGATTAAGGAATTTTGCGGATATTTTTACGGACGTCCGTGTAGGAAAGTCTTATCTGTTTACCTTCAAATATGCAGTTATCATGACCTTAGCGGTAAATGTGATCAGCTTAATCCTTGCACTTGGATTAAACAGGGAAATCAGAGGAAAAAGCGCGTTAAGAGGCATTTACTTTGTTCCCAATATCTTAGGCGGACTGGTAGTCGGTTATATTTTCAGCTTTGTGTTCACTTATATCCTTCCTGCAATCGGTAATGCCACAGGAATCGGATTTTTACAAAACAGTATGCTGGCAAGCACTAAGACCGCATGGATTGCAATTGTTATTGTAGGCGCATGGCAGGGAATTGCCATGAATACCATCATTTATATATCGGGCTTACAGACGGTGCCGGTGGATGTTTATGAAGCGGGAATGCTTGACGGCGCAACGGGCTGGACCAAGTTCCGCAAGCTGACCTTCCCCTTGATTTTACCTTTCTTTACCATTAATCTGGTGCTTTGTATGAAAAATGCCCTGATGGTATTTGACCAGATCATGGCTTTGACAAAGGGCGGTCCTTCCCAGAGCACGGAGTCCATTTCCTACCTGATCTATAACAATGGTATGAGCGGCGGACAGTTTGGATTCCAGAGCGCCAATGCATTTTTATTCTTTGTTGTAATTGTAGTTATTTCGTTCCTGCAAATGAAATTCTTAGGTGGTAAGGAGGAGCAGTTATAATGGAAAATAATATAAAAGACAAAAATCAAAATGTAGCTGCAAACGTAACGGAAGAAGCTGTTCTTAACACCGAAGCGAAGGCGGAAAAGGAAGAGAAAGAAGTTAAGGCGGCTGCAGAAACAGTAGAAAAGCCGGCAGTGAATGATTACAAATTAAAGAAGGGAATTATAGGCGGAAAAGCGGCTAACCGCATTATCAATGTGCTTTTGGTGCTGGGTTGTCTGACTATTTTATTCCCCTTGTATATGACGGTCATCATCGCTTTTAAACAGCCTACGGAGATGACAAATGATGTGGCGGGAGCTTTGGCTTTCCCTTCCTCGTGGAGCTTTGATAACTTTAGGGAAGCCATGAGAGTAACGGATTTCTGGCACTCTCTCGGCAACAGCTTCCTGTTGACCGGCGTGACGGTTGTCATCTGTATTCTGCTCCATTCCGTAGCAGGGTATGTAATCGGAAGGAAAATGGCAAAGCATAGCGTGTTTAAGATTTCCTATTTCTACATTGTCAGCGGTATGTTTGTACCCTTTGCGGTATTGATGATGCCCTTGATCAAACAGACGGCGCAGTTGGGAATTGCCAACCGTGTTGGTGTTATCGTCCTCTATGTGGTGTTCTTTATGCCCATGAATATGATGTTATACACCAGCTATCTGAAGAATATTCCCATTGCTTTAGAGGAAGCGGCATATGTAGACGGCGCTACGGCATGGCAGACTTTCTGGAAAATCATTTTCCCCAATATGAAGCCTATGCACGCAACAGTAGCAGTTCTAACGGCAATGAGCACATGGAACGATGTTATGACGCCTTTGGTTATTATGTCGGGAACCGACCAGAATACCCTGCCATTGGCACAGTTAAATTTCCAGACACAGTTCGGTACCAACTATAATCTGGCATTTGCTTCCTATCTGTTAGCGCTTTTGCCGATTATGCTTTTCTACGTGATCTGTCAGAAACAGATTATCAACGGTGTTGTAAACGGTGCGGTAAAATAGAGGAATTTGCATATGGATTTAAAATTAAGCTACCATGAACTTTATGGATACAACGAGATAACAGAATACCGCTGGAACCAGCTAACGGATATTATGGAAAAAGCAAAAAAAAACCGTCCCGCAGCCCTGAAAAGGGCTGACAGGGCGGGCAATGCCTGGTACCGGTCGGAAAAAATGGTAGGTATGATGCTGTATCTGGACAGATTCAGCGAAGACCTGTCAGAGTTTGAAAAACGGATAGATTATCTTGCGGAGCTTGGCATTACCTATGTACATTTTATGCCTCTTTTAAAATCCAGAGAAGGCAATAACGACGGCGGCTATGCCGTTGCGGATTATCTCATGGTGGATGAAAAATTCGGAACCATGGATCAGCTTGAGAGAGTGATGAAACTCTTAAAGAAAAGGGGAATCCGGACCTGTATTGATTTTGTGTTGAATCATACGGCAAAGGAACATATATGGGCTAAGGAATGTTTGAAAGGAAATCCCGATTATGCGGATATGTATTTTATGTTTGATGATGACAGCATTCCGAAAGAATATGAGAAAACCCTGACGGAAATTTTTCCCGGAGTGGCTCCGGGTAACTTTACTTATTATCCGGAACTGAATAAATATGTCATGACCAGATTTTATGAATTTCAGTGGGATTTAAACTACGGGAATCCGCAGGTTTTCAATAAAATTGTGGAAGTGCTCCTCGCCCTTGCCAACAGGGGCGTGGACATTTTCCGCTTAGACGCCATCCCTTATATGTGGAAGGAATTAGGGACAAGATGTATGAACCATCCCAATGTCCATAAGCTTCTTAAGATGATGTATGAAATTGTGAAGCGGGTTTGTCCCAGCGTTATCTTTTTAGGCGAAGCGATCGTAGAGCCTTTTGAGATTGTAAAATATTTTGGGGACAGGGATAATAAGGAATGTAACGTCATGTATAATGCATCCTTTATGGTTTTGCTATGGAACTCTCTTGCCACAAGAGATGTGCGGCTGATGGGACGTTCCCTGTCTTTGGATTACGGAATACCCGAGGATGGAATCTGGATTAATTATGCAAGGTGCCATGACGATATCGGATGGGGCTTTGAGACAGGAATTCTTAAGGATATGGGGTTAGACCCGGAAATGCATAAGCAATATATTATCCAGTATATGGAGGGAAAGTTCCGGGGAAGCTTTGCAACAGGCGAGCTTTATGAATATAATCCCGTTACCAATGACGCCAGAAACTGCGGAACCCTTGCTTCCTTATGCGGCTTGGAGCAGGCCTTAAACGAAAAGCATATGTATAAGGTGGAACTTGCCATAAAAAGGATTTTACTTTTGCATTCAGTTATTATATCATATACGGGAATCCCGCTTTTATACAGCGGAGACGAGATTGGCCGACTCAATGACTGGAGCTATAAAGAAATCCCACAGTATGCGGGAGACTCCAGGTGGCTCCACAGAGGTAAGATGGATTGGGCGACTGCGGAAAAAAGAGATGATTTCAGTACCATTGAAGGTCAGATTTTTGGAAAGATCAGGAATATGATTTCCATCAGAAAGTCCAACGGGTATTTTAGCGCAGAATATAAAGCGATACCTGTGGATACGGGAAATGACGCCGTATTTTGTTTCCACAAAGAGGATAAGATGCTGGTTTTGGCAAATTTCTCCGAAAAAGAGCAGTGGGTTGATACCAAAGCCTTTGACTGGTTCGGACTGCCGGGGGAAATGAAGGATTTGATTACGGCAAGACCTGTCCGGTCATACAACAATCATATTCAGTTAGGACCTTATGAATATCTCTGGTTAGTATAATTTCAATTCAGCGGAAGAACACGACTCTTCCGCTGGATTTCGCTGTGTAAATTATTTTTGTAGGGATTTTTTCAGGTGCAAATGACAGATAGAGAGAAGACGGATAAAAGAAAGGAAATGTAAATTATGGGAATTATTGCCAACGGATCATTATTTACGCTTCATACCAAAAACAGCACATATCAGATGAAGGTAGATGATAAGGGGATTTTGCTGCATACGTACTATGGAAGGAAAACGGATGAGACGGATTATTCCTATCTGATTTCCTTTGCCGACAGGGGATTTTCGGGAAATATCGCCGCCGCTAGGGGAGATAGGACCTATTCCCTGGATTATCTGCCCCAGGAATTTCCGGTGTGCGGAAGCGGGGATTACAGGGTAAGCTGTCTGAATGCGGATCTGGGCGCGGGAGTCAACGACTGTCTGCTCTTTTTTGACAGCTACAGGACCTATCAGGGGAAATATTCTCTGGAAGGCCTGCCCGCTATGTTTGCAGAGGATGGGGATTGCGTTGAGACGTTGGAAATTCTCTTAAAGGATTATAAGGACGATTTGTATGTCCGCTTACTATATGGCGTTTTTGAAGACTGTGACATGATTACAAGGTCTGTGATCATTGAAAATAAAACGGAGCAGGATGTGAAGCTGTCGAGAGTTATGTCAACCTGCTTGGACTTTTCGACAACCGGTCTGGATATGATTCATTTTTACGGAAAGCATGCGGGCGAACGGCAGGTGGAACGGCTTCCCTTATTTCACGGTATTGCGGAACTGCGGAGTACCAGAGGAACCTCCAGCCATCAACACAATCCTTTTGTGATCGTGGCGAAAAAGGATACCAATGAAAACATGGGAGAATGCTGCGGCTTTTCTTTGTTATACAGCGGCGGTTTTCATATACAGGCGGAGACAGATCAGATCAACCAGACAAGACTGGTAATGGGAATGGATGATTCGGATTTTCTCTGGACTCTGTATCCCGGGGAAAAATTTACGGCCCCTGAGGTCTGCATGACTTACAGCGGCGACGGCTTAGGAATGCTTTCACGTTCGATCCACGAGGGCTTTTACAAGCATTTGATCAGAAGTCCGTGGAAGGAGAAGAGACGTCCGGTACTTGTGAACAACTGGGAAGCTACTTATTTTGATTTTTCAGGAAAGATTCTTTTGGAAATTGCACGTGAAGCGGCAAAGATGGAACTGGATATGCTGGTGCTGGACGACGGATGGTTTGGCAAAAGGAATGACGACTATTCGGGATTGGGAGACTGGTTTGTCAATGAGAAGAAGCTGGGCTGTTCCTTAAAGGAATTGTCAGATCAGATTCATGAAATGGGACTTTCCTTCGGCCTCTGGTTTGAACCGGAAATGATTTCCGAGGACAGCGATTTGTACAGGGAGCATCCTGAATGGGCCATGGTGGTGCCCGGAAGGGAGCCTATCAGGGGCAGGAGCCAGCTGGTTTTGGATATGTCAAGGGAAGATGTGGTGGAATATTTGAAGGAACGGCTGTTTGCAATTATGGACAGCGCAGACATCCGGTATATCAAATGGGATATGAACCGTTCCCTTGCCCTTGCCTACGGGGCTTTGTTCCCAAGAGAGAGACAGGGCGAACTGCGCCATAGATATGTGCTGGGACTTTACGAGGTTATGGAAACGCTGCTTGCACGCTATCCGGAGCTGCTGCTGGAGGGCTGCAGCGGAGGCGGCGGAAGATTTGACCCGGGGATGCTTTATTATGCGCCTCAGATTTGGTGCAGCGACAATACGGACGCCATTGAGAGGCTCAGGATACACTACGGAACCTCCTTCGGCTATCCCATGTCGTCGGTTTCCGCCCATGTATCCGTCTGCCCAAACGAACAAAACGGCAGGGTAACGCCTCTTAAGACAAGGGGAATCTGCGCTATGCAGGGAGCCTTTGGGTATGAGCTGGACCTTTGTAAAATGTCAGAGGAGGAGAAGGAAGAAGTAAAGGAGCAGGTTAAGACCTTTAAAAAGCATTATAAGCTCTTCCAGTTCGGGGATTATTACCGTATTTCCTCTCCTTTTGAAAACAACGATTTTACTGCGTGGGAGTATGCCGACAGGGAAGGAAAGGAAGCCTGTCTGTCCGTAGTCTATACAGATCTTCATGGAAACCCGGCGCCTCATGTTGTGAAGCTTAAGGGACTTTGCAGGGAGAAAAACTATGAGGTCTCAAGGGATGGGGAACCTCTGGGAGAATTTTCGGGAGCGGCGCTTATGAATGGAGGGCTTTTGCTGCCGATACCGAAGGAAAATTATGATTCCTGCCAGTTCTATGTTTGTGCAAAGTAGATGACGTTCGATATAGATGAAATGCAAAAAAATCATCTATATTAGTCTTAAGGGATTTGGCATCTCTTGTTTTATTATGGAGAAAAATGTGATAAGATTATTTCTATTAGAATCTTTTTATAGGGATAATTAAAATGATTGTTGAGGAGGAACAAGAGATGTTTCAGGAGTTGAAGAAGAAATTTTTGATCAGAAGGACGATCGCTTTCATTGTTTTTGCGGCAATAGGAATCGGCCTTCTGTTCATGGAGAGAAATGAGATTAAGATGTTGATTTCTCCCGCGGTGGATCTGAGCACCCTTAAGGGAGATGAAATCGGTCCTATGCGGGTGGAGGCCACCGTTGATGTCGTAATGGACTATTATGCTTATTCGGGACCCAGCTACAGCGCCAGCTCGGCTACGGAGAAGGAGTACATTATTCCTGTAGGCGAAGAGGAATATATGGGCATTATTTTGGACGGTTCCAATATGAATAAGGCGGATGACAACATGGAAGCCACCTGGGCTATCATGGACGGCGACGATTCGGCATATGATTTGATTGAGCCGTTTACCGTAAGCGGAGTGATCGTTCCCTTAGAAGGGGAAAGCAAGGAATTCTACAATGATTGGGTGGATTCTTTAGAGTGGACTGATGAAGAAAAGGAGATATTTCTGCCCTATGTGATCAAGCAGGGATTTCTTGAGGGAGACGACACTTTCAAGTTTGCCGTGATCACTATTTTTGCCGTTGTTGCGATCATACTCGGTATTTCCATGTTTGTGGGAGGAGTAAACGGCAGCTACTTAAAGCCGGTCATGAAATATTGTGAGAGCACCGGAAATAAAGAAGCGGCCATGAGCAGAATTGAACAGTTCTACGCAACGACGCCGGAAGAAGGGGGCTTAAGGATTTCCCAGGAATATTTTATGTCCACAGGAACCGGAGCTATGGTCTTTACCCCTTGTCAGAACATTCTCTGGGTATACCAGCATATTGTAAAGCATTCCTATAATATGATCCCTACAGGCAAGACTTATTCCCTGATGCTTATGACAATTGACGGTAACAGGCTTGAAGTGAGCATGAAGAATAAAAAGGCGGCGGAAGCGGCTATGAATTACATAGGAAGAACACTTCCGTATCTTTTCTTCGGATATGACGAGCAGTTAATGAAGGTATACAACCAGAACAGACAGGCGATGATAGAGGCTGTCAATGAAAGAAGAGGACAGAACCCGGCAGAAGCGAATCCGGAGGGGATGAATCAAGCATAAGCCGGAAAAGAAACGGTTTCTGATGAATCGGAAAAATAAATCCGTGATAAAACGGAAAATGGAATCTGTAGTAAAGTGAGGAAATGAAAGTGGATGAGGATAAACTGTTCAGAGCCAGAATGAAAGAGCTGGCACAGGCTTCTTTTAGGCAGAACCGGTATACCTTCAGCCACTTTCTTTCGGTGGCGGAACTGACGGAGCTTTATAGTATGGCTTCTCTGTTGGAATATGTGGATTACGATACCTTTGGCGGGAATCCCGGCTGTGAAAGGCAGATGGTCCGCTTCGGTTCGGAGAGGATGTTTGGCTATGAGGAGCCTTTTCCCATATCGGTCTTGCGAATAGAACCCTTGATAAATAAGTTCGCAGAGGAGCTAGGGCACAGGGACTATCTGGGGGCTGTTATGAATCTGGGAATGGAAAGGGATGTTATCGGGGATATTCTCATACGGGACAAAAGCGCATACATGTTCTGTATGGATAACATAGCCGGTTATATTCAGGCAAATCTGGAAAAAATCAGGCATACCAGTGTAAAGGTTTCTCTGGAAAAAGGAGAGGTAGATGCGTTATCGCCCCGGCTTGAGGAAATGGAGATTCTGGTCAGCTCTCCCAGATTTGACGCCGTCATAGCGGCGGCCTGCAAGCTGTCCCGCAATGCTGCATTGCAGCTGTTCCGGGACAAAAAGGTAGTTTTGCAGGGCAGGATTTGTGAAAATAACAGTATGATCTTAAAGGAAGAAGATGTTTTTTCCGTCCGCGGCTATGGAAAGTTTGTGTACAAAGGCTGTGGAAACCAGACGAGAAAGGGCAGGCTTTATGTCCGGCTGGAACAATACCGGTAAGAATTTGATAATGATGAAAAAACAGACGACAGGGCTGCTCCGTGTGGAGGGCTCTGTTATTTTATAAAAAATTTTTTGATTTTCTTGTCAAAAAGTCATAAGAAAATGTGAATTATAAGTATCAGAGGAAAGGTGGTGGTCGAAGGTGGAGATTACGGAAAAGAACTTTGTAAAGCAGATGAGAAAGGGAAACGAAAAGGCGCTTTTATATGTCATAGAAAATTACGGATGGGTACTAAAGACTGTGGTAAAGCGCCAGATGGGAACGCTTCCCCATATGTGGGACGACTGTATTAACGATACCCTGATGGCAGTATGGGAAAACATCGGAAGCTTTGATGAAAAAAGATCGGGATTTGAAAACTGGCTGGCGGGAGTGTGCAGGTTTAAAGCCTTGAATTATGTAAGGAAATATATTGAAGCCTCTAAGGAAGATCTTAGGGAGGAGATGCCTGACTTTAAGGACGAGGCGGCAGAGCGTGCCCTTTTGCAAAGAGAATACCGGGAAGAGGTAAACAGGATTTTAGGCTGTTTAAAGGATGAGGATGAAAAAATCTTCCGTCTGATTTACTTAGAGGGATTATCCATGGATGAAGTGGCGCTAAAAATGAATATGACGAAAACAGCAATTTACGGGCGTGTCAGCAGAGGACGAAAACAGCTGCGCCGTATGGTAAAGGAAAGCGGGGTGTAAAAATGGCCAGATTATATGAAATGTGCAACGATATTGATTCCGAAGATCTTTTAAAGGACAGGGAAGAATTAACAGAAGGAGAAAAGGATAAAATGATGAAAAATTTTGAGGCAGGTAAAAAGAAATTTGCAAAAAGAAATAAAAGAGCGGGAAGGATTGCGGGATTTGTGGCGGCAGCGGCAGTAGCAGCCCTTGTTATAGTGCCCAACACATCGGCAAAGGCGGCTTATGCCATGTCGCAGATTCCGATTTTAGGGGATGTGATCAGAGCGGTTACCATCCGGGAATATAATTATGACAGTGAGCGCTTTCAGGCGGAGATTAAGGAAGTGCAGCTGGAGGTAAACAAGAACGGGGAAGACGGCGGAGAGAATCCTGCGATGGACCAGTCGGTAGCGACTATTAATGAAGACATTGATGAAATGACAAACCGGCTGATTGAACAGTTTGAGGAGCAGGCGGCAGCAGGAGAAAGCTATGGCGGCATTTATATGGACCATGAGGTAGTAACCGATACGGATACATGGTTTACCTTGAAGATTGATGTGGCAGAGGTGGCAGGCAGCGGAAGTCAGTATCAGTATTATTACCATATCGATAAAACCACAGGAGAAATTGCCTCCTTGAAGGATCTTTTTAAAGAAGGGGCTGACTATGTGACTCCTGTCAGCGAGAATATCAGAAAGCAGATGAAGGAGCGCATGGCGCAGGATGAAAATCTGACTTATTGGGCGGATGAGGATTCGGAGTTTGGATTTGGCTTTGAACATATCAAGGAAGACCAGAATTTTTATCTGAATCATAAAGGACAGCTTGTGATTTGTTTTGACGAATATGAAGTGGCTCCCGGTTATATGGGACTGGTGGAATTTGTCATAGAGGATGAGGCGGTAGCGGATATCCTGAAATAATGCTTTTCATTCTCGTGTTTGTTTCCTTTATCCGTATTTCTATTCTGTTTGCTCTGCACGCCCATATTCTGCTTTGACAAAGTTTTTGCATAGAGCAGATATTCCGTGTTATAATGTTTTATACTGTGGTAAAAAAGGCGTTATCTATGGGGAACATGGGCGATGCAGGGGAAACCATGACGGAAGCATTGCAGGTATTTGTGGATGCACAGAAAGCGATGAGCAGGAAAAGATTGGTAAGCGTTTAAAAGAATGGTCGTGGAATCTTAAACTGCAGGCAAAAGAACTGAAGGATAAAACGGATAATTTTAAAAATGACTAAGATATGTTTTGGTTTATATCCCGGATAACATTTTAAAAGCAGAAATAAGCCGGATAAATACGACCGGATTTATTTTTCGAATAGGGAAAGGAGAACAACATGAGAGCATTTGAAGGGTATCAGAAGGGCGTAAATTTAGGAGGCTGGATTTCCCAGTGCAACCGCTATGAGAAGGATTATTATGAAACCTTTATTGTGGAAAAGGATATTGAGACAATTGCAGGCTGGGGGCTGGATCATGTGAGGGTGCCGGTGGATTACCAGGTTGTGGAGGACGAAGAAGGAAATTATATAGAAGAAGGCTTCGGCTATATTGCCGGCTGCATCGGATGGTGTCAAAAATACAATTTGAATATGATTCTGGATCTGCACGGATCCGGACGCTTTTTTCAAGGATGAAAAGCTCCAGCAGCGTTTTATCAGACTGTGGCAGGAATTTGCAAAAAGATTCGGGGAATTTCATCATATGCTTGCCTTTGAACTGCTCAATGAGGTTGTAAATCCTAATGTGGCAAAGGAATGGAATGCCATTGCCAAAAAGACTGTCAGTGCAATCCGCCAGATAGCGCCGGATAGCTATATTCTTATTGGCGGGGTTAATTATAACAATGCGGTAAGCGTCCCCTTACTGGATGAGCCTTATGATGATAAAATAGTATACAATTTCCATTGCTATGAGCCGTTGGTATTTACCCATCAGAAGGCGTACTGGATGGAGGGAATGACAAAGGATTTTGATATGTCCTATCCTGCATCCCTTGAGGTATACAGGGAGAAGAGCCGTCAATTTGATGAAATGGCGATGGGAGCAATTTATACAGAAGGCTTAAGGGAAGTAGGGCCGGAATTGTTTGAAGCGTTGTTTGCACAGGCTATCCGTACAGCGGAGGAAAGAAATGTTCCGTTATACTGCGGGGAATACGGCGTCATTGATCAGGCGCCTTTGGAGGATACGGTAAGGTGGTATCAGGATATCTATCAGGTATTCCTAAAATACCGCATCGGACATGCGGCGTGGACCTATAAGGATAAGGATTTCGGGTTGATCGATCCTCATTATGAGGAAATTAAAGAGCAGCTGATTGCATTGCTATAAAGACGGTTACGAAAAAATAGGACCTTAAAAAACGAATCTATAAAGAAGCACGGAGGAATTTGTTTTGGACACACTTTATAAACGGTCCATATTAAAGAATAAATATTATCTGTATCTGACGGAATTTTTTGCGGGAATGGCCGTTATGGCGGTGGAGCTTGGAGCCAGCAGGCTTTTGGCGCCCTATTTCAGTTCCTCCCAGATTGTATGGACCATTATTATCGGAACTATTATGATAGCCATGGCTTTGGGAAATATTTACGGAGGGCGCAGCGCGGATAAAAACCCCAATCCGGACAGGCTTTATGGGAGGATTCTCATTGCGGCGGTGTGGATTGCGGCAATTCCGGTAATTGGCAAATATATTATTCTGGGAATTTCCGCCCTGCTGATTGTCACTGTGAATACCAATTTTCTTATTTGGGCGGCATTTCTCGCCTGTATGATTATTTTTGTATTTCCGTTGTTTTTGCTGGGGACGGTAACGCCCTCCCTTGCCAAATATACCATGGACGATCTGGAGGATAACGGAAGGACTGTGGGAAATCTGGGAGCATTTAATACCATCGGCAGCATTATCGGTACGTTTCTGCCTACCTTTGTGACCATACCCGCAGTGGGAACGGCAATTACTTTTCTGATTTTTTCAGGGGTGCTTCTGATTCTGGGGCTTGTGTATTTTATCAGTGCAAAGACAGGATGGAAGAAATGCGCGGTGTCTGCTGCCACATTTATTCTTTGCACCGTATTGGGAAGCTCCGGCAGCTTTGCCTTTTGGGAAAGCGGGCTGCTTTATGAAGGGGAATCTATTTACAATTATCTGCAGGTAAAGAACAGTGAGGATAATGTGATTCTTTCCACCAATGTTTTATTCGGCGTACAGTCCATTATGAAAAAAGATCGGGGACTGACAGGCATGTATTATGATTATGCCATGGCGGCGCCGTTTATGAGCGGAGGCATGGAAGAGGGAGAGTCTACAGATATTTTAATATTGGGAATGGGAACCGGAACCTACGCCACCCAATGCCGGAGATATCTGCCTTTTACAGAGATTGAAGGTGTGGAAATTGATGAAAAGATTACAAAACTGGCAGGAGAATATTTTGAGCTGGATGAGGATATTCCCGTTACCACCTATGACGGCAGGGCTTACTTAAATGCCATTGAAGGAACTTATGATGTGATTATGGTGGATGCCTATCAGGATATTACCATTCCCTTCCAGATGTCCTCTGTGGAGTTTTTTACCATGGTTCACGACCATTTAAATGAGGACGGAGTCATGGTAGTCAATATGAATATGAGGGGAAGCGGAGAAGGAAATATTAATGAATATTTGTCCGATACCATTGCATCGGTGTTTGGAAACGTCTACACCGTAGATGTACAGGGTTCCACCAACAGGGAGCTTTTTGCATCGGATAATCCGGATATGACGGCTTTGTTAAAACAGAATTTATCTTTTACGGAGGACGAAGCCCTGTGTGCCATGATGGAAAGGGTGGAAGAAAATCTGATACCTTATGATGGCGGCGGCTATATTATGACCGATGACAAGGCGCCGGTGGAGCTTTTGGGAATGCAGGTTATTGATGCTCTGATTCAGGAGGAGCTGGGATATTATAAAGAGATTTTTAAGAGGGAAGGCATTCAGGGACTTCTGAACCAGGTTTAACATCAGATGCCGGTATGAAGAAGAGTCATGGCGGAGAGGATACGAAAGAAGCGGGAAGCTCTCCAAGGAAACAGAAGTATACGGGAACCGCAGCAGAAAGAAAATGAGCAGTGCGGGCAGGAGAAATACAGGAGTGGGCATATGATCATCAATACGGGAAACAGAACGGATATTCCCGGCTATTACAGTGAGTGGTTTTACCGCCGGATAGAGGAAGGCCGGGTAATGGTAAGGAATCCTTATTATCCGGAACAGGTAATAGAATACCGGTTGAATCCTAAGGTTGTGGACTGTATCTGTTTTTGTACCAAAAATCCGGGGCCCATGCTTTCGGGGCTTCATAAGATTAAAGCTTACGGAAAATGCTTTTATGTGACCATTACACCGTACGGAAAAGAGATTGAGCCTTTTGTACCGCATAAGGAAAAGGTGCTGGAGGATTTTTGCATACTGTCGGATCAAGTGGGGAAAGAGGCTGTAAGCTGGCGTTATGACCCCGTTTTTATATGGGATAAATATTCTGCGTTATTTCATTTAAAGGCTTTTGCCAAAATGGCGGAGCGCTTAAAGGGAAAAACCGAAAGATGCGTTATCAGCTTTATAGATTTGTATGAGAAGACAAAGCGGAACTTTCCGGCTGCAAGTGTGGTTTCGAAAGAGGATACGATTTTTCTTATAAAGGAAATGGTAACGATTGCAGGGGAAAACGGAATGCGGGTTTATCCCTGCGGAGAAGGTCATTATTTATCTGAATACGGGGCTGACTGCAGCGGCTGTATGAGCAAAGAAGTGATAGAGCGGGCAATCGGTCAGAGCCTTTTTGTGCCCAAAGGGAAAAAGCCGGCAAGAGAGGGCTGTACCTGTCTTTTAGGAAGCGATATCGGCATGTATAACACCTGTGGACACGGCTGCCTGTACTGCTATGCCAATTATGACAGGAAGTGTGTGGAATCAAACATGGCAAGACATGATGCCGCATCCCCCCTTTTAATCGGCAATATAAGGGAAGGCGATGTGATCAGGCAGGCGGAACAGGAAAGCTGGCTGGATGGACAGATGAAAATGTTTTTGTAAAGCGCAAAGGAAAAAGAGGGATGGAAATGTTTGAAAAGAAGGAATATATCTATAGTGAAACCATGGGAGTCTGCAAGGTGGCGGATATTGTAAAGCTTTCTCCCAATAACCGTTTAGGGGAGCCGGTGTGGTATTACCAGTTAAAATCCGCATTTGATAAAAGCAAGGTGGCTTATATTCCCGTAGAAAATCATCAGGTAAGTCTGCGTCCGTTAGTAACGAAAGAGGAAGCGGAAGGGATTTCGGCAGAGGAGGCGGAAAAATTGGATGAAAAACGAAAGAATGAAATCCGCTTTGTGTTGGAAAAGGCGGAAGACTTAAAGAAAAAATAAAAGTCTGCTGCGACGACGGAAGGAAGCAGGTGCAGGATATGGATGAGTTAAAGATCATAGGGCGGATTTATACGGATTTCCCGGAGAAGTTCGGCATTCCCAGACAGAGCGGGCTGGTTAAGGGCGCTCTGGGAACTGTGGTTTTTGAGCCGGAATATCGCAGGAAAGAGGCGTTCCGGGGGCTGGAAGGGTATTCCCATATCTGGATTTTATGGGGATTTTCCAAGGCGGAAAGAAAAAACTGGTCGGCAACCGTCAAACCGCCCAGGCTGGGAGGAAAGAAGCGGATGGGGGTGTTTGCCACCAGATCCCCGTTTCGGCCCAATCCCATCGGGATGTCGGCAGTAAAGCTGGAAGAAATTGTAATGGATAAAAAGCTGGGCCCCGTGTTAAAGGTGTCGGGGGTGGATATGCTGGACGGGACGCCCGTTTATGATATCAAGCCCTATCTGCCCTATACGGACAGCTACGAGGAAGCGTCGGAAGGATTTGCCAAAGAAGTGTTTAAACACCGGTTAGAGGTGCTTTTTCCCGAAGAATTGTTGCTAAAGGTGCCCACAGAGCAGAGAGAAAGCCTCGTAGAAATATTAAGCCAGGATCCCAGAACCGCTTATATTGATGATGAAGAGCGCCTCTGGGGCGTTTCTTATGGAGGCGTTAATGTGCGTTTTAAGGTGGCGGAAAGCTGTTTAAGGGTCTGCGAGGTGGAAGAGCTTCCCTCACACACGCCGTAAACGGGATAGTCCGTTATCAGCAGTATCACATATATAATCGTAAAGGAAGTAAAAATAGTTGAATTAGAATGTCATGGGTTAATTATTTATGTTTGTAATCCGATATATAATACAGAAGACATAGCTTTGCTCAAGACAGGGAATATTTTCGGATATTTACAAAGCACCGGATTTGCCCTAAGTATGAAAAAGGATAACAGGGCCGGGATTATAACAGTAAATCCCAAGCTTTTGGAAAAAAAGCAGAATGATCCGGAGGCGGCAAAAAAATATACCCAGACATGAAAGGACATTGGGAGGGCGGAAAAGACGGAAGAAAAAGCTTCCGGGAAAACGAGAGGGAAGGACGGAATGAAAGCCCCGGCAACGGAAAAAAGAATTAAAAAGCAGGGGTAAGCCGCATAAAAAGACAGATTAATGTAATTAACGGCCTTGCGGCAGAGGTAATTTGTGATATACTCATATTATAAAGAGAAAAGCCGGTCAATACGTAGCTGATGCATTATGTGCTATTATGTCGGGTAAAATAAATCATTTACTGCGCTGGTAATTGATTTTCCGCTTATATGACAGATACATAGCAAATCATAATATTTTAATAAATGGAGGTAAAGGATATGCAGATAGGAGGAGTACAGGGCGCAGGGAGCGCGGTTCCCGGTTCCCAGCCGTCCGTAACAGGAGTAGAAGATGCTACAAGCAAAAATATTAAGAGGCAGATTTCCGAGGTTCAGAAGAAAATACAGGAGCTGGCACAGAAGCAGGACATGAGTCTTGAAGAAAAAATGAAAAAGCGCCAGGAATATAATCAGCAGATTGCGGATTTAAACGCACAGCTGAGACAGCATGAAATAGAGGTCCGTCAGGAAAGACAACAGTCCAAGGAAAATTCCATGGAAGATATGCTGGGCGGAAAGGAAAGCCGGGATGCGGCGCAGGATAAGGATACCGTAAGCATTTCCACTGAAGGAATGGAGGCTATGATTTCTGCGGAGTCCTCTAAAAAACAGTCCAAGGTATACGGACATGTGGCAAAGGATTTGCAGACAAAGATGCGGAATCTTTCTGCAGAGATAGATATGGATGAATCAAGAGGCGTTGATACAAGCGCTAAAGTCAGCGCCCTGTCGGATTTGGAGGGCAGAATGGAAAATGCCGTAAGCAAGCAGATCGGGACTTTGTCAAAGGCTGCCGATGAAATGGAAGAGGCGGCAAAGGAGACAGGAAGCGGCAGAGGCATAGAAGAAGAGGAAGAAGATGCGAATTTGTATCAGGAGGATGCAAAGAAAAAAAAGGAAGAAGATGCTGCTGCACCCCTTCAAAACATTGATGTAAGACTTTAATATTGTGTGTTTCTATAAAAAATGTGCTTCTCCGGGCAGGAAAGAATTGACAAAAGCTGCCGCGGGGGAGTACATTTTTATTGTGCCGGGAGGAGAGGAAGCATTTTCCTTATATTCCGCATTCCCCGTTTGCGGGAAGGGCATATGGGAATTTTGGAAAGAAAGAGGATCAGATAATGGAAATACAGCAGAGTGCAGCTACAGCACAGAACGGAACTGCAAATAAAGCAGTGGAATTGAAACCGGAAGATGGTTTTTGGTATATGGAAGGGGGCGTATGTGCTGCAAAGGGATTTAAGGCAAGCGGCGTATACTGCGGGATAAAGCACGGGCTTCCGGACGGAAACGAATCCCCTTTGAGCGGAGAAAAAAATGATATTGCCATGATTTTGGCGGATACGGAATGTACTGCTGCCGGAGTTTACACCACCAATAAGGTTAAAGGCGCGCCGATTATCGTTACGCAAAACAATCTTGCCAAATCAGGAGGAAAAGCACGGGCGGTTATTGTGAATTCAGGCAATGCCAATACCTGCAATGCCGACGGCGAGGAAAAGGCTGTTGAAATGTGCCGGCTTACGGCAGAGGCGCTGGATATTCCCTTAGAGCAGGTTATTGTGGCTTCAACGGGGGTTATCGGTCAGGTTCTGGCGATAGAACCGATCAGGGAAGCTGTCCCAAAGCTTGTGGAAGGGCTTTCCTATAAGGGGAATGTGGAAGCGGCCACCGCCATTATGACCACAGACACGGTAAAAAAGGAATGCGCCGTAAAATTCGAAATCGACGGCAGGGAATGTCATATCGGCGGCATGGCGAAGGGCAGCGGCATGATTCATCCCAATATGGCCACTACCTTAAATTTTGTTACCACTGACGTTGATATAGACGGGGCGTTATTGCAGAAGGCCTTAGGGGATATTGTAAAGGTTACCTACAACTGCCTCAGCGTAGACGGGGACACTTCCACCAATGATATGGTATGTGTTCTGGCAGACGGCGCTGCGGGGAATGAGAAAATTACGGAAGAGGGAGAGGCTTACGAGGTCTTTTGTAGGGGACTTTATCTGGTGCTTATGAATATGACCAGAATGCTTGCAAAGGACGGAGAGGGCGCTACCAAGCTGATTACCTGCGTATGCTCATCCGCACCGGATTTGGATACGGCTATTATCGTGGCGAAAAGTGTGATACGTTCCCCCCTGGTAAAAAGCGCAATGTTTGGGGCGGACGCCAACTGCGGTCGTATTGCCTGTGCCTTGGGGTATGCCGAGGCGGATTTTGATGCGGACAAATTTGACGTTTATCTGGCGTCGAGGGCGGGAAAAATCCAGACCTGTAAAAACGGTGTGGGTTTGGAATTTTCCGAGGAAAAGGCAAAGGAGATTCTCGTGGAGGATGAAATTGAAATAGACGTTGCACTTAACATAGGAGAGGCGTCGGCGACGGCATGGGGATGTGACCTGACCTATGATTATGTGAAAATTAACGGAGATTACCGTTCATAGGTATAAGCTTCCAAAAGAAATCAGGCAATATTCACAAAAGGCGTTCCGGAGAAATTTGTGGAAAATGTCCTTTGCATTTCGAAAAACAAGGAAGTAAATATTATCTGGAAATAAATAAAGCAATTAACGACACATGTAGCGCACCGCGCGTAAATCTGATTACGGTACGGATGTTACAGGTGTCTTTTTTTACGCAAAATCAAGGAGGGGTTATGGAAAACAATCAATATTTCGGAACGGAAAAGGTGGGAAAGCTGCTTGCGCAATTTGCAATTCCATGTATCTTTTCTCTTATTATTTCATGCTTTTATAACATAGTGGACCAGATTTTTGTGGGCAGCGGCGTCTTTAAGTGTATCCTTAGGAAGAAATGAGACAGAAAAAATTCATAAAGGAGTAGGAAATGCCGTTTTGTGTTCTTTTCTCTCCGGCATAGTTATTATTGTCATCAGCTATCTTTGCGGCGATGGTACAGAATACGCTGGTATCCATTATCCGTGCCGATGGAAGTCCCCGCTATGCCATGGGCGATATGCTTGTTGGCGCAGACGGGGAGCTTTATACACATTTTGCCGTGGGATGTTTAAGAATTTATCTTTCCCTGATCATTTTTACCTGCGTGCAAAAGGTATGCGCCATCTTTTTGCAGTCTATCGGTCATGCAAAGGCGGCTCCTGTAGCGGATATCCTTGCCATTGCCATTACATCGGTGGTTATGGTCAGATTATGGAAGCAGCTTGGGGAAGTTCATGAAAGCCGGACGTCAGAAAGCGTTTTGCCGGAATATATAAGGAATATCGTACCAAAAAGATAATGGAAATGTATGGGGATAGTGCAGAAGAGGCTAAAAAGAGTATTGAGCGTTCGGATGAGGCGGGGAAAGCGTATTATGAGAGTATTACGCATAAGAGATGGGGAGATTCCCACAGCTATGAATTGTGCGTTGACAGCTCTATAGGAATGGAAGAGACGGCGGAGCTGATTTGCTCTTATGTAAAAGCGGCTTCAAGGTAGGTAAAAGGACGAAACAGGCAGGTCGCCGTCAATGCGGCATCCATGCCGCGTCACGGCTGAATTGCCATCCGTGGCAATTCTCCCTTGGATTTGGGCAGTCCGCAAGAAAAATCGCAATTTACAGTAAGTGATTATGAAAAACAGAAGGAAAGTTTTTTGGGGGAATTTTTGGTTTTGAAAGAGTGTAAAATGGAAGTGTGGGGGATTGATTTTTGAAAAGCTGTATGGTACTTTTGTATTATGTGGTTATAAGATTGGAAATGAATGGAGCGGAGGGAGTACTTATGAAGAAAAAGAGAAAGGGATTTATGAAAAGGTTTGTTGCGGTATTTCTAAGCGCTATATTGGTTGTAGGGATGTTTTCGGAAATGAATCTGATGGATGTCAGGGCGGCGAGTGTCGGAACGATAACGGCAACCTTAACTGTGAGCATAGAAGGATGGGATGGAGTGACCGAACCGGAAAAGACAAATGTTGAGCCACATTGGTTTTTTGCACCGGATTACGCAGCTTTAATGGATCTTAGAGACGGAAGAAGTGTGGAGGTTACAGAGTATGCCAATGTGACAAAAAGGATAGAAGGTAATGAGATTATCTACACGTATACGTGGCCCAGTGATATTTCTTATGTTGGAAGCAATACGCTAATAGCAGTGACATATAACAGCCAGGTAAGTTTAGGAGACGGACAGATTGGACTTGATAGTGTAGCTTCTTCACCATGGCTGAACTATAGCGTTCGTTTTAATCTGATTACATATTTATATAGATTTATGGATGGAGACCAGCAGATTGGAGCATATTATCATTGGAATGGCCATAGTAATCAATATATTGAGCTTCCCGAGACTCCTGTAAAAGAAAATTACAGATTTACAGGCTGGGTAAAGGAAGACGGTACGCCGGTCAGGGTTAACGACCCTTCGTTGTATTATACCACCAATACATATCCCGTGAATTTGTATGCCACATGGGAAGCGACAGGGCATAGCCATAATTGGGGCACGCATTGGGAGAATAATGCGGATGCGCACTGGCATGATTGCACGGCTGCAGATTGTCCGGTTACAAATGATTCACAAAAGGACGGCTATGGAACACATTCCTGGGATGCAGGGACGGTAACGAAGGAACCCACTGAGAGCGAAACGGGAGAGAGGCTGTATAAATGTACCGTATGCGATTATGAGAGGATAGAGGTCATACCGGTAGTGATTCCGGGACATGTACATGATTATGGGACGGACTGGAAAGCGGATGATACAGGACATTGGCATGAATGCAGCTGCGGAGATAAGGCGGATGAGGCGCCGCACAGGGAAGGAAGCGGGATCATAACCAAAGAACCGACCGAAACGGAGACGGGAATCAAATCTTATTCCTGTGTTGATTGCGGTCATGTGATAAGGACGGAAGTAATTCCTACAAAGGAAGGCGGCGGTAACAGCGGAAATAATCCGGGAGATGACAGTGGAAATGTTTCGGGAAATGACCAGGGAGATAACAGCGGAAATAATTCAGGAAATAATCCGGGAGATGACAGTGGAAATAACACGGGAAATGACCAGGGAGATAACAACGGGGGTAATTCGGGAAGTGCCCCGGGAGATAACAGTGGGAACGATCCGGGAAATGATGGTGGAAATTCCGGCGGTGGAAACGGCGGAAGTTCTGCACCGGCACAGACCAATTCGGCTGCCTCTGGCGCTGATAAGGCGGGCGGAGTGTCTGGAAGCGGGCAAAGGGGAAGCGAGCCCAAGACCGGCGATACGCCGCGTATAGAGATATATGCTACAATAGCAATGATTTCAGGAATGTTATACCTGTATTTTGGCGGTATGGAACGGGGCATGACGGAAGCGGAAAAGAAGGAGCTGGTGTCCCGACTGATCGGATGGGCGAAAAGGGGAGGAAGCTTCCGCAGGGGATCTGCACTTGTGATAATCTTTTTCGTACTGTTCTATTATCACAGCATAGGGAAGCAGAGAAACATTAATGTAAAAGAATTATGCGGGGAATAATCAGAGCCGGTAAAAGGGAAAAACCTCACATGATGTTAAACTTGACAAAAAAATATCAATTGTCTATAATAAATAGCGTGGATTTGGGCGGGAGACAAAGGCGTTATATGTTCGCAGTTTGTATTCTGCCCGTTTTTATCTAAATTTTATATGGGAGGAGACTTATTATGAAAAAGTCATTGGCATTATTAGTATGCACAACCGTGTTAGCTGGAATGTTAGCAGGCTGCGGTTCTGATCCGGCACCTGCAGCTACACCTGAAACACCTGCAGTTGAAGAAGGAGCAGATGCGCCTGAAGCGGAAGAGGGAGCAGATGCGCCTGAGGCTGACGGGGAATCAGCATCCGATAAGAAATGGATCATTGCAACCGATACCGTATTCAAACCTTTTGAGTATACAAACGAAAACAACGAGTTTGTAGGTATCGACGTTGATATCCTTGCAGCAGTTGCAGAGGATCAGGGCTTTGAGTACGAATTACAGAGCTTAGGCTGGGATGCTGCCGTTATTGCAGTTCAGACAGGTCAGGCGGATGCGATCATTGCCGGTGCAACCATCAAGCAGGAGCGTATTGACCAGGGCTGGATGTTCTCTGAAGGTTACTTTGATGCAACCCAGACCTTTGTAGTAGGCGCTGACAGCGATATTGCAGGCTTTGAAGACCTTTCAGGCAAAAACGTGGCTGTAAAACAGGGAACAGCAGGCGCTGACTTTGCAAACAGCTTAAAGGATGAGTACGGATTTACCGTTACCGTATTTGAAGATTCGCCTACAATGTATCAGGACGTGATTCTTGGAAACAGCGCTGCATGCGTAGAGGATACGCCGATCATGGCTGCTTCTATCAAAGAAGGCGGTCTTGCGCTGAAGATTCCGGAAGGAATGGAAAGTGAAGGCGCTCCTTACGGCTTTGCTATTATGGACGCTGCTAATCAGGAATTACTTGATATGTTCAACGCCGGTCTTATTAATATCAAAGCAAACGGCAAATATGATGAGATTCTCGATAAATACCTGAAATAATGTAAGCTTAAAACAAACGTGAGAAGCTCTGAAAAGGGTTTCTCACGTTTTGCTATCAAAGATCCTGTGTTATCCCATATAAACAATAATCCCACAGTGTTCAAAGAAAAGGAGATATTAAATGCTACATATAGTTGAAACATACGGTGCAATGCTGCTGCGTTCTTTAGGACAGACCATATTGCTGACCTTGCTGTCACTGATTTTTGCTATGATCGTCGGTTTGATTTTTGCCCTGATGAATGTGGGCAGAAACCGCATTTTTAATTTTATAGGCACTCTTTATGTAGATGCGGTCAGAGGCGTTCCGCTGATTGTACTTGCTTATTTTATTTACTTCGGTATCCCAGCAGGCATTAAGTCCATGGGAATACAGAACTTTCGGTTGACTGCGCTTTCGGCGGGAACCATCGCACTTGCCATGAACTGTGGCGCATATATGGCGGAAATTATCCGTGCCGGAATCGAAAGCGTGGATAAGGGGCAGATGGAAGCCAGCCGGAGCTTGGGATTATCCTACGGGAAAAGTATGAGGCTGGTAGTTCTTCCTCAGGCAATCCGTACTATGATCCCTTCCATTATCAACCAGTTTATCATTACCTTAAAGGATACTTCCATTCTTTCGGTTATCGCTTTCCCGGAGTTAACCAATACGGGTAAGACAATTGCAGGAAATACCTTTAAGGTCTTGGAGACATGGACCATTGTCGGTCTTATGTATATGATTGTGATCATTACCCTCAGTAAAATAGCCAAGAGGATTGAGAGGAGGGCAAACCGTGGAAGATAGAAAAATCATGGTCCATGTAAAGGACTTAAAGAAAAATTTCGGAAAATTGGAAGTTTTAAAAGGAATGAGCATTGATATTGCTGAAGGAGAGGTTGTTGTTTTGTTAGGACCCTCCGGAAGCGGAAAGTCTACTTTCTTACGGTGTCTGAACCAGTTAGAGATTGCTACCGACGGTACGATTATTATCGACGATCATGATGTGACGGATAAGCATACCGATATTAATGTGGTCCGGGAGAATATCGGAATGGTATTTCAGCATTTCAATTTGTTTCCCCACAAGACCGTGCTGGAAAATATCACGCTCGCACCTGTGGAATTGAAGAAAATGACAAAGGAAGAGGCAAAGGATAAGGGAATGCAGCTTTTAAAGAGGGTAGGCATGGAGCAGAAAGCCGACGCTTATCCCGCGCAGCTGTCCGGCGGACAGAAGCAGCGTGTGGCAATAGCCAGGGCGCTTGCCATGAACCCCGATATCATGCTTTTTGACGAGCCCACCTCTGCTTTAGACCCTGAAATGGTAGGAGAGGTTTTGAGCGTTATGCAGGAGCTTGCCGCTGAGGGAATGACTATGGTGGTGGTTACCCATGAAATCGGTTTTGCAAGGGAAGTGGCGGACAGAATCGTGTTTATGGACGGGGGATATATTGTGGAGCAGGGAACTCCCGATGAGGTTATATCCCATCCCAAGGAAGAGAGAACAATTGATTTCTTAAATAAAGTATTATAGGGGGAAGGCTATGAAAAAAATTATTACAATCAGCCGTGAATTCGGCGCCGGGGGAAGTGCGATCGGTACGCAGGTGGCAAAGAGATTGGGATATGAGTTCTATGACAAGGCGATCATTCTCCGTGCAGCAAAAGAATCTAATATTGATGTGGAAAGAATCTTAAAATGGGATGAAAAAGTACCGGTTAATTTCGGCTTTGCCCAGAGCCTCTTTGACTTTTACAACAAGCCTTTAAATGAAAAGCTTTTTGAGGTACAGAGAGAGGTCATCAGGAGAATCGGGGAAAGAGGGAACTGCGTGCTCCTGGGAAGAAACGCCAATACGATTTTGAAGGAGTTTGACAATTGCCTTCATGTGTTCATTCATGCCACTCCCTATTGGCGTCTTGAGCATATGAAGGAAAAGCTGCCGGATACGCCGGAATCCAAAATCAGCGACGAGATTCGCGCCATTGATAAGGCAAGAAAAAAATATTGTACCTATTATACCAATACGGAATTCGGTATGTCGGAATATTATGATATTTCTTTGAGCTCTTCTACTCTGGGAATTGCAACCTGTGTGGACACTATTTGCAATCTTGCCATGAAATAGCAGGCGTTTCCGGTCATATGTCCGGTAGAATAAGGAAGTATAATTATATGAAAGAGGAAATCTCTCCAAAGCAGGGGAGGTTTCTTTTTTATATGAAAATTTCAGGAAATAGAGATGTGAATTTATAAAAAATGAATTTCCCGGCAAATGAAGTTAAAAAAAAGCTGCAGATAAATAGAAATCCTCAGACTGAAAAATAGAAATCAGCGTATAAAAAACGGAAAAAAGCGTACTAATAAGGCGTGTCATAACCCTTTTGGGATTCTGGCAAATGAATTTTGGGGTTTGTATCATGATGTTATTAAGGGCGTTTTGCGCAGATGGTGATTACATTGAAAAATACAAAAGATAAAAAGAGAGAGCGGACCGAAAGAATCAAAGCTGTCCGTTTGCTGCTGGGCCTTACACAGAAGCAGTTTGCGGAGACTCTCGGAATGAGCAGGGAAGGATATCAAAAGCTGGAACGTGGAGAAAATAATATTTCCACAGATGTGCTGGAGAAATTGAATTATATTTACGGAATTTCAGCTGACTATCTTTTATACGGGGATTTCCAGAACGAAGAAAAGGTCTGGAATATGGTATGTAATTGCACGGAAACGGCAAAAATGAATATTATGATAAAGCTGATTGCATATTTTACCACTTCCAGAAAGGTAATCTATCCCGATTCCGGTTTCAGTCTGGAAGATTTTTTGAAAAAAATGAATTTAGAGGATAAATAATTTTGACATGAAAAAGATTCTGCTGATAGAATCTGATTATGTTATTATGGATAAGCTTTATCATATCATTTTGAAGTATAAAAGGAACGTCAGTATTTTTCAAACAGGAGTTTTGGCGGATGCCTATCAGACTGTGCTTTCCCATGATATAGAGTTGATTATTGCAGACACCGCTCTAAATAAAGAACCTTTAATTGATATATCCTGTCTGAGGTTTATTGAGGATATCAGGCAGTTCGACAAGTATGCATTTGTTCCGGTTATTGTGATTTCTCCCATGGCAGACGAATGTCTTCATGTATTCAGGGAGCTTCATTGTTACGGCTACCTGGAGAAGCCTTTTTCTTATGAGACGGCGGAGGTGCTGATTAAAGACGCCCTGCGCTTCAAAATGCAGAAGAGGGAAAAGCGGTTTGTTTATTTTAAAAACGGATGCGTTTTTCATCCCATACGTGTTTCCGAAATTATTTATATTGAACATAAAAGACGACAGATGCTGATTCATACGAGAGAGGGAATCGTGGATATTCCTTATCATACCTGCAGCGATACCATGCAGCAGCTGATTGATGAGGACTTTGTTCCCTGTTCAAGGGGGACTATCGTCAATATGGATTTTATTCAGTCACTGGATGGAATTAACCAGTATCTGATATTAAGAGAAGGCCTGGGACAGCTGGAAGTGGGAAGAAGCTACGTGAAAAAAATCAAGGACGCCTTACAGGATATGTAAGATGTCCTTTTCTTTTCGTTATGGAAAGCAGCATAAAAAGAGTGGATGAAAACCCAAAATTGAAAAATCAGAGGAACTGCTTAAATGCAGATAAATGGTAAATGTAACATGAATGATATACTTAACACAGACGTGACTGCTTTCAATTCCAAATACTTGGAGTTTACATAACTATATGCCTATCATATAACTTTTTGCGACATTTGGCTGTTTTTTGGCCTCAGATGTATGAAAAAATGAACAAGCGGATGCGGAAACTTATTTTTTTGAAAAAAACAGCCGTTGGGGACAAATATTAGCAGATAAAATTTAAGGAAATTGTTTTATTGAAGTTCCTTTTTTGCTATAATAGAACAGTCGGAGGACTTGATATGAAGAAAAACAAAGGATTATTCTTGGGGTTGCTGTTAGGCGTTTCAGTAGTGGCGGCAGGCTGCGGGCATAAAGAAGGACCCAATATTAAGGCGGGCTTTGAGGCAGTGGAGTTGTCCGATTATAAAGGGGCATTGCAGTGCTTTGAACAGGCTATTGTATCGGGAGAAGACCTGGAGCTGGCATACAGGGGATGCGGGATTACTTATTTGGGAATGGCGGATTATGAGAATTCCTTAAGAGCTTTTGAAAGGGCGCTGGACAACGGCGGTATTTTCGCGGGAAATCTGGAAAGGGATATTAATTTTTATATGGCGACGGCGTTGTACAAAAGCGGACAAGCTGACGAAGCGGTTAAGCTTTTGGATGCTATCATTGAAAGCGATAAGAAAAACGGCAATGCATACTTTTTGAGAGGCAGCATTCTGATAGAAGGCCGGGATTACGAAGGCGGAATTAACAATTTTGAGCAGGCTATAGCAAATACCTCCGATTCCCATAGCATGAAGATTGATATTTACGAGGTGCTTGCGGGAAACGGATATGAGGAAAAGGGCAGGGAATATCTGACCCGGATGCTGGATGAGGAAAAGAATTTAGGCGACTATGAGCAGGGCGTTGTTTATTTTTATCTGGAGGATTATGACAATGCCAGAAATCACTTGGAGATTGCAAAGCAATCCGCTAAAAAGGAAAAGGGCGAGATTATATATATGCTGGGAAGAACCTACGAGCAGTTAGGCGACAGCAATTACGCCGGTATTCTCTATTCGGAATATCTTGTGGAAGCGCCGGAGGACGCCCGTATTTATAATCAGCTGGGGCTCTGTAAGTTAGGAGCGGGTAATTATGATGAAGCAGTCCGTGCCTTTGAAGATGCACTGGCTTTGGGAGACCAATCCATGGCTCAGACTCTGCGCTATAACCAGATTGTGGCATATGAACGGGCAGGAGACTTTGCAAAAGCAAAATCCCTTATGAACGCTTATCTTTCATCTTATCCCGATGATGAGGCGGCCCAGAGGGAAGCGGTGTTTTTAAGCACCAGATAACTGAGCGGGACGGCCGCTGCGATTTTGAGGCCTTATGGCTATGCCGGACAGCTGCTCGATTAAGAAAAAGTTTATATTAATGGCAAGAATGAATACAGGAGAAGGAAGCATGATCAATCAATTAACAGCAAAAATTCAAAAAACAGGAGCGCCCATTGTGGTAGGCTTGGATCCGATGCTAAAATTTGTGCCGGAGCATATAAAAAAGAAAGCCTTTGAACAGTTTGGAGAGACTCTGGAAGGGGCAGCTGAAGCAATCTGGCAGTTTAATAAGGGAATTGTGGATGCGGTCTGCGATTTGGTTCCGGCGGTAAAGCCCCAGATTGCCATGTACGAGCAGTTTGGAATTCCGGGACTTTCCGCTTTCGCCAAAACCGTTTCCTATTGCAAGGAAAAAGGACTGCTTGTAATCGGAGACATTAAGCGCGGGGATATCGGTTCCACCTCCAGCGCATATGCGGTGGGACATTTGGGAAAGGTTGCGGTAGGCTCCAAAAGTTATTACGGATTTGACGAAGATTTCGTAACGGTCAATCCTTATTTAGGCTCTGATGGAGTAAAACCCTTTATAGATGTCTGCAAAGAGGAAAAGAAGGGAATTTTTGTATTAGTCAAGACTTCCAATCCCAGCAGCGGGGAATTCCAGGACAGAATCATTGACGGAAAGCCCTTGTATGAGCACGTGGGCAAAATGGTCGATGAATGGGGAAAAGAGCTTATGGGAGATGCTTACAGCTATGTAGGGGCTGTAGTGGGAGCTACTTATCCGGAAATGGGAAAGGTACTGAGGGACATTATGCCAAAGGCATACATTCTGGTGCCGGGGTATGGAGCCCAGGGCGGAAAAGGCAAGGATTTGACTCATTTCTTCAATAAAGACGGACTGGGAGCCATTGTAAATTCTTCCAGAGGCATTATCGCCGCATATCAGAGCGACGCCTATAAGGAAAAGTTTGCAGAGGAAAATTATGCGGATGCTTCCAGAGCGGCAGTACTGGATATGAAAGAAGATATTGCACAGGCCTTGGGATAAGGATGAAGAGTATGGGCTGTGCCGGACGGTTATGTCTGGGGCAGAGCATTGGATTAAATATGAAGATACGGGAAAGGAGCGGGAAAGGCCTATGAAGAAATTTGTTTGTACAGTTTGCGGTTATACTTGTGAGGGCGACCAGGCGCCGGCTGAATGTCCCATCTGCCATCAGCCAGGAGAGAAATTCAGGGAAGAAGCTGCGAAGGAAACGCCCGATATGACGCAAGCGGATAAGTCCGCTGACAGTGTGGCGGAGGCAGACAAAGAACCGGATGAAAACAGGAAAGACTCATCTGTGGACTTGAGCTATGATAAAAGCTTTTACCGTATAGACGAATCCTGCCGCTATATGGAAGAGATTCATCAGATGGCAGTATCGGGCAAGACAATCAGCGGTGCAATGGGGACAAAGATGTCCATGCCGGACTGGGATGATATTCTTCTTTTGGGAGCGCAGCTGAATCCGCCGCCTCTTGATGAGGGAGAGCCCGTAGCGACTATGACGGTTATCGGTAAGCATGCCAAAAAGCCTATGATTCTGGAAAATCCTGTGTATGTTTCCCACATGTCCTTTGGAGCATTATCCAGGGAGATCAAGGTTTCCCTTGCAAAAGGCTCGGCAATGGCAAAAACTGCCATGTGCAGCGGCGAGGGCGGGATTCTGCCGGAAGAACGTGAAGCGGCGTACAAATACATATTTGAATATATTCCCAATAAGTACAGCGTGACAGATGAAAATCTGCGCAGGGCGGATGCCATTGAAATCAAGATCGGTCAGGGTACAAAGCCGGGAATGGGCGGTCATCTGCCGGGAGAAAAGGTAACGGAGGAAATTGCAAGGCTGCGCGGGAAAAATCAGGGAGAGGATGTGCAAAGCCCCAGTAAATTCCCTGAGTTAAATTCAAAAGAGGATTTAAAGGATATGGTTTCGATGTTGCGGAGCCGTTCTGACGGAAGGCCCATAGGCATTAAAATAGCCGCAGGACGAATTGAGCGGGATTTAGAGTACTGTGCCTATGCGGAGCCGGATTTTATTACCATTGACGGAAGAGGCGGAGCAACGGGTTCCAGTCCCTTGTTTCTGCGGGAAGCAACTACTGTCCCTACGGTATATGCGTTGTACCGGGCAAGAAAGTATCTGGATTCTATCCGTTCCGATATTTCACTTGTGATTACCGGCGGTTTACGCATATCCGCAGATGTAGCAAAGGCTCTTGCCATGGGTGCGGATGCAGTAGCTGTAGCAAGCGCGGCGCTGATAGCGGCTGCGTGCCAGCAGTACCGGATCTGCGGTTCGGGCAATTGTCCTGTTGGGATTGCCACGCAAAATCAAGAGCTTCGGGAACGGCTTAAGGTGGAGCAGGCGGCGCAGAGGGTGGCAAATTACCTGAATGTAACAAAAGAAGAACTAAAGACCTTTGCAAGGATTACAGGTCATAACAACGTACATGATCTGTCGGTGGATGATCTGGTAACTGTAAGCAGGGAAATTTCAGAATTTACCAATATTCCTCATGCATGATCAAGGTGCATAAGACATGGCGGAAAAAGGGAAGAATGCAGGAAGATATCCTGCAGGCTTTAGTAAATAAGGGCGAGAATGCCCGTTATGAAGGAGAAAAAAATGGAACAATATAAACAGGAATTTATAGAATTTATGGTAGACTGCAATGTGTTGAAATTCGGGGATTTCGTTACCAAAAGCGGACGTAAGACCCCCTTCTTTGTCAATACGGGATTCTACCGTACCGGAGGGCAGCTAAAGAAGCTGGGAGAATATTACGCCAAGGCTATCCATGACAAATTCGGTCTGGAGTTTGATGTGCTGTTCGGACCGGCGTACAAAGGGATTCCCTTGACTGTAGCTGCGACTATGGCTATCAGTGATTTGTATGGAAAGGATATTAAATACTGTTCCAACAGAAAGGAAGTCAAGGATCACGGCGATAAGGGCATTCTTCTGGGGAGTCCCATTGAAGACGGCCATAAGGTACTGCTGATCGAAGACGTTACAACCGCGGGAACCTCCATCGGAGAGACTCTTCCCATTATCAAGGCCCAGGGCGATGTAACGGTATGCGGTCTGGTGGTCAGCGTGGACAGGTGCGAAAGAGGGCAGGGAGAAAAAAGCGCTCTTACCGAAATTTCCGAAACCTATGGAATGGAGACCACAGCCATTGTAACCATGGAGGAAGTGGTAGAGCATTTGTATAATAAGCCTTATCATGGTAAGGTGTATATTGATGATACATTAAAGGCGGCAATTGATGCATATTATGAACAGTATGGTGTAAAATAGAAAAAAGGAGAGATGGTATGGAAGAAAAAGTTTATAAGATCATGACAAATTCCGGAGCATTAAACATTACAATCGGCGTTATCACAATTGCGGCGGGAATTGCAGCAGGGGTGCTTTTGATAATCAGCGGGGCGAAGCTTTTATCGGGCAAATCCCGACTGATATTTTAAGGAATAAAAAAATGCGCAAAAAAGGCTATATGTTTACCAATAAAAGCCATTCGGACAGGGGAAAGGCATCCGCAGCGCTGGGGATCATTTCTTTTGTGTCCGTCTGTCTTGCTATATACATATCCTACAGTGAAGAAGGCGCCATGAATCCCAAGCTGGGAGCGGCAGTTGTTTTTGCCCTGCTGTTTTCCCTGATTGGAGAGGTTCTCGGCATTATGTCCCGCGTGGAAAAGGACAGATTTTACTTTTTTCCCAATATAGGGCTGATTTTTAATACCTTTGTCATCGCTTTTGTAGGATTTATTTTATATTTAGGAGTGAATGGGATCTGATGGAAGAAAGATTTAATTTATGTGTGGAAAGAATCAAAGAAATCAAATCAGAACCGCAATTGAAGGAACCCTTTGGAAGCTACTTTGTGCAGGTGGCTTCTTTTCTTTTGGAAATTGCGGAGATTTATGAAAAAACGGCGGGAAGGAAAGAAACAGGGCTTTTAGCAGAGAATATCTGGAATGAAGAGTCCAATCAAAGACTGTACGGGGAAGTGCTGGAGAAGAGTTATGTAAACTCATATACCAATCCTGCATATGCAAGTGAACGGATGGGACAAAACTGGGGACGGCTTCTTTCCTTTGTATACGGGGAAATGTTTTCCCTGCCGGCTTATGCCGCTGAGGAGGATCTGGCTGAGATTCTGATCCGCATGGAATGGTTTGTGGAAATATACTGTATTTTTACAGAATACATGGAGGAATGGAAGGAAGAGACACTTTATGAAAGTGTCAGGGAATGCTGTTACTGGTTTTTGTATGATTATATGGATGTGGAAACAGAAAAAAGAGTGGGAGAGAAGGTAGAGCCTTCCTTTGATTTTGCCTGCCGGTTGATTATGGAAGCGGATTTGTCCGACATCAGTTATTTGTACCGTTATGGGGAATATATTACGGATAACCAGATTGAAACGGCAAAGCTTTTCAATGAAATGCCGGAAGAGGAAATCGGGAAAATGGCGGATACCTATACGGAAGGCTATCGTATCGGATTTATTAAAGGAAATAAGGATCTGTCAAAAAAGAAAGTGGTAAATATCATTTATCCCATCGGATTTGAAAGGGTAGTGAAAAGAGCCGTTGAAAATTTTGAGAAAATGGGCTTAAAGCCTACCATGATGCGAAATTCCCATAGCATTTTCCATAAGCGGGGAACCGGAGTAAACGGCTATTACAGCAGCAGCCCCAACAGACAGTTTGAATATGACCACAGGGAGGATGAAGGACTGTTTCTTGATAAAAAACTGCTCAACCGGAAGCTGGAGGTATTGAAGGAAGCCTACATCAAATATGAGGATATTTCGGCAAAGCACGGGGGACCGGCATGGATTGAGGTATTCGGGGAAAAGAATTTTCTCCCTGAGGATAAGCCGAAAGCATGCACATATAATGAGAAACAGCAGCTTCTGACGGTCAATTATGCCGTGGAGATGGGAAAAATCGTAAATGCCTATATACCGGGAGAGGAAAGAAGCTTTACCATCATTGCTTACCCGATTCCGGAAATCGGAGAGCGTTACAGAGAAATTATGAAGGATACTATAGCCTTAAACACTCTTCCCTATGAGCAGTATGAAAACGTGCAGCAGATATTGATCGATGCTCTTGACAGGTGTGAGTATGTCCGTGTGCTGGGGATGAACGGGAACAGAACCGATCTGAGGATTGAATTATGTAAACTGGAGAATCCGGATAAAATGACGAAGTTTGAAAATTGCGTGGCGGATGTGAATATTCCCGTCGGAGAGGTGTTTACTTCTCCCGTATTAAAAGGAACGGAAGGCGTGCTCCATGTAAAAAAGGTTTATTTAAGGGATTTATCCTATGAAAATCTGGAGATTACCTTTAAGGACGGTATGGTGGAAACCTATGACTGTACTAATTATGAGGATAAGGAACAGAACCGGAAATATATAAAGGATCATGTATTGCAGCATCATAACTCTGTCCCAATGGGAGAGTTTGCCATAGGAACCAATACCACAGCCTATGTTATGGGAAGGAAATATGGCATAGAGGATAAGCTGCCTATTCTGATTGCGGAAAAGACAGGACCTCATTTTGCGGTGGGGGATACCTGCTATTCCCATGGAGAGGATGTGGCGGTATTTAATCCCGACGGCAAGGAAATCGCAGCCAGGGACAACGAAATATCCATACTCAGGAAGGATGAAGAAAAAAAGGATAAAGCCTATTTCCAATGCCACACGGATATTACGATTCCCTATGACGAGCTGGGCCGCTTATACGGTGTGACGAGTGAGGGAGAGGAGATTTCCATTATAGAAAAGGGCAGATTTGTGCTGTCCGGAACGGAAATGCTCAACGAGGCTTTCGGGGAATGAAAATTTTGCAAAACAGTTGCACATGTTTTTTATTTCTTGTAAACTATAAGCGGTGTATTTTGTAAACAGTATGGATAAGCTGTTATGATTTTTGAAAAAGGAGAGGTTTTATGGCACAAGTAGGTATTGTTATGGGCAGCGATTCGGACATGCCCGTTATGAGCAAGGCGGCGGATATGCTTGAGAAACTGGGAGTTTCCTATGAGATGAAGATTATTTCCGCACACAGGGAGCCGGATGTGTTTTTTGAATACGCAAAGAGCGCGGAAGAAAAGGGATTTAAGGTTATTATTGCGGGAGCAGGCATGGCGGCGCATCTGCCCGGCATGTGCGCGGCAATTTTTCCTATGCCGGTTATTGGCATTCCCATGCATACAACCTCTTTAGGGGGCAGGGATTCCCTGTATTCCATTGTCCAGATGCCTTCGGGAATTCCCGTTGCCACCGTTGCCATTAACGGAGGCGCCAACGCGGGGCTTTTGGCGGCAAAGATTCTGGCTGTTTCGGATGAAGCGCTGTTAGGCAGGCTTAAGGATTATTCGAAGGAGCTTAAGACGCAGGTAGTGGCAAAGGATGCAAAGCTTCAGGAAGTGGGATATAGGAATTATTCAAAATAAAAATCCGGTAAAGAGAAACCTGAAGCATTCGGAATCAGAAAAGCAGCCGAAAACCGGTCGTGATTTTTATGGAAGCATTCAGTATTAGTAGAAAAGATAGAACAGAGGAGAAATGATAATGGATTATAAAAAAGCAGGCGTTGATATAGAAGCGGGGTATAAGTCCGTTGAGCTGATGAAGAAGCATGTAAAGGAAACCATGCGGCCGGAAGTGTTGGGCGGTCTGGGAGGATTCTCGGGAGCCTTTTCCATGGAAAGCTTCAAAAATATGGAAAAGCCTACGCTGGTTTCGGGTACGGACGGCGTGGGAACCAAGCTGAAGCTGGCTTTTTTATTGGATAAGCATGACAGCGTGGGAATTGATTGTGTGGCAATGTGTGTAAACGATATTGCCTGTGCAGGCGGAGAACCTTTGTTTTTCCTGGATTATATTGCCTGTGGTAAAAATGTTCCCGAAAAGATCGCCGACATTGTAAAAGGCGTTGCAGATGGCTGCAAACAGTCCGGGGCCGCTTTAATCGGCGGAGAGACGGCAGAAATGCCGGGCTTTTATCCGGAGGATGAATATGACCTTGCAGGCTTTGCGGTAGGCGTGGTTGATGAAAAGAATTTAATTACGGGAGCACAGATCAAGCCGGGTGATGTTTTGATTGGAATGGCAAGCTCCGGCGTGCACAGCAACGGTTTTTCCCTTGTGAGAAAAGTGTTTGATATGACGAAGGAGAGTCTTGATACATATTATGATGAGTTGGGAAAGACTTTAGGAGAAGCGCTCATTGCTCCCACCAAAATATATGTAAAGGCTTTAAAGAGCGTAAAAGAAGCAGGCGTTACCATGAAAGGCTGCAGCCATATTACAGGCGGCGGATTTTACGAGAATATCCCCCGTATGCTGCCGGAAGGAGTTTGTGCGGCGGTCAGAAGGGACAGCTATGAGGTGCCCCCGATTTTCAAGCTTTTACAGCAAAAAGGGCAGATTGAAGAAAAGATGATGTACAACACTTACAATATGGGAATCGGAATGGTTTTGGCAGTTGATGAAGCAGATGTAAATAAAACCATGGAAGCCATAAAGGCTGCAGGAGAGGTTCCTTATGTGATTGGCGCTGTGGAAGCAGGAGAAAAGGGTGTTAAATTATGTTAAAGGTTGTTGTTTGCGTATCCGGCGGCGGGACCAATCTGCAGGCGGTTATTGATGCCATGGCAGAGGGAGAAATTACCAATGCAAAAATTACAGGGGTAATCAGCAATAATCAGAATGCCTTTGCCTTAGAGAGAGCAAAGAAAGCGGGAATTCCGGCCTTTTGCATATCCCCCAGGGATTATGGGGACAGGGCGGCCTTTCATGAGGCTTTATTAAAAAAGGTTGATGAGCTGGCTCCCGATCTGATTGTACTTGCCGGATATCTTGTTACCATCCCGGAGGAAATGATAGAAGCCTACCAAAACCGGATTATCAATATCCATCCCTCATTGATACCGGCATTCTGCGGGGTGGGATATTACGGATTAAAGGTCCATGAGGGCGCTTTGGCGCGGGGGGTAAAAATTTCCGGGGCAACGGTTCATTTTGTGGATGCGGGAACGGATACAGGTCCTATTATTTTCCAGAAGGCCGTAGAGGTTAAGCCGGGCGATACGCCTAAGACCTTACAGCAGCGGATTATGGAAGAAGCGGAGTGGAAGATTTTGCCCAAGGCCATTGATTATATTGCCAACGGGAAAGTCAAAATTGTGGACAACCGGGTAATAGTTGAAGAGTAAGCAGGGATTAATTGAAAAGTATCAAATAACGATTGATCGGCAATAAGGAGGAAGTATGAAGGTACTGATAGTCGGAAGCGGCGGCAGAGAGCATACCATAGCCATGTGCGTTAAGAAAAGCCCCAGGGTGGATGAAATTTACTGCGCACCGGGAAATGCGGGAATCGGAGAGATTGCAGAGTGTGTTCCCATCGGCGCTATGGAATTTGACAAAATCGTTTCTTTTGCAAAAGAGAAAAATATAGATTTGACCATCGTGGGTATGGATGACCCCTTAGTAGGCGGTCTGGTGGATGAATTGGAGGCGGCAGGAATCCGCACCTTCGGACCCACAAAAAATGCGGCTGTTCTGGAAGGCAGCAAGGCATTTTCCAAGGATTTGATGAAAAAATACAATATTCCCACAGCGGCTTATGAAAATTTCGACGATCCTGAAGAAGCGCTTGCTTATCTGGAGAATGCTTCTTTTCCCATTGTATTAAAGGCAGACGGTCTGGCTCTGGGTAAGGGCGTTTTAATCTGCAATACCCTGGAAGAAGCAAAAGACGGCGTTAAGTCTATTATGGAAGATAAGAAATTCGGTTCCGCAGGAAACAAAATGGTAATCGAGGAATTTATGACAGGACGGGAGGTCAGCGTTTTATCCTTTGTAGACGGTAAAACCATTAAGATTATGTCCTCTGCCCAGGATCATAAGCGTGCAAAAGACGGGGACCAGGGATTGAATACCGGAGGAATGGGAACATTTTCTCCAAGTCCTTTCTATACGGAAGAAGTGGATGAATTTTGTAAAAAATATGTTTATCAGGCAACGGTGGATGCCATGGCGGCAGAAGGAAGGGAATTCAAAGGCGTTATCTTTTTTGGACTTATGTTAACCGAAAAGGGGCCCAGAGTATTGGAGTATAATGCCAGATTCGGCGATCCGGAGGCACAGGTAGTATTGCCCAGGATGAAAAATGACATTATCGAAGTGGTGGAAGCGTGTATTGACGGGACGCTGGATAAGGTGGATCTTCAATTTGAAGACAACGCTGCAGTCTGCGTGGTGCTTGCCTCTGACGGTTATCCCGTATCCTATGAAAAGGGCTTCCCGATTACGGGACTGGAAAAGTTTGAGGATAAGGATGACTATTTTGTGTTCCATGCGGGCACCAAAAAGACGGATGAGGGCTTTGTTACAAACGGAGGCCGTGTCCTTGGGGTAACAGCCAAGGGAGCTGATTTAAAAGAGGCCAGAAGCAAGGCTTATGAGGCAACAGAGTGGATTGACTTTGAAAATAAGTATATGCGTCATGATATAGGAAAGGCTATTGATGAGGCATAACGGATAAACGGAAGCTACAAAAAAGGAAAGTCTTTTGTCCTGCTGCAAAAGAGCGGCGGGATGAGGGACTTTTTATATGTGAATATCTTTGAGCCGGCCGCATATTTATAAGAAAAGATGTAAATACAATATATGGTAAGAGAAGGTTATTAAATTTTTATAATAATACCATATTTTGGTTGACGGTTTTTGGAGCCGATAGTATGATATTTATGTGTAATTATGCGTTTATGACAGGATAATTATAATATGAGAGTAAACAATAGTATTAATAGAAAAGTGACAACCGGGAGAGGAGACCATATGTTTGGAAAGCTGTTACAAAAGGGAAGTACACGGGCGGCAGGAATATTGCTGGCTGTGTGTGTAATGTTTGGCACATGTGCCAACGATGTTTATGGAGGGAGTGTTAATAACCCTGATTCCGAGACGGGAGAAAACGGAGGCGCGCTTCAGTCCTCTAATGCCCACTTAAAATCTTTAACTGTTTCTCCGGGAACCATATCGCCGGAATTCTCGCCGGAGGTAACCAATTATACCATAAATGTATCGGAAGATGTGGATACGGTTTCCGTTTCCTGTAGTGTGGAAGAGGCTACCTCCCATGTTATAGAAGCCGGGGGCTTTAAAAGGCTGCAGCCGGGAAGCAATGCTGCTCATGTAACGGTGCAGGCGGCAGACGGTTCCAAAATGACTTATAATTTTACGATCAATCGCGGTTCGGCATCAGGCACAGAAGGCGACGGTGGTGCGGACATACAGCCCGAGTCTGATCCGGAGACAGATTCTCCTGCAGAAACAGATGGGGACGCAGCATCCGCCGGTTCTACAACGTCCGGCACAATAACCGGAGGAGCAGTCACAACAAGTGCGGGCGCTGATGCAGTGGGAGGAACGGTTCCGGGAGCGGTAACTCCTGCAGCCATTGATCCTGTTACGAACCGTATTCCCATAGGAGGAGAGTCTATTTATGCTTCTTTTCAGATAAACCTTACCTACCCGCAGGAACTGCTGCCGGAGGGATTTACACAGGAAACCTACAATTATAAAGGAATCGATGTGCAGTCCGCTTATTTTGCGGCAGGAAATATCCGGCTGCTTTATCTGACAACGGGAGACGGTACCAGCTCTGATTTCCGGATTTATTATGATGATACGGACAGCTTTTTAGATTTTCTTCAGCTAAGTGGCGTTGGCGGCAAATTTATTATGCCGGTCAGATATGAAGCCCAGATAAAGATTCCGGATAATTATACGGGAACTTATCTGCCATGGGAAAATAAAGTAATAGCTGCATACATTTATACCGAGTTAACGGGTAAGCCTGTCACAGTACCGGGGCAGGAGGAAGAAGCTGCTAACGATGAGCAGGAAGAAGAGGAAGAACCGGTAAAGGTGGAGAATCTGGATGAAGATGTGGAATTTTATCTGCTTTATGCCGTAAATAATGAAGGAACGGAAGGCTTTTATTTATATGATATCGTAGAGGGAACCTATCAGCGTTATGTGGAGAGGGATACTTCTTATGAACTGGATCAGTCCTATTTTAAATATAAAGATGTGGCACACCAGAGATTTGTAATTATGTGTGTTATGGCTTGCCTTTTGCTAATTGCCGTATTCTGCATTATAAATCTGGTTATGCGAAACAGGGAATTGAAAGCGGATTTGGGAGAAGATGATGAAGAAGACGAGGACGATGAGGACGGGACAAAACTGAAAGAGGATGCCCGGAAGAAAATCAGAAGAATCAGGGAAGATAAAAGCGCTGATGCAAAAGAGGGAAAGCCGGTAACAGAAAAAGCGTCAGCAAAAAAGACCGAGAAAGGACCTTTGGCAGAAACGGTTAAAGGAGCGGAAAAGAAGCCTGATACGGAAGGGGCTAAACGGGCAGAAAAGAAAACGGAGGCAGGAACCGTTAAGCGGGCGGCGAAACGGCCGGAAGGAGAGGCGCTTAGAAAGGCGGCAAAGAATCCGGAAGGGGAAAGTGGAAAGCCGGCAGCGGAAACTGTTAAAAAGGCCGCAAAAAGACCTGTGAGGGAAGGGGCAAAAGAAGCTGCAAAGGATGTGGAAATAGACCCTTCTTCTTTGGAAGAGAAGATTATCAACCAGATACAGCTTGACAGTGAAATGCCGGCTCAATCAGATGAAAGACCCAGGGAGGCAAAGGCGGGACGGGAAAGAGTAAGACCCCAAAGAAAGCCCTCCAATTTTAAAATGATTAATTTATCAAGAGAGCCGGAGGCCAGTGCTTTAGACGACGATTTCGAATTTGAATTTATTAATCTGGATGAAGATTAGGGAAAACGATGAAATGGAGGATAACCAACGATGGCATATACTGATAATGCCAAAGCGGCATTGACGTTTGCGAAAAGAATGGCAAAGACTACGGGACAAAACTATATCGGAACGGAGCATATCCTTTTGGGGCTTTTAAAGCAGCAAAGCGGAGTTGCAGCTAAAATATTGCAAAATCACGGAGTGACCCCGGAGAAGGTTTTGGAAGTTATCAGGGAACTGATCGCACCTTCGGGGGCGGTATCTATATTGGAAAGAGACGGCTATTCTCCCAGAGCAGTCCAGATTCTGGAGGAAGCGGATAAACAGGCGGCAAGATTTCACTCCTCGGAAACAGGAACGGAGCATATCCTGTTATCTATTATTAAAGAGGGAGATAATATAGCCGCAAGACTTTTGTATACCTTGGGAGTAAGTCTTCAAAAAATGTATGTGGATATCCTGATTGCAATGGGCGAAGACGCAGGCCTGGCAAAGGAGGATTTAAATCCCAAGAAAAAGAAAAATCCCACCAAGACTCTTGACCAGTACAGCAGGGATTTAACGAAGCTTGCCAGAGAGGAAAAGCTTGATCCCGTTATTGGACGCGAGAGTGAAATTTTAAGAGTGATACAGATTTTAAGCAGAAGGACCAAAAACAATCCATGTCTGATCGGAGAGCCGGGGGTTGGAAAGACTGCCATTGTAGAAGGACTGGCGATGCGGATGGCTTCCGGACAGGTGCCGGACAGCATTCTCGGCAAAAAGCTTTGTATTCTGGATCTGACCGCCATGGTGGCAGGCTCCAAATATCGGGGAGAATTTGAAGAGCGGATCAAAAATGTCATCGACGAAGTGCGTCAGTCCAAAGAGATCCTGCTGTT
>Ga0137307_100502_pt1 | contig 50441 bp, 45 predicted proteins | sample NAcewD2O_March_2_FD_97180 | JGI IMG/M metagenome (GOLD analysis project Ga0137307, IMG submission 97180) | Mouse cecal microbial communities from Vienna, Austria - N-Acetylglucosamine amended D2O_March | ecosystem: Host-associated > Mammals > Digestive system > Large intestine > Cecum | place... | reverse complement strand
TTTGTATGTAAAGACTGCTCCCCGGCGCCATTCCCTGGTAGAGGCCATGGCTCATTTTTCCGCTGCCTGCAATAATTCCTGCCACATGGGTGCCGTGACCATTGTCGTCATACATTTTCCTCATACCTCTTGTATAATCCTTAAATTTCACAATTCTGCTGTCAAAATCCGGGTGAGGCACAATCCCTGTGTCCATTACCGCCACTGTCACTCCCAAGCCCCGAAACCCTTTTCTTCTGGCATCATCCACTCTTAGCTTTTTTCGGACCTGATCCATAAAAACCCTTTTTCTATCAGTGTATGCAGTTTTTCCCTAATTGTTTGTAAAATTTAATGTACTTTTTACAAGGTCACGTCCCCGTCATGGGCCACCAGGGAAAAAGATACCAGGGAATCCAAAGCCATAAGTTCCTGAATCAGTACTTTTTCCTCCTTCACCCTGACTTCAATCACCATATCCAAATGGTCTTTTGTCATATTTCTGGCCTTTGTCTTATAGTACTGGCAGTTTTTTTCCACTATCTCCATAATCCCTTCCTCGCTGCGGTAATCTTTTGCATTTACCACCAGCATCAGAGAGGTCTTCCCCCCGGAATATCTGGAAAAAAGAAGCACCGTCAATGTGAGAAGCACGGAACAAATCAGGGCTATCATGGCAAAGCCTGCCCCGCAGATAATCCCCACGCTGATAGACCAGAAAAGAAAAACCAAGTCCAAAGGCTCCTTAACCGCCGTGCGGAACCGCACAATGGACAGCGCGCCTACCATACCCAGGGATACCACAATATTAGACTGTATCGTAAGAATCACGGCGGCGGTAATCAATGCCAGGGCAATAAGCGACAAATTAAAATTTTTATTATAAAATGAATTTTTATTTAACATTTTATACACAAGAAAAATGTATATGGAAAGTAAAAGGGTACAAACCATACACAGAAGAATCTCTCCGATTTGAATATCCAAAGAAGCATATCCCTCTAAAAAGGATTTGCGGAACACATCTTGAAAACTCATAACACTCCTCCATTCGTATTGTATTTTCTGCACAGGTAATATTTGGAAAAACTTGTCCAGGCAAGAGAATCCAGGGCAAGGACTTCTTTTATATATGAGGGAAGAAACTCGTCAAATTTCACCTCTAAAACGCTGTTTCCCCCGGGAAGCACCGGCCTATGCATCCTTTTTTCCAAAAGAAAATTTTCTACCTCTCCGGAAGAAACCAGGTTAGAATCCAAGGTAACCCTCACATTGCCCGCCGGAGCCACAAAAGGAATCCTATCATAGGCCACAATTACTTTTGGCATAAGCCCCCTCACCTTCATCTCCCCAAAGAGCATCTGCTTTTCCCAGGGAAATTCCGGCGAGATTTCCGGCACCCCTCCGCCCATGAAAAGTTCACACTCTTCTCTGGTAATGGAGCAGGATTCTTTTCTTGTCATCCCTCTTATCTTGCTTTTCTTCTCCAGTTTAAGGCTCTCAGTATTCCTGTTGTAATAGCGGATTCTAAATTTAGACCTGGGGTCCGTCCCCGCCTCATTCTCCCTGTAACAGCTGTTTTTCATATCGTCAAAGTAAAGACTTTGTATAAAATAGCTTCCCTCCCTGCCTGCATGGGAGTCCCTCTGCAAAATTCCTGCGGCTTTTATGTTTAGGACAGCCATCTCCTTGCTGTCTATGAGATATTTATATTCATGTCTGTATTTATTCATTGGCAATACATCCTTTTTGAATCTTTAACTCCCCCTCACAGGAATAATCGGAGAGAATCCCTTTTAAGGTAAGGCTGCAGTCCCGGATGAACAAGTCTCCGGCAGATAAGACTGCATTTTTCCCCGCCACCACAGAAATCTTTCCCCCGCAGGCTTCTAAAAAACCTTTTCCGTCTTTTCCTGACTTTCTTGTGACAATGCCGTTTCCCTCACTTTTCACCTCCAGTTCTTCTGGGGACAGAAAGATACCGTCATTGGCCCGGATCCCGTCTTTTTTAGACTGCACCCCAATTTTTCCCTCCAAAACCTTAACGCAGCCTTTAGTGCTTAAAGCGGATTTTTTGTTCCCATAAATTAACAGGGAGCCTGTTCCGTTTATGCTCACATCTGTCTCGGAGTATATGCAGCCGTTGGCATCCCCTGCCTGGCCGTAATCCGGAGAATCCTGAAATTCATTTTCCGTTCCCTCTTTTGCCGTCAATACCACTTTGCTTGCGGAAAGGATATGCAGGGCAGGCCCATGGTAAGATTTGACCCTTGCATTTTCTAAAATCAGATGCACGGGATATTCCTTGGCATCGATGCGGACTTGTCCCTCATAATCCCCCTTTAACACATAGGTTCCTCCCTCCGTGATATCACAGACACCGTCTTCCTCAGAAAAGGCCACCTCCTTGGCCCCCTCCTCCCCTGTGTCCAGATCCAGGGCCGTTATCTCACAAAAACTCTCTTCCGGCGGCTCATAGGAAGTATTCACAGCGACAGACCTGCTTTTATCTCCACAGGAAGAGCAGAATATTACAGATAGAAGGATATAAGTTAAAATTATTTTCATTTTTCTTTTCAATTTTCTTCCTCCCTGGCAAATGTGGCTTTTAATGAAATCCCACCTTTTTGGGGCAAAACTTCGATAGAGGATTCTTTGCTGGATACGGCGCCGCTCCATCCCTCAAAGCGGTAGCCTTTTTTTGCCTTTGCAGTTACTGTGACGGGATAATCTGTGTAATACTCCCCGGTAAAACTTCCCCCTTTTAGTTGTGGTTCAAAGGTATTTAGCCTTACCGTTCCCCCCTCCGGATGTTCACACTCCAACGTAACATTTTCCAGCGTGCCCTTTAATTCAAATTCTTCCGCAAGAAAGGGACAGATATAGTCCTTTCGTCTGGCAAAAAAGGAATCGTTCCAGGTAATGTCCTCCCCCCAGTTATTTAAAAGCTCTTCCACCCTCTCCGGCTTAAAATCCGTGTTCACCAAATCCATAAAGGTTGTGACAAAATCTCTTCTGTACTGGGGATTCTGTTTTAAGGTTATATAAATTCCCTGGCTGTTGTAGGAAGTATCTCCCACTGTGGGCATTTTTTCCCGGAAGGAATTGATTTCTGCCATGGTATCCACCTGATATGCCTCACAAAGCGTATCTTTCCACTCCAGGGCATCCATATCGTAGAGCATCATACGCCATGCCCCGTCGCTGTAATTCCCCCTGCCCGGAGTGCGCACACGCCACATCATAAAATTTTTTCTCTCGCTGACATCCATATTGCACAGATAAATGTTGGCGCAGAGGTATTCGATATAACTTTGTATATTAAGTACCTGGTTAAACCCCTCATATCCCTGCCGCTCTGTAAAGTCATGGGTGCTGTAGTAGGCGTAAATATCCCCGTAAAATTTTCCGTCCTCCTCAACCCCCTCTTCAATTTCACCGTCATGGGCAATTATGACATCGTCCTTTTTTACCCCATAGACCTGGTTTAAAAAGGAATCTGAGTATTTTTCCTGCATAAAGGTATCGTACCAGAATTCTCCGTTTAAAAAAACAGCCACAGGCTCTGCGTCTTTCACCGCCACACTTTTTCTGGTGATTAATTTTGACACGAGGGCATCTGCAAAACCATTTCTAAGGACAATGGAGTGGGTCTCTTTCCCAGGAAAGAGCTCCTTTTCAAAATAGCTGCTCCCGCTGTACTCTTTTCTTGCATACACGGAAAAGCGCTTTTTGGGTACTTTTCTTGCCGATGCCCCCTGAATGCGTATCCCCACGTTCTGGGTAGAGACCTCCCCTTTTTCCAAAAAGGAAAAAGATGCAGGAATCTCATAGTCCCTTCCGTGTTTTCCGAAATTTGTGGGAGGCTTATCCCCCTTCTGCCCGGAAGCATACCACTTGTCATAGTCTTTCCCTGTGACATAGATGCCCTCTTCCCCAAAGAGATCCTCCTCATCCGCCACAAGGGACACCACTTTTTTCCCCTGGTATTCCTCCATATCCACCAGAAAAGTCCCCACGGATTCTTTGCTCTTATTTCCTGAACCATCCACTGCAAGGGCCCGCACCACAAAGATTTTATCCACCGGGGTCAAATCCGGCTCATATTCTTTCCAGTCCTCCACCACATTCTGCACCTGGCTCCATCTGTTTTCCCGGTAGGACACGTTCTCCACTTTCACAGGCCCTGTGTAAAGTGCCGAACTTTCGTCGGGACTGCTTCCGTCTGTGGTATAATAAATTTTATCTCCCTCTTTTCCAGAGATTTCCAGCAGGAACGGCTCTTCATAAAACCCGTTTGGCGCAGAAAATTCTGGGGAAGGCACACTTGCCGAGAGAAATGCCCCGGCATTGCTCTTTCCCGTGGTAGGGCGCTGATACTCCCACTCCTCTGCCCCGTCTCCTGCCCTGGCGTACACTTTTTCCATATCCGTCTCCCCGCAGTCCACATCATCCACCACCCTGCGGCCGCAGGAGAGATAAATATGTTCCCCAGAGGCTTTGATGCAAAAAGGCGACTCCCCGTCCCTCAACTCAATGAGCAGGTATCCCTTTCCGGGAATGGTATATTCCCCCAGGTCCATTTTTTGCAGATTTTTTTTGTCGTCGGAGAGGTACATGTCCTGAAGGGACAGGGAAAAACCAGCGGGATTGTAAAGTTCCACATAATCACAGTCCATCTCCTCATTATCTTCACCGACTCTCACCGGGCTTCCGCTGATTTCGTTTATCACCAGGCTGTTTTTCCCCCAGGAGGCCGCAAAAAAATACCCGATTATCCCAAGGAACAATGCCAGTGAGCCATAAAATAACACTTTTTTCATATTTTTCACCACAAAGCCCCCATAAACGCTGTTTATGAGGGCCTATACCATGCATGATTTTTAATTTTTCTGTGTATCCTTTACGTCTTTCATGGAGAAGCTCATTCTTCCCATCTTGTCTTTGCCCAGACACACAACTGTCACTTTATCACCCAGGGTTAATACATCTTCCACCCGGTTAATCCGCTCTTTGGAGATTTTGGAAATGTGTACCATTCCCTCTTTTCCCGGTGCAAATTCCACAAAAGCCCCAAACTCTTTAATGCTTATGACTTTTCCCGTGAAAAGCTGTCCTGCCTCAAAATCCGTGGTGATGGTCTTTATCATATCCACCGCCAAATCCATAGCTTTTGCATCTGTACCGCACACAGAAACTGCCCCGTCGTCGGTAATATCGATTTTTACCCCGGTGCGCTCAATAATCTCATTGATGGTCTTGCCTCTCTGGCCCACCACGTCCCCGATTTTCATGGGGTCAATCTGAATCTGTACAATCTTCGGCGCATACTGGTTTACTTCTTTTCTGGGCTCTGTAATGGCTTTTGACATACACTCGTCCATAATAAAGAACCGGGCCTCCCTCGTCCTTCTGATAGCTTCCTCCACTATGGGCCTGGTAAGCCCGTGGATTTTAATATCCATCTGGATTGCGGTGATACCGTCTTTCGTACCGGTAACTTTAAAGTCCATGTCCCCAAAGAAATCCTCTAACCCCTGGATATCCGTAAGCACCAGGTAGTCATCGTCCGTATCCCCTGTCACAAGGCCGCAGGAAATTCCCGCCACCATTTTCTTAATGGGCACCCCTGCCGCCATAAGAGCCATACAGGATGCACAGGTGGATGCCATGGATGTGGATCCGTTTGATTCAAATGTCTCCGATACCGCCCGGATGGCATAGGGAAACTCTTCCACAGTGGGAAGCACAGGTATAAGCGCCCGCTCCGCCAAGGCACCATGGCCGATTTCCCGGCGTCCCGGCCCTCTGGAAGGTTTTGTCTCTCCCACGGAGTAAGAGGGAAAATTGTAGTGGTGCATATAGCGCTTGTTTGTAATATTTTCGTCTAACCCATCCACCCTCTGGATTTCTGATAAGGGTGCTAAGGTAACCACATCGCAAATCTGTGTCTGTCCCCTGGTAAACATAGCGGAGCCGTGGACTCTCGGAATTAAGTCCACCTCTGCGGCTAAGGGACGGATTTCGTGAATGGCACGGCCGTCGGGACGCTTCTGGTCTTTTAAAATCATTTTCCGCACAGTCTTTTTCTGGTACTGGTAAACAGCTTCGTCTAAAACAGAAAGCCACTCTTCGTTTTCTGCAAATGCCTCTGACAATTTTTCCGTAATTTCTCTGATATTCTCTTCACGCACCTGTTTTACGTCAGTGAAAACAGCCTCCTCCATATCCGCCGGAGTTACGATTTTTTTCATCTCTTCAAACATTTCCGGGGGAATGGCACAGCTTTCATAAGTATGCTTTTCTTTTCCTACCTCGGCCACGATTTTATTGATAAATTCAATAATCGTCTGGTTGATATCGTGGGCCATATAGATTGCCTCGAGCATTTTATCTTCCGAAATCTCATTTGCGCCTGCCTCAATCATAATCACTTTCTGGGAAGTGGAGGCTACGGTAAGTTTTAAATCCCCGGTATCCCACTTTGTCTGGGAGGGATTTATAATAAACTCCCCGTTTTCCATTCCCACCTGGGTCATGGCGCAGGGGCCGTCAAAGGGGATGTCGGAAATACAGGTGGAAATCGCAGCGCCAAGCATTGCCACCAGCTCCGGGCGGCACTCCGGGTCCACGCTCATTACCATATTATTTAATGTCACGTCATTGCGGTAATCCTTTGGAAACAGAGGGCGCATGGGGCGGTCAATCACCCTGGCAGTCAAAATGGAATTCTCGGATGCCTTTCCCTCCCTCTTGTTAAATCCTCCGGGAATTTTCCCTACGGAATATAATTTTTCCTCAAACTCCACGCTTAATGGGAAGAAATCAATCCCTTCCCTGGGCTTGTCCGACGCCGTTGCCGTGGACAACACCGTTGTCTCGCCATAGTGCATAAACGCACATCCATTTGCCTGTTTGCCCACACGGTCCACATCCACCGTTAGGGTTCTCCCGGCAAGCTCCATTGAAAAACTTTTGTACATAATTTTTATCTCCTTTTTTTGCTTATTATGGCAAAAGCCTCCGAAACTACTGATACAGATACCCAAGGGATACCCATATCAGTGGTCTCGGGCTTTTCTTTTGCCTGTTACAGCAGCCGTTCCAAAACAGAACTGCTGCAAATGTCATGACTTTTTAAACTCACAAAAAGATAGAGCGGAAGGAAACTCCGCCCTATTTTGGAAACACTCATTACTTTCTGATACCTAAGCGCTCAATGAGAGAACGATATCTCTCAATATCGCATTTCTTTAAGTATGCCAGCAGTCCACGTCTCTGACCTACCATTTTAAGCAGTCCTCTTCTGGAGTGATGATCCTTGGGATTTGCTTTTAAATGCTCTGTCAGTTCCTGAATCCTTGCGGTAAGAATCGCAATCTGTACCTCCGGTGAACCTGTGTCCCCTGGTGTTCTGCCATACTCTGCAATGATTGCCTGTTTCTTGTCTTTTGCTATCATGATAAATCCTCCTAATTCTTAATCGCCCTGATAAGAGATACTCAGCGGAAGGTCGGAGTGTCCATCCACCGAATATGGGCTAATTTCACACTTGTTTAGTTTAGCACAGAATCCTTCTGTTGTAAACCATTTATTTTGTAACACTGGCAAATGCCAGAGAATACTAATCTAATACACGCACCACACAGATAGGGGAACGGTAATACGCATTGGAAATCTTAATGCCTGTTCTTCTGGAACTTGCATGGACAATCTGTCCGTTGCCAATGTAAATTGCCACATGGCTGATTCTGCTGCCGCTGCCGTAGAAGAACAAATCTCCCGGCTGCGCCTCGCTGGCATTGATTCTTCTGCCGCACCCTGCCTGGGCTGCGGAGGAATGGGGCAGGTAGATCCCGTATTTTGCAAAAATAGATAAGGTAAATCCGGAACAGTCTGCGCCGTTGGTTAAGCTGGTGCCTCCCCAAACATAGGGATTTCCCACAAACTGACATGCATAGGAGACAAGGTCAACCCTTACGTCCGATACGCCCTGGCCGTATTTCACCTCTGTCATGGTCATGGCTTTTGTCAGCTCGTTGGAGACCTCCACATAGTCTGAACTCACGTATCCCACTTCACTGTCTACGCTGACTTTCAGCCAGTCTCCCTGATCCTCAAGTACTTCCACTTCTTCCCCTACTGCCATTAAGGCCATAATCTCGCACTCCGTATTAGGCTCTTCCCTGACACGCAAAGTCTCCGTATTACAGGTGGCAATGGTGGACATTACTTCCGGGGCATAATCCCTGGCAGCCATGCCGTTTAAAAGAAACTCGCTTTTTACATACCCGGAGACTTCCCCTGATTTAATCTCTGTCCAGTCTCCTTCCACGCCTAAAATCTCGCACCCCGCATTTCCCGGCATCTTTCCTGCCAGCTCGGAATCCTCGCTGGGGCCCTGGCGCACATTTAAATTTCCCTCCACTTTTGCAATTCCCAGATTGGTATATCCACACATCTGGGGAATATTTGCCAGCATAGTGGTGGCGTCCTCCCCCTTGGAAACCTCTGCCATTGCATTGGATACGTCAATGCACTCCGCAATTTCAGATGAAATGCCTGCATTGACCTTGTTTTCTTCCTCTAAATTTGTGGTAATCGCATCTGAAATGCCTGCGGTTACTCCTGTATCTGCCAAAACCTCTGCGGGTGATGCTGTCATTATAACGCCTGCTGTAAACAAGCTGACTAACCTTAAATATCTGGATCTCATTGATTCCTCCTATGATTCTGTTTGCAGTCCGTGTTTTCTTATTGTTTTGTTCGTTTAGAGTATATCAATGTATCGTTACAATGTCAACATAAATTTGTAATATTCTCGTAATAACTTTTTGCCAATTCTATGTCTTTTTGTATCTGTATTTTTAATTCTTCGATAGAGTGAAACTTCATTTCCCTGCGCAGGGGCTTTAAAAATTCCACTTTCACTGTTCTTCCGTAAATATCTCCCTGAAAATCAAAGAGATGCGTCTCCACTCCCACCGGGTTTTCTCCCCCAAGGGTGGGCTTGATGCCCAGATTGGTAATTCCCCCGAAACTCTTATCCCCCAGGATTACCCTGGTCACATATACCCCGAAAGGCGGCAGAATCTTTTCTGGCTGGGGTACCTGGTTTATGGTTGGGTACAAAGAAGTGCTGCCCAGCTTTCTTCCGTGAACCACTTCCCCTTGGATAAAATAGTGGTATCCCAGGAGTTCGTTTGCTTTTTCTATATTCCCCCGGGACAATTCCTCCCGGATATAGGTGCTGCTGATATCCCTTCCCTTATCCTGCATTTTTTCCACAATCCTGGGCTCGTATCCGTAAATTTCCCCTTTTTCTAAAAGAAATTTGTAGTCCCCTCTTCTATTGTGGCCAAAACGGAAATCTTTTCCCGCCACAAGACACTTCATATGAAGCTTCTTTACCAGCATTTCAATAAAATCCTCCGGCTCCATACGCATAATCTCTGGAGTGAAGGGACACTCAATGAGATAATCGATTCCCAGTTTTTCAAAAAGCTGCACTTTTTCCCCATTGGTGGTGAGAACAAGGCCCTCCTCCCCAGACACTTGCTTTTTTGGGGGAATGTCAAAGGTGAACACCACGGTTTTTAAGCCCTGCTTCTTCTGCTGTTTTACACATTCCATTAAAAGCTCATGCCCCCTGTGGATTCCGTCAAATTTTCCCAGGGACACCACTGTGGGATCTTCTATATAAAAATCTGTACTTTTTTTCATGTATTTCATAATCTTTTCCAATTTCTGCAATAAATTCTGTATTGTCTGTCCTATATAAACATTTTTCTGGGGCAAAATCTCTTCTTTGTCATATCATATGTAAAAAGCCCGATAAATGTGCCTGCTTCACTGTACATTTTCACACATTCCTCCGGCAGAAATTCCTCTGTTTTCCCCTGGGAGAGCAAATGTAAGGGAATGGGGTTTCCGTTGAGCAGCAAAGGCTCCGCCTCCTTTTTTCCACACACTTTTCTGTATTCAGGGAACACTTCCTCCAAAGGAATCAGAATATCTTCCAAATTCCTTCCATTTTCATCTTCCCCCTTTAAGACTGCCTCAACCTCCCCTAAAGTAAGAGCGGTGTCTAAAGAAAAACCCCCTGTCCTTGTCCTTGTAAGCTGCTCCATACATCCCCCGCAGCCTGCTGCCTTCCCGATGTCATGACACAGGGTGCGGATATAAGTGCCCTTGGAGCAATGTACTAAAATCTTTACCAGTGGAAGCTTCATTTCCAGGATATCAATGGAAAAAATGGTGATTTTTCTAGGTTTTCTCTCCACTTCCATCCCTTTTCTTGCCAGCTCATATAACCTCTGGCCATTTACCTTTATGGCGGAATACATGGGAGGAATCTGACTGAGATTCCCCACAAAGCTAAGAATGGTTTCCCTTACTTTCTCTTCCTCTAAAGATAAAGCCTGCTCTCTCAACACGTTTCCCCAGATATCCTGGGTGTCAGTCTCAAGCCCCAGATGCAAAAGAGCTTCATACTCTTTGTCATGGTCCGTAAGGTATTCGCACACTTTCGTGGCCTTCCCTATACACACTGGAAGCACCCCCACGGCCTGTGGGTCCAGGGTGCCGGTATGTCCAATTTTTTTCTGTTTTAAAATTCCCCGAAGCTTTGCCACCACATCAAAGGAGGTAAAGCCCGGCTCTTTATAAATATTGATAATTCCGTCCACAAAATACCTGCCTATAACTGTTTTTCTATCTCTGTGACAATTTTTTCAATCATTTTTTCCGGCTCATCCTTTTTTATGGAAAATCCCGCCGCTTTTTTGTGGCCGCCGCCCCCGAATGCCACAGCGATTTTCGCCAGATCCACATCCCCGTTGCACCTGGTGCTGGCCTTAAATGTCCCGTCATCGTTTTCATATAAAAACAAAGCCACTTCCACGCCTTTTGTGATGCGAAGCTGGTTTACAATCCCGTCTAAGTGCTTGGGCAGAACCTGAAAATTTTTCATATCCTCCGCAGTAATGACACTGGCAATGATTTTTCCCTCCCGGTAAAGCTTTGCCTCCAAAAGCGCTTTCCCCAAGATTTTGTTTTGCGCAAATGTCTTTGTATAGAATGTCTCGTCCACAATTTTGGTAAAATCAATGCCCGTCTCCATAAGCGCCCCTGCAATTTCCATGGTTTTTGCAGAGGTACAGGAATACTGGAATACTCCCGTGTCGTGTACCATGCCAAGGTAAATGCACTCTGCAATTTCCTTTGTAATGCGCTCTTTGGGCAAAAGCCCATAAATCAGCTCCGAGGTGGAGCTGGCTTCCGGGAAAATATAGTTTTCCTGGGCAAAGCTCTCATTGCTCACATGATGGTCGATACAGACTGTCTTTTTCGCGGTGCGGAAATATTTTACCGCATCCCCCAGACGTCCCTCATCCCCACAGTCCAAAGCCATAAATAAGTCATACACCTTATCTTTGCCGCAGTGGTGGATAATTTCCCCTGCCTTTTCCAAAAAAAGAAATTTATTGGGAATGGGCTCTAAGTAAAGGTTCACCTCAATGTGGGGGTAGTAGGTTTTAATATAATTGTATACTGCCAGGGTGGAGCCTGCACAGTCGCCGTCGGGTCTTAAATGTCCGGCCACTGCCGCAGATTTCACTCCTGCAAGAATTTCGTCCAGGTTTGTCATACCATTTCCTCTGCAATTTCTCCATGGCTCTCCTCGTCCCTGCGGTTTACCTCGTCAATCTTTTTTGACATGGCCACGCCGTACTCAATGGACTGGTCTAAGACAAAGCGAATTTCCGGGGTATTTCTCAAGTTCAGGTTTTTTGCCAGCTTCATGCGGATATACCCTTCTGCGCTTTTTAACCCCTTCATGGTGTTTAACTGGGCATTTTCATCCCCCAAAACACTGATATACGCCTTGCATGTTTTAAGGTCCGGCGCCACTTCCACAGTGACAACGCTTGTCATGGGATGAATCCTGGGGTCTTTGATTTCCCCCCGGATAATACTGGAAAGTTCCCGAAGGACCTCCCCATTGACCCTAGTATTTTTAATGCTGTTTTTTCTCATATTTTTACTTCCTATCCTGAAATCCTTTTCAAAATTTCATATCCCAAAATCCCTATCTGGGAACTTCTACCATCTTGTAGGCTTCAATCTGGTCAAACTCTGCAATATCGTTAAATCCGTCTATGACAAGACCGCACTCATAGCCAGACCGCACTTCTTTCACATCGTCTTTGAACCGTTTTAAGGATGCCAAATCCCCTTCGAAAATCTGCTCGCCCTCTCTTGTCACACGGACTTTGCAGCCTCTCTCAAAGATGCCGTCTAAAACATAGGAGCCTGCAATATTTCCCACGCCGGATGCCTTAAATATCTGACGTACTTCCGCATGGCCGATGACTTTCTCCTCAAAGATGGGGTCTAACATGCCCTTCATAGCTGCCTCCACATCTTCAATGGCATTGTAGATAACCTTATATAGCCTTACGTCTACCCCTTCTCGCTCTGCCGTAGCCTTGGCTGTGGCATCCGGGCGCACATTAAACCCAATGATGATGGCGTTGGAGGCGGAGGCTAAGATAACGTCAGACTCATTGATGGCCCCTACCCCGCCGTGGATGGTTTTCACCACCACTTCCTCGTTGGAAAGTTTCTCTAAGCTCTGTTTCACTGCCTCCACAGAGCCCTGTACATCCGCTTTTACAATAATATCAAGCTCTTTTACATTTCCTGACTGAATCTGGCTGAACAGATCGTCTAAGGACATTTTGGCCTTCGTCTCCTCTAAGAGACGCTCTTTGCCCTCAGAGATAAAGGTCTCCGCAAAGCTTCTGGCCTCTTTTTCCGTATCTGTGGATACAAAGACTTCCCCGGCCTTTGGCACACCGCTTAATCCTAAGATTTCCACAGGAGTGGATGGCCCTGCCTCTTTTACCCGCCTTCCGGCGTCATCCATCATGGCACGGACTTTTCCGTAACAGCTTCCGCAGGCTATGGGTTCCCCTACTTTTAAAGTACCTTTCTGCACTAAAATCGTAGCCACGGCACCCCGGCCTTTGTCAAGCTGGGCCTCTATCACAAGTCCCCTGGCGTTTCTGTTGGGGTTTGCCTTTAACTCACACACTTCCGCCGTTAAAAGAATCATTTCCAGAAGGTTATCGATACCTTCCTTTGTGTGGGCGGATACCGGGCAGAAGATGGTGCTGCCCCCCCAGTCTTCGGGAATCAGCTCATACTCGGACAACTCCTGTTTTACCCTTTCAATATTGGCGTTGGGCTTGTCGATTTTGTTTACCGCCACAATAATTTCAATCCCTGCCGCCTTGGCATGGTTGATTGCCTCCACGGTCTGGGGCATAACGCCGTCGTCTGCTGCAACCACAAGAATTGCAATATCCGTGGCATTGGCCCCCCGCATACGCATGGCGGTAAATGCCTCGTGTCCCGGTGTGTCAAGGAATGTGATTTTCTGGTTGTTAATGGACACTACGGAAGCGCCGATGTGCTGGGTAATTCCCCCTGCCTCCCTGTCTGTCACCCTTGTGGAGCGAATGGCATCCAAAAGGGAGGTTTTTCCGTGGTCTACATGGCCCATAACGCAGACTACCGGAGGGCGGAATTTTAAGGTGCTCTCATCCTCTTCTTCCTCTTTTAAGAGTTCTGCAATCACATCCACCTTTTCTTCCGGCTCTGCAATGCAGTTAAACTCCAGGGCAATCTCCTCTGCGGTATCGTAATCCACATCCTGGTTTACCGTCACCATGGTTCCCTTTAAAAACAGCTTTTTCACAATTACGGATGCCTGGATTTTCATTTTATCCGCAAGCTCTTTAATTGTGAGGTGCTCCGGAAGGGTAATGCTCTTAATTGTCTCTTCCTCTTTCTCCTGGGGCTTTGGCTGGGGTTTCTTTTTGCCGCCGTGCTTTTCTAAGTTGATAAAGCGCTCCTGCTTCTTCCCTAACTTATCATGCTCCTGTTTCCGGTTATTATTCTTATTCCGGTTTTCTCCTCTTTCCCTTGTCTCTTTTCCCCTGAGCTCCTCTGCGGGAGAGACGGATTCTTTATTAAATTTATTGATTTCCTGGTCTAATCTGCCTTTAAATTCCTTCGGGCGATTTGAACCGAATCCACGGTTACCTCTATCACCTTGAGAATTATTGGAACCGCCGCGGTTATTCTGATAATTTTTCTGATTGTTTTTATCAAAGTTCCTGCCTCCTCTGTCTCCAAAGCGGCCATTTCCCCGCTCCTGGCCTGATCTCTCTCCCTGACGCTTCTGCCGGTCTCCCCGGCCTCCGTTGTTGTCCTGCTGGGATTTTTTGGGAGGCGGCGTAAGGTCCACCCGGCCTAAAATCTTAACTCCCACAGTCTCCGGCTTCTTGATTTTTTCTGCCGGCTTCTCCTCCGGCTTTTCCGCCGGTTTTGCATTTGCCTGCTCCGCTGGTTTTGCCGCTGCCTCCTGGGCTTTTACTGCATTATCTGCGGGCTTTGGAATATTATCCTGCTGTTTGACAGGGTTTTCCTGCAATTTTGCGGGATTTTCCGAATGTTTCACCCCTGTTTCCAGGTGTCTTGCCCCGCTTTCCCCGTGTCTTCCGGGATTTTCCTGCCTGGGCCCGTTTCCCCCCTGTTTCATCCCTGCTTTATCCGGCTGGGGACGTCTGTGGGGTTTTGGCCGCCTTGCCCCCTGCTGGCTGTTCTGGGGATTAAAGACAGCTGTGATACTTGATTTCTTTTTTGGCCTATCCGGATGCTCTTTTGCGGCACCTTCCTCTTTTGCCTTTTGTTCTGGCTCTGAATTAACGATAGCTTTGCTCTCCTTTTTCATAAATTTATTTTTCACCATTTCCACCTCGGAATCCTCCATTCCGCTGGCCGGCACCTTTTTTTCTATATTGTTCTCAGTTAAAAAACTTATGATGTCTTTTGACTGGATATTCAATTCTTTTGCAAGTTCATGTACTCTGACTTTTGCCATCTACTTACTCCTCCATTATTCAGTTGTTTTATCCGCAAGCTTCTTTTCCACAGATTCGGCAAGCCCTTTATCCGTAACTGCCAGAGATGCCCGGAATTCTTTCCCGATACAGTGCCCTAACTCTTCTCTTGTGGCGTAAACCGCCATGGGAACCTGATAATATTCGCACATACTGCGGACACGTTTTTTTGTATTTTCTGACGCATCATTTGCCACCATCACAAGATAAGCCTCTCCGCTTTTCACCGCATGTTCTGTCTGAAATTCTCCGCTTGCGATACGCTTAGCCCTGGCTGCAATTCCCAATAAAGATAAGACCTTATCTGCTCTCACCAAGTTGTTCCATCTCCTTCTCAAAATCCTGGTAGATTTCCTTTGGAACAGCAGTTTTTAAGGAACGCTCCAATCCTTTGTTTTTCACTGCTTTCTCCAGGCACTCCCTGCGGGGGCACAGATAGGCTCCTCTGCCGTTTTTCTTCCCCGTGGCATCCACTAAGACCTGGTTGTCGGAAGTTTTTATTACCCGGATTAATTCCCTTTTTGCTTTCATTTCCCTGCACCCCACACACTGGCGCATGGGAACTTTCTTATTCGTCATAATGCTCTTCGCCTTCTACCTCTGAAACATCATCTGAGGATTCCTCATACTCCTCTTTTATGGATTCACCGGAAGTGAGCTCCCCGCTGCCGGCCTCCTGGTACTGGCCTTCTTCGTAGTCTCCCTCCTGGTACCGGCCCTCTTCATACGATTCTTCCTGATAGCCATCCTCCTCATAGTCTCCCTCTTCGTAGTCCTCGTAATCCTCATCCTCATAATCGTTTTCATAGTCCATAAAGTCTCCGTCTTCCCTGGCCTGGGTTTCGCTCTTTATGTCGATTTTAAAACCGGTTAAACGGGCGGCAAGCCTGGCATTTTGGCCTTCCTTTCCAATGGCCAGGGACAGCTGGTAATCCGGAACTACCACTTTTGCGGTTTTTTCCTCCGCATCTGCAATAACGGAAATCACTTTCGCCGGACTTAAGGCATTTTCAATCAACATTGCCGGGTTTTCATTCCAGTTGATAATGTCAATTTTCTCCCCTCTAAGCTCTCCCACAATGGCATTTACCCTGGCTCCGTTCATACCTACACAGGCTCCCACCGGATCCACATCCGGGTCATTGGACCACACTGCAATTTTCGTCCTGCTCCCGGCTTCCCTGGCAATGCTTTTAATTTCCACAATCCCTTCTTTCACCTCTGTCACCTCTGACTCAAAGAGACGTTTCACCAGTTCCGGGTGTGTCCTTGACACTAAAATCTTTGGCCCCTTGTTGGTGGATTTCACCTCCAGCACATACAGTTTAATTCGTTCCGTGGGCTGGAATACTTCCTTCCTCACCTGCTCGTTTTCCGCCAGGATTGCATCTACTTTTCCCAGGTTGATGCTCACATTTTTGCCCACATAGCGCTGGACAATCCCTGTCACCACATCCTTCTCTTTACTGTAATACTCATCATACAGTACTTTTCTCTCTTCCTCCCGGATTTTCTGCAGTATTACATTTTTTGCATTCTGGGTGGCAATCCGTCCGAACTCTTTGGATTTTACTTCTATATTTACAATATCCCCAGGCTCGTATTTGGAATCAATCATTCTGGCATTTGCAAGGCTGATTTCCAAAATGGAATCCACAACCTGCTCCACCACGGTTTTTTCCTGGTATACGTGGTATTCACAGGTTTCAGGGTCGATTGTAACTTTTATATTATCCGATTTTCCAAAATGGTTTTTACATGCAGTTATCAGTGAGTTTTCAATGGCGTCCAGTAGTGTCTCTTTGGGAATATTTTTTTCCTGCTCAAGAATTGTAAGGGCCTCCAACAACTCATTATTACTACTCATTTTTTTATCCTCCTAAATATGTTGTGTTTATTATTCTAGGGAATCGCTTTAATCAGCGTTTCCCTAAAAATCCAATGCCTGACGAATCAATGCAATATCTTTTTTTTCAAATACAATTTCCCCTGTGTCATTTTCAATGGTAACCGTCTTTTCGTCAAAATCCTTTAAAACCCCGGAAAAGTTTTTTTCATGGCTGATGGGACGGTAAGTGTGGATTTCCACATTTTTCATTTTATTGCGAATATAATCCTTCTCTTTTTTTAAGGGCCTGCCAAGTCCCGGAGAACTCACTTCAAAGACATAGGAATCCTCCACAAAGTCTTCCCTGTCCAAAATCTCATTCATCTCCCTTGCCACCGCCTCGCAGTCGTCTACTGTAATGCCCCCGTCTTTATCAATATATACCCGAAGATACCAGGTACTCCCCTCCTTTACATATTCCACATCCACCAATTCAAAATTCATACGGTTTAGAATCGGCTGTACAAGCTCTTCTGTTTTTTCCTCGTATAACTTTTTTCCCAAAAATTTCTCCTTCCTTTTACACACTTAAACGTAATTTGAGAGTGGACAACGCCCACTCTCAATACAATCATTACTATTACAATAAGTAAATTATAGCACTATTTTCCAGTTATTGCAAGGACTTTTTTGCGCTATCTCCTACCTTTACAAACAAAAAATGCCATAAACCTTAGGAAGGCTTACAGCATCTTCGGGGTTGGGCTGTTATTTAACAGTCAACAGTTCGTAGGGGAATCGAACCCCTGTTTCCGCCGTGAGAGGGCGGCGTCTTAACCGCTTGACCAACGAACCAAGAACCTTAATTACTATAGCATGGATATTCAGATTTTGCAAGTCTTTTTTTAAAATTTTTTGTGTTTTTTTTTGCAAATTTCTTCTTTTCCCCTAAAATAAAGGGTTTCAGGGGATATCTCCGCCCAAAAAAAGCCCGGTTTTATCCCCTGTCCAAAGTTTTTGCAATTATTCTTCGTATCCCTTGGGATTATTTTTCTGCCAGTTCCAGGAATCCGCGCACATTTCTTTTATGCCGTACTGCGCCTCCCAGCCCAGCTCTTTCTTCGCCTTAGCCGCATCGGAATAGCATGTGGCGATATCCCCAGGCCTTCTGTCCTTTATGGCATAGGGAATTTTCACCCCTGTGGCCTCCTCAAAGTTCTTTACAATATCAAGGACGCTGTAGCCGGTTCCTGTGCCAAGGTTGTAGATGCCAAGGCCCACATTTTCTTTTATCTTATTTAATGCCTTCACATGGCCCACTGCAAGGTCCACCACATGGATATAATCTCTTACCCCGGTGCCGTCCGGCGTGTCATAGTCGTTGCCAAATACCCCTAACTCTTTTAACTTGCCCACTGCCACTTGGGTAATGTAGGGCATAAGGTTGTTGGGGATTCCGTTGGGATTTTCCCCGATTAAGCCGCTTTTGTGGGCGCCGATAGGATTAAAGTAGCGCAGTAAAATCACATTCCACTCCGGGTCAGCTTTCTGCATATCGCTTAAAATCTGCTCCAGCATAGACTTAGACCAGCCATAGGGATTGGTGCAGGTTCCTTTCGGACATTCCTCCGTAATGGGAATCTGGGCCGGATCCCCGTAAACCGTTGCAGAGGAAGAAAAAATAATGTTTTTACACCCGGCTTTGCGCATTTCATCCACAAGGGTCAGGGTTCCTGTGATATTGTTGTTGTAATATTCCCAGGGTTTTGCCACGGACTCTCCCACTGCCTTTAACCCTGCAAAATGGATGCAGCCCTCAATTTTTTCTTTTTCAAAAACTTTCTTTAAAATATCACGGTCTAAAATATCACCTTTATAAAATGTTACATCTTTGCCGGTAATCTTTTTTACCCTCTCCAGAGATTTCTCACTGGAATTGCACAGGTTGTCTAAAACAACCACCTCATATCCTGCGTTTAACAGTTCCACACATGTATGGCTGCCGATATAGCCGGCGCCTCCTGTCACTAAAATTGCCATATTTCGTCCTCCTGTTTTCCTATCGCTAAATACTATTCTAGTTCTTTTCTTTCATTTAGTCTAGCCCAAGAAAGAAATTTCTTCCATACAGAAATGTATAAAAAACATGTAATTTTGTTGCACAGTAATGCAGCTTTCTATATAATATATTTACCTTATGTTTTTCAGCATCATAAAACCAGTATCTTTTACCCTCAAAGGATTTACAGCTATGGAAAATAATTACAAAAACTCCTATAAAGTGGAGGAAAAAGAACTCGTATCCCTGTCTGTTTACAATGTGGGCTTTCAAAAATGCATCCCCGGCTACCGCTGGGGGCCCGGCATCCGGGACCATTATTTGATTCACTATATTATCTCCGGCCAGGGCATCTATAAGGCCGGGGGAAAATCTTATAATTTAAAGGCCGGGGATTCCTTTTTAGTATATCCCAATACGGAAGTTTCCTATGCGGCGGATATGAAAAATCCCTGGGAATACGCCTGGGTAGGTTTTACGGGAAGCGATGCCTCCATGATTCTAAGGGCCACGGACTTTTCCCAGGACTCCCCGGTCATCCAGGAAAACATTCCGGGAGAATCCATCCGCCGGCAAATCCTTCACATTTATGACGCCAGGGGAAACGGCTTAGAGCACGCTGTGGAAATGACAGGAAGGCTCTACACCATGCTCTCCCTGTTTATGCAGAATTCTTCCCGAAAAAAAAACGCTGACACCGCCAGCAGTTATGTACAAAAAAGTATTGAATTTATCACGGCAAATTACTCCTACAATATCACCGTGGATGATATGGCAGACTATGTAGGAATCAGCAGAAGCCATCTGTTCCGCTCCTTCCAAAACGTTCTGCGCATATCACCAAAAGAGTACCTCACAGCCTTCCGCATGAAACAGGCCGGTTATCTCCTAGAACACTCCAGGCTCTCTGTCACCGCCATCGCCAACTCCGTGGGATTTGACAACAGCCTGTATTTCTCCAAAGTATTTCATCAGATAAAACAGGTATCCCCCAGGGAATACCGGAAAAATTTCCTGGAAAAACAGGAAGCTAACTCGGTTTTTGAAACAGGGGAAGACGCAGTGTCTGCACCGCCAAAGGAATCACCATAACGGCCCACACTGCAGGCTCTGCCCAGATGATGCCCCAATATCCAAACAAAGGGGTGAGCAACTTGGCAAAAACCACTTTTCCCAAAAGCTCTAAGGTACTGGATACCACCGGCGTAATGTGATCCCCGATGCCCTGGAGCATATTCCGAAGCATTGTGATAAAGGCGGGGATAAGATAAAAACAGGTGTCCACCTTTAAATACAACGCCCCTGTCTGTAAAATTTTTGCCCCTTTTGTCCCTGTGATTAAGGAAATCAGCCACGGGGAACACAGATGGGAAAAGACAAAGACCAGGGCACACCACATCAGATTCACCTTTATGGCAAAAACCAGTCCCTTTTTTATTCTGTCATAGGTGCCTGCGCCATAGTTCTGTCCTGCAAATGTTGCCATAGTGGAACCGATGACACTGAAAAGAATCATAAAAATCTCTGTGACCTTCCTGGCCGCAGTGTGGGCCACAATGATGTCCTGTCCCAAGGTGTTAATGGAAGTCTGAAGAGAGACTGTCCCAAATTGCACCAGAGAATTCATACAGGCCATGGAAAAGCCGGCGGAGGCCAGTTCCCCCATATATCCCCTTTCCGGCAGAAGGTCGCCCGGGTAAATGTGAAACATCTCATATTTTTGCATCATATAAACCCAGCATAGGCCGGCGGAGACAACCTGGGCTATGACAGTGGCGTAAGCCGCCCCCTCCACCCCCATATGAAATACTCTGATAAAGCACAAATCCATTACAATGTTTAACACGCTGGAACACACAAGAAACAAAAGCGGCGCCAGGGTGTCTCCCACCGCACGGAGAATACCTGCCCCTGCATTATAGGCAAAAGTTGCCGCCATCCCGCAGATTAAAATGGAGATATAGATTTTTGCATCTTTGTAAAGCCTTGGCACCACATTCATCCACTCCATGAGGGAATCCATAAAAATAAGGGAAAAGAAGGTGAAAGCCAGGGTCATTCCCGCTCCAAGGGTAATAATATTCCCCACATTTTTTTTGATTCCCTGCCTGTTCCCGGAACCAAAATATCTGGCCACCGGGATAGCAAATCCCAGGGCCATTCCATTCATAAATCCAATCATTAAATTTGCCAGAACAGAAACTGCCCCCACAGAAGCCAGGGCGCCTTCTCCCAAAAAACTTCCTACGATTCTGGTGTCAGCCAGAGAGTAAAACAACTGGAACAAGGTTCCAAAAAATACCGGAAGGGCAAATCTAACCATGCCCTTTGGTATGTTTCCTACAGTCAAATCCAAGGTGTGAATTTTTTTCTTCGTTTTATTTTCCATATTTTCTTTCTATTCTAAATTTTTCCTATGGTTTATTCTAAGTGGAAAGTGTCAACAATCTTCTGCAGATTGCCGATGCTGTCATAGCATGCATCCACCATACTCTGGGTAGTCCCAGTCTTTTCCACCATGTCTAAAGTTTTTTCCGCTATCGTAGAAACACTGATGGCAGATTCCCCTATGGTGTTGTTGATGCCGTCCAAAGCCCCGGATATCTCCTCAATCACATCCGCCAGGTGCACAATCCCCTCATTGACCCGGACCATACTGCCCTTAAAGGATTCTGCGTCTTCCCGGTACTGATTTCCCACTTCCTCAAACTCTTTGTAGTCGCTTAACACAGAAGACTCCAAAAACACATTTGTCTCCTCCAGACAGTCAGCCATATTTGCCACCGCCCCGTTTACCTCCCGCACAATGTCGCTGATATCTGTAATAGCCTTGGAAGTCTGGTCGGAAAGGCTTCCGATTTCCGCAGCTACCACTGCAAATCCTTTTCCTGCCTCCCCTGCCCGGGCCGCTTCAATGCTGGCATTCAGCGCCAAAAGGCTGGTCTGGGAAGAAATTTCCATAATGGTATTAGACAGCACATTGATCTTATCCACTGCCTTGGATCCCTCAATGGCAGCATCTGCCCTTGCTTTTACGCTTTCATACATATCTACGGTGCGCTGGCTGGAAAGAACGGTTTTCTCCCGGAGTTTTTCTGCCCTCTCCATAATTTCCACAGAGGATTCCGCCCCCTCCGAGGCAAGGCTCCGTATGGAATTTGCCTCCAGGCGCATGGTATTTACATTCTCATTGATATGGGCTGTGGTTGCGGCTGTCTCCTCCATTCCTGCCGCCAATTCCTCACTGGTGGCTGAATTGCTGGCACACATATGGTCCACAGTCTCTGTAATCTCATGTAGCCCGTTTACATTTCCGTTAATAAAATCGCTGGCATTATCAATACTATGTACCATGGTTCGCAAATTTTTCCGCATTCCCCGCACAGCGCTTGCCATCTGGCCGATTTCATCTTTTCTGGCGCAAAGCGCATTGCTCTTAGGATGGTGCTTAAAATTCATGCTGGCGGTATTCTGTATAATCTCCACCAAATATGTAATGGGCACACAGATAAAACGGCTGACAAAATACCCCACTACCATACACACGCACAACCCAGCAAATCCAATCCCTGCCATGACATAAAGCATATTTAAAACAGGCTGCATCAGTTCTTTCTCATCTGCCGCCACCACCACAATCTTGTTGTCCCGGGTGAAGGCATATCCCTCATACTGGCTGGCTCCCCCCCTGCCGGATACAATGGTATCTTCCTTTGGAACGGTTCCAGACTGCAGGGATCCCACAATTTGGGCAATCTCCTGATTTTCCACTGGCTGTCCGATTTTTTCCTGATTGGGATGGTATAATACGGTTCCCTGGGAATCCAAAAGATATGCGTAGGCGGACTTAATATCCCCCACTTCTATCCCGTCCAATATTTCTTTATATTGCTCCGGGCCGTCGTCTTCCTCTATCACCTCATCTATGGCATTTGCCCCAATGCGGCTGATACTCAACATATAATTTTTATAAACCCTCTCTAAAATATCCTTGGAGTTTTTTTCCGCACAGGCAACACAGATAATAATGGCAAGCATTACAACTGTAAAAACAAGCAGCAAAATCTTTGCAGGAATTGAATGTACAAATTTTACTTTTTTATTTTCCATTTTTATCCTCCCGTTGATACCACAAAGGACTATTACTCCCGCCAAAGGCTGATGTAATAGTCCTGTTTCCCGCTACGCTACAGATTTTTTCGCAATTTCAGCTAAGGCTGTAAAGCCCTCTGCGTCATTGACAGCCATCTCCGCTAACATTTTACGGTTCATATCCACTCCTGCCAGTTTCAGGCCATGCATAAACTGGCTGTAGGAAATCCCATTCATTCTTGCCGCTGCATTGATACGGGCAATCCAAAGCTGACGGAACTGTCTCTTTCTCTCCTTTCTGCCTGCATAGGAACTTGCAAGGGCCCGCATTACAGACTGTTTTGCAACACGGTACTGTTTGGAACGCGCTCCTCTGTATCCCTTTGCCAGCTTTAATACTCTTTTATGTCTTTTTTTGGCACCTAAACCGCCTTTTACTCTTGCCATTTTTAAATCCTCCTTTTACTGTTTCTCAAATAATTCTTACAGATATGGTAAAATCTTTTTCATTGTTTTTACGTTTGCTGCATCTGTCATAGCTGCTTTTCTGAGATTTCTCTTATTCTTAGTTGTCTTCTTGGTTAAGATATGTCTCTTATAGGCTTTGTTTCTTTTTAATTTTCCTGTTCCTGTCACTTTAAAACGCTTTGCAGCTGCTCTGCTGGTTTTCATTTTTGGCATAATATATTTTCCTCCTTAAAGTTGTTATTTCTTTTCTGTAAGCACCATACTGATGCTCCGTCCTTCTACCTTTGGCGCTTTTTCTATCACTGCCGCATCAGAAAGGCTCTGGGCAAAATCATCTAAGATATGCCTGCTGCTCTGCATGTGAGCCATTTCCCGCCCCCGGAAACGAAGGGTGACTTTGACTTTATTTCCCTTTTCAAGAAACTTTTTGGCAGCATTCATTTTGGTATTCAAATCATTTGATTCGATATTTGGCGACATACGAATTTCCTTGACTTCCACAACCTTCTGCTTTTTCTTAGCTTCCTTTTCTTTCCTGGCTAACTCGTATCTGTATTTACCGTAATCGATAATCTTACATACAGGTGGTTTGGCAGTCGGCGCGATTTTTACCAGGTCCAGTTCCGCTTCCTCCGCTAACTTCATAGCTTCCCTGGCTGACATAATGCCAAGCTGTTCTCCGTTTTCTCCGATCAGACGAATTTCTTTGTCTCTGATCTGTTCGTTAATCATTAATTCGCTAATGGTCTTACACCTCCAAAATTAAAATACTTTACACTCATGCAGGCTTTCCTGCGCTCCTGTGCATAAAAAAAGCGGATAGAAAGACTATCCACAATCAAAATTATCCCACAACGAATCCGCCATGTGAAGTATGAACCGTAAGCCGCCCAATTGCGCTTCGGTGAGAGTGGATACTCTACTTGCTTTTCACAACATGAATACCTTACCACATGGGAAGGGATTCGTCAAGGAGTTTTTGAGGAAAATTTGTATAATTATAAGTTATAACCAGAAAAATTTCTTGAGGAAAATCCATAGATACGTTATACTAAACCTGACAGGAAATAAAAAGGAGACATCATTATGGATACCAGAAAAATAGATTTGCACGTCCACTCCACAGAATCCGACGGCACCTTCACCCCGGAAGAATTAGCCGTGGAAGCAAAAAACCAGGGCTTATCCGCCTTCGCCTTAACCGACCACGACACGGTAGACGGCGTGAAGCGTGCAAGAAAAGCCGCAGAAAAACTGGGTATTGAACTGATTCCCGGTGTGGAACTCTCCACCGAATATAAGAAAAAAGAAGTCCATATCGTAGGGCTATTTTTAGATGAAGACAACCCTGCCCTTTTAAGCCATCTGGCAGAATTCCGGGACAACCGGGACAACCGAAACGAAAAAATGTACCGTCTTCTTCAGCAGGACGGGTTTGACATTACGGAAAAAGCCTTACGGGAGTGTTTTCCCGATGCAGTATTGACAAGGGCCCATATTGCCCGTTTTCTCATAGATAAAGGGTATGTAAAGGACATTCCCACGGTATTTGAAAAATATATCGGAGAGGGATGCCGCTGTTACGTCCCCAGGGCAAAAGTCACCCCCATGGAGGGTATCCGCCTGATTCACGTTGCCGGGGGAAAAGCCATTATCGCCCACCCCATTTTATATCATATGAGCGATGCCACACTGCGGAATCTGATTTTAGACTGCAAGAAAGAATGTGTGGACGGCATTGAGGCTGTCTATTCCACCTACCAGCCAGGAGATGAAAGGTACATCAAAGCCCTGGCCAAAGAATACGGCCTGCTCTTATCCGGCGGCTCTGATTTTCACGGCACAAATAAACCCATGATAAAAATGGGTGTGGGTCTTGGCCACCTTTATGTGCCCTATGAAATTTTGGACAAATTAAGAAACCCAGAGGCTGTATCTGCTTTTCAATAAACAATTGTTATATTACAATCGAGTAGGGGAAAAGCCTTTCCCCTATTCTTTCACTCTATTTGATACTCCTTTTAAACCAGGTTTCCCTGCTTTTTTAAGGCACTTGTCCGCCCCTTTAAGAGCTCAAACACTTCCTCCTCCGGCATAGGCTTGGCATAGTAATACCCCTGAACCTGGTCGCATCCAATACTTTGAAGAAGTTCCACCTGTTCCTTTGTCTCCACGCCTTCCGCCAAAATTCCCAGGTTAAGTTTCTCCGCCATTCGCACCATCTGTTCCAAAATCAGCCTTCCTTTGGTAGAAATCACCATATTTTCCATAAACTTCTTGTCCAGCTTAATTACGTCAAAAGGCGTTTCCAAAAGAATATTTAAGGAGGAATACCCGCTTCCAAAATCATCCATCAAAAGGGTATATCCCTCGTCTTTTAACTGCAGCGCTTTCATACTCACCTGCTGGTTATCCGCCGTCTCCGTAATCTCCAGCTCCAGCAGCTCCTTTTTTATACCGCTGTGGGAAATCAAATCCGAGAGAACCTGGATGCACTCGTCATCCCTTAAATGAACCCTTGAAACATTTACGGAAATTGGGCAGGTTATCCCTGCATCCATGCATCTCTTGATAAAACGGCAGGCCCTTTCCCATATATAATAGTCCACTTTTTTGATATAACCGTTCTCCTCAATAATGGGGATAAACTGGTTTGGAAAAATCATCCCCCGCTCCGGGTGGCGCCAACGCACCAAAGCCTCCGCCCCAATAATCTCATTTTTGGAAATGCTGTATTTCGGCTGAAGGTACATCATAACCTGTTCCCCGGCAATGGCCGTCTCCATGTTTTCCTCTATAAATTTCCTGTTGTAAAGATTATCTTTAAACTGTTCTTTGTAAAAAAGGATATTGGACAACACATTTTCTTTTGCGGCTTTCCTGGCCATTGCCGCCCGGTCTTCCATCTGGCGCAGTTCCACATTTTTATCCTCCACGGTATACACGCCGTAGGACATTTGAAGCCCCACATTCTTAAAACTGCTTATCTCACTGTCAAGCTTCCCGATAAACTCCACCAGTTCCTCCTCTTTTTCATACTCTGTCACCATCATAAACACATCACTTCTCAAATTCACAAAGTACTGTTCTTTATGGCAGTTTTCTCCCAGTTTGTGGAGAATAAAATCAAGGATCTCATCCCCGAACCTCTCCCCATATAAGTCATTGACTATCTTAAATTTCCGGATATCAAACTGGATAAACCCTATCTTCTTTTCAGAGGAAAACAAAAGCTTATTCACATTTCTGCGGAAACGGTGGAGTTTGCTGATCCGTTTCATGGCACTTTGAAATTCCGAACTTTCCAAAACCATGTCCAGATTTATGCCCTCCTGGCTTTTATCCTTTGAAAGCTTAGGCAGCATATCCTCCAAAATCTCAATGCTGGCGCTAAGCGCCCTGGGACATTCCTTTAAAATCAGCCCTTCTTTCCGAATCACTGCCATATCCCCAGGTACGGAGATATCCTTTCCCAGAATATCCCGGCAATTTGTCTTTCCGTCCATGGCCTCTGTAAAACGCTTGATGAATTCATCCGTTTTCTGATTCCCATAGACTTCCAGCTCCCTATCCTGGGAGTCATAAAATCCCAGAGCCATCCCAAGAACCAGAAGGGATGCGGTGATGCAGCCGCAGACTCCCCCCTGGCGCATACCGGCCCCAAAACATGTGCTGATTTTAAAGGCTGTCTTTATATCCAGGGAAAGATCATCTGCAAAAGCTCCAAAGAGAGCCTGGGAACAATGGTATTGCTGGTGCAAAAGCTGTTCTGCCCTTTCCAAATGTGTCATGTGCTCCTCCTTTGCTGCAAGGAAAATGCTTATTCTCCCCTGCCGCTTTCACGTTCTTCATTAAAGATAAACCTGCTGATAACCTCTGCAATGGCATCGTGGTTATTGTCATTTTCTGTTATGTAGTCTGCGGCATCCTTAGCTTCCTGTACTGCGTTTTTCACGGCAATTCCAATATTTGCAGCCCTTATCATGGACACGTCATTTTTCTCATCCCCCACGGCGATGGTATGCTCCAAAGGGATATTTAAAAAGCTGCACAGATATTCAATGGATGCCCCTTTGCTCACCCCTAAAGGACAGTATTCCAGATATTGGTTGCAGGAGAAAAAGGTGCTCATTTTCCCCTCCGTCCAGCCTGCGTTATTTGCCTGGAAATCCTCTAAAATCTTTCTGCTGTTTAAGTTTATAATCAAAACCTTATAAGGTTCCGATTCCAGGGCCATTGCCACGTCCGGCTGCAGCTTATAGGTCATTTTATTGTGCCTGGTATAATAGTCCAGCTCCTTGGTATGCTTTTCCGTAAGGATATCCGTCTTATTGTAAGTCTGGATATAAAGCCCTGCCCGGTGGGCCTTGTCAAAGAGCTGATATACATACTGCACCGGTATGGTTTTCTCATAGAGTATCCTATCTGCGGAACAGTCATACAAAACGGCCCCGTTAAAGGCAATCATATAACATCCCGGAATTGTAAGGCCCAAATCTTTTACCACCATTCTCCCTGTCTCCACAGGGCGCCCCGTGGCAACCACCACATAGTTTCCCGCGGCAAGCGCTCTCTGAATCGCTTCCCTGTTTTTTTGTGAAACCGTCTTATCATCATTTAGCAGTGTGTAATCCAGGTCCACAAAAAGTATCCTGCTGTAATTCATGCTCTTTCCTCCCAATTTTTTTCTCTAGTCCGGCTCCGCCGGGATAAATACCCTGTCCTGATAAATGTTATACTCTTTCTTCTTTTTAACTTTTGCCTCTTTCACAAACTGCTCCTGGGAATTCACAAGAGTTTTCCCCCGCTTGTCTATCTTCTCATACTGCCCCTGGCTGTTTAACAAATGGGCCTTTGTATTGTCCATCAGTTCCACTTCCAGAATATGGAACACCTTTTTCTTTATCTCCTCGTTTTCCACAGGGAATATAATCTCTACACGGCGGTCTAAATTCCTGGGCATCCAATCCGCACTTCCCATGTAAATCTCCGGTATCCCATCGTTGAAAAAGTAAAAAATCCTGCTGTGTTCCAAAAAATTTCCCACAATGGAGCGGATGCGGATATTTTCACTGACTTTCGGTATGCCCACCCTAAGGCAGCAGATTCCCCGGACAATCAAATCAATCTGTACCCCTGCAGCGCTTGCCTCATAGAGAGCGGCAATAATTTCTTTATCGCAGAGAGAATTCATCTTTGCAATAATTTTTGCCTCTTTTCCCTCCCTGGCATTTTTTGTCTCCCGCTCAATCAGTTTTAAGAACTTTTTCCGAAGCCAGATCGGGGCTACCACAAGACGGTTCCAGGATAAGGGCTCCGAGTAGCCGGAGAGCATATTAAACACTGCCGTTGCGTCTTCCCCGATAGCCTCGGAGCAGGTAAAGATACCGCAGTCCGTGTACAGCTTTGCCGTGGAATCGTTGTAATTTCCTGTACCCAGATGGACATACCTGCGGATTCCATCGTCCTCCCTGCGCACCACCAGGGCAATTTTGCTGTGGGTTTTTAACCCCACAAGGCCATAGATAACATGGCACCCTGCCTGCTCTAATTTTTTTGCCCACACAATGTTATGCTCCTCGTCAAACCTGGCCTTTAACTCCACCAAAACGGAGACCTGTTTGCCGTTTTCCGCCGCCTGGGCAAGGGATGCGATAATGGGGGAATTTCCGCTGACACGGTAAAGGGTCTGCTTGATGGCCAGCACATCCGGGTCCTTAGCCGCCTGCCTGATAAATTCCACCACCGGGTCAAAACTCTGGTAGGGATGATGCATTAAAATATCTCCGTTCCGTATGGCAGAAAAAATGTCCTCCCCCGGCTCAATCTCCTTCACTCTCTGGGGCACATGCTTTTCATACCGCAAAGAGTCGCAGCCCTCCAGGCCGTAGAGTTTCATTAAAAAGGTCAAATCAATGGGACCGTTTATTTTATACACATCCTCCTCAGAGATATTTAATTCCCGCTTTAAAATTGACAGAAGCTTTTCATCCATCTTGTCCTCAATTTCCAGGCGGATAACTTCTCCCCACTGCCGCATCTTAAGCTGTTTTTGGATTTCTTTTAACAAATCCTCCGCCTCGTCCTCGTCAATGGGTAAGTCCGCATTCCGCATAATCCGGTAAGGGTAAGCGCACACCACCTTACAATTTAAAAAGAGTTTGGAGATATTCCGCTCTATCATCTGCTCCAAAAGAATAAAAGTCCTGCCATCCTCTTTCTTTGATGGAATCTCCACAAACCTTGGAAGCACGGAAGGCACCTGCACCGTGGAAAATTCAATTTCCTTCCTGCCGTGGTCGGGCAGATCCTCCTGTTTCCTGCGGATAAGGGCTGCAATATTTAACGTCTTGTTGCGGATTAACGGAAATGGCCTGGAGGCATCCACCGCCATAGGGGTCAAGACGGGATACACATTGTCCATAAAATATTTGTCCACAAATTCCGCCTGTTTTTGGTTTAAATCTTCATGGGCATGGATAATCTCAATATCCTGTTCCTTTAACAGGGGCAGCAGGGAACGGTTGTAAGTATTGTACTGCATTTCCACAAGCTCCCTTGTGGCGGCGTTAATTGCCTCCAACTGCTCTCCCGCCGTCATACCGGCAATATCCCTTTTCTTGTAACCCGCATGTACCACATCCTTTAAGGACGCCACCCGCACCATAAAAAACTCATCCAGGTTTGAGGATGTGATGCTCACAAATTTGCACCGCTCCAACAAGGGAATTGACTTGTCCCTGGCCTCGTTTAACACTCTGTTGTTAAACTTAATCCAGCTTAATTCCCGGTTCTCATAATATTCCGGATTTGTATAATTCTTTTCTTTTTCCATATTCCACACTCCTATTTATATACCCGTTTTTCCCGGATTACCGGCCGGATTCCAAACACGCTCTCAAAAAATCCTGCCTTTACATAAAACAATCCCCGCTCCAAAATAATATCGTCCACAGATTCAATGGTAATCACAAGCTCTTTTTCCTTTACCACAGCCTTCACATTTTTAAATTTCTGCTTGTGGCTTCTGTCCATGGCATTGCTCACCCTGAGAATCGCCGCAAGCTTTGCAACTATTACATAGCTAACCTGATCCAGCCTGTCTGCCACCGCCTCGTAATCATCTAAGGGATAAGTATTGTATAAAACCGTGGAGGCCACAATCTCCCGCTCTAAGTGGCTTAACCCTATAATCTCCGACTCCATAATAATATTGTAGGCACATTCCGGCCCCCTGGCCATGCTCACATATTTCCCGCAGTCGTGGAGAATGGCCGCCACCTGCAAAAGCAGGCGCTCCCTTCCGGAAAGTCCGTGTACTTTTTTTAAGGCGTCAAAGACCAGCGTCACCATCTGGGTTAAGGCGTCAATATGAGGGGAATAACTCTGATAACGCCTGGAAAGGCTTTTTGCTGCCGATAAAATATCCTCCTCAAAGCTGTGCTCCGGTTTTATAATATGATTTTTCTCCGCATAGTCATAGGCGATTCCCTCGCTGATATTGGCTCCTGGAATCCAGATTTCCTCCGCATTCAGTTCCTCCACAATTCTGGTGTAGAGTACGATATAGGGGATAAGAAGGGGATCCTTGTCATTGGACAAATTCAGTTCCATGGCAATCTGGTCCAGGTTCTTCTTGTAAAACTTCCGCATAGACTTTACAAATTTTTCACTGCTCACTATGTAATCCGACTTCTTTTCCGTTTTTTTCATCAGCTCTGTCACATAGTCCCCCATGATAATCACGTACTTAATCTTCACATTTTTCATGTACAGGGATTTAAATACTTCCAGGTCCTTGTTGACAAGCTCCTCAATCTGATCCTCATAGTGGGACAGATAGCCGCTGAAGGTGGAAAACATTTCGTTTAACCGCATGGTTCCAAGCACCAGGTGCTGGGTAGTCACAACTTTCCCCTCCACAAAGAGGGTGACCTGCAGGCTCTCTCCTCCAAGATCCACCACTGCAGCCCCCTGTCTTGTCATCTCGTCAAATTCCTTTCGGAAGGCCACGGACTTATAGCTGATAAAGCGGTGCTCCGAATTGCCCAGGACAAAAATCTGGATTCCAGTGCGGATTTTAAGCTGGTCTAACACAAACTGCTGGTTTTTTATATCGCGGAACACCCCTCCTGCGTAGGCCACATAATCATCCACCTTATACCCCCGCATAATTTTCTGGTATTCCCTCAGCACCTTCCCCAGCTCATCCATAAGCTCATAGCCAATCATATCCTTCTGATAGGCGTCTCTTCCCAGTTCCACCCTTGCCCGCACATGGTCAATGACCCGCAGGGGTTTTCTGGGAGAAAGTTCAAAAATTTTTAAACTCACTTCGTAAGAACCGATATAAATTGCTGCAAATGTCGTTATCTTCATATACCCCCCTTTTCCGCCTAACAGCTTTTCCCCAAAAGATAATCCACAAACTGCTGGGCTGTCCTGCCGGAGCGACCCCCGTGGCTGAGTTCCCACTTATTTGCCTCCAAAAGCAGGGCATCTTCTTCCATTTTAATCCCATTTCGCCTTGCAAGCTCCAAGACAATTTTCTGGAACTCTTTCTTGTCCGGTGAGCCAAAATAAATCTGAACCCCGAACCTGGCCACCAGGGACAATTTTTCCTGCACCGTGTCATTGTTGTGAAGGTCATCCTCAAGCTGAGCCTTGTCGGAAAAATTTTCCCGCACAAGGTGCCTGCGGTTTGAGGTGGCATAAATCAAGACATTTTCCGGCTTTTTCTCCAGCCCTCCCTCAATCACGGCCTTTAAGTACTTATATTCAATCTCAAACTCCTCAAAAGAGAGATCGTCCATATAGATAATAAATTTGTAATTCCGGTTTTTAATCTGGGCAATCACATTGTTAAGCCCCTGGAACTGGTGCTTGTAAATCTCAATCATCCGAAGCCCCTGTCCGTAATACTGGTTCACAATGGCTTTGATGCTTGAAGATTTTCCCGTTCCCGCATCCCCGAATAAAAGACAGTTATTGGCTTTTCTCCCCTCCACAAAGGCCCTGGTATTCTCAGTCAATTTCTCCTTGGCAATATCATATCCCACAATGTCGTCAAGGTGCACATGGGCAATATTTGTGATGGGAATAATCTTTGCCCCCCGGAGTTCATTCTCAATGCGGAATGCCTTGTGAAGCCCCAGTTTTCCTACCCCAAACTCCTTATAAAACTGGGTGGCATTCTCTTTAAATTCCTCTATAGTTTCCGATTTCCCAAGGGAGACGCTAAGTTCACAAATTCTGTCTCGGATGCGTTTATTAAACACTTTGCTGCCCTTGTCCACGCCCTCATAATGCATAAGCACATCCGCCCCGGTAACGGAAAATGCCTCCTCTAATTTATGCAGGTCAAAATCAAAAAATTCTTTCATCACCGCAAAATCATGAAGGGCGATATCATTTATGGATCCCTCCACCTTCCCTCTGATTTCACAGGCCATGCTGTAGGCATTCTCATTGTTCACCAACAGAAATGTAAGGAAATTGTGCCACAGGTTTCCCTCAAAACCATGGCTCACGGAAAGTTCCATTAAATCGTGGTAACACTCATAATAAAGGGCCGCCATATCATCTTTATTATAATACTCATTCAAAAAATTTTCCATAAGCCAGGTAAAATTATAGAAAAGTTTTCCCTTCTCAAAATCTTTATATAGAATCAGTTCTTTTGTGCTTCTCATTTTTGTAATGTCCTTTCTAATAATTTCCAAGAATTTTTAACCCTTCTGTCTCCGCCCTTACTTTTTCCAGGGCATCTACCACAGAGGCATCCAAAAGGCTCCCCTCAATATCAATAAAAAAATGGTATTCCCAGGTTTTTCCCTGGATAGGCCTTGACTCTATCTTCGTGAGATTGTGATGGATAAGGTAAGATAATGTACGGTATAACGAACCGCTTTTGTGGGGAATCTCAAAACAAATGCTGATTTTTCCAGCCTTCTTCTGAAAAATCTTTTTCCCCGTCACAATGATAAACCTGGTGGAATTGGAGGTATTGTCGGAAATCCCGGTATCCAGCACCTTAAGGCCGTAAATATCCGCAGTGATGCGGCTGGCAATGGCGGCCTTTTTTATGTTCCCCTCCTCCATGACGGCTTTTGCCGCAACCGCAGTATTTTTCATATCATGCTTTTCCCAGCCCTGGCCTTTTAAATACTTGGAGCACTGCATCAGTGCCTGGGGATGGGAATACACATCTGTGACATCTGAAACTTCCGCCCCGAAAAGCCCTAAAAGGCAGTGGTCAATTTTTATAATCTGCTCCCCCACAATACAGTTGTCATACTCTGCCAGAAGATCAAAATTTTCAATGACTCCCCCGGCGGAAGAATTTTCTATGGGAAGCACGGCGTAATCCGCTTCTCCCCCCGCAATAGCCTCCATGGCATCCCGCCAGGTATCCACATGATAACTTTTTATGCCCCTTCCAAAATATTCCAAAAGCGCCTGCTGGCTGTAGGCTCCCTCCACCCCCTGGAACACCACACAGGCCCCCTCAAAGGAAAGCTGATCTACGGCATGAAACCCAAACACATCCCCCCCGCTTTTGGGGCAGTATTCTGTAAGCTTTTCCGTAAGCCCAACCCTTTCCTGATACAAATCTGAAATTTTTCTGTCAATCTCCTCAATCTCCCGACGGATTTTTTCATACTCTTTCATAAAGTTTCTCTCCCTGAGATATTTTCTTACACCTATCATATAACAATTAACTTTAGATAGCAAGATTCCCTTGCAACTTCCTTTCGGGAAAGTTATAATTAGATATAAATATTTCGATTTTAACGAACAAAGAGAGGTATTGCATATGAAAAAAGCACTGACATTTATTATTCCCATCGTCCTGGTACTTGGTGTGGCAGGATACTTTTTCTATCAGTACAAATCCAAACAGACCATTTTCAACGATTCTTATGTGAACGGAAACATAGGCGGGAATTTGTACAACGACGGGCTGTTCTGCGAATACGGAGACACCATATATTTCAGCAACCCCAATGATGGTTACAAACTTTACTCCATGAATAAAAACGAGACGGAAGTAAAAAAACTTTCCGATGATATTGCCTCATACATAAATGCAGACGAACATTATGTATATTATGTGAGAAACAACCTTGGGGGAGACGGGGAAGGAAATTTCTCCTTCCTGCGTTTTAACACAAACAGCCTGTGCCGGCTCAACAAAAAAAACAAGAAAATCCTTGTGTTAGACTCTGACCCCAGCATCTACGCCTCCCTTATCGGAAATTACGTATACTACATCCATTACGACGAGGACAACGCCTCCACCTTTAACCGGGTAAAAATTGACGGGACAGAGAAAGAAATTTTAAATAAAAATCCTTATTACCCCTGCTCCGGCAACGGACAGTATCTCTATTATAACGGACAGGAAAAAGACCACAACATCTACCAGTTAGACACTGCAAACGGCAACAGCCAGATGGTTTATCAGGGAAACTGCTGGAATCCTGTTATGTATAACAATACCATTTATTTTTTGGACTGTGAAAATGATTACCGCCTCTGTTCTCTGGAAATCGGGGACACGGAGCCTTTTGTCCTGGTGGACCAGCGGATTGAAACCTTTAACGTATACGGAAATTATATCTACATACAGACAAACGATTTAAACGGCAATGCCGCCCTGTGCCGGGTGAATATTAACGGAAGCGGTTTAATGATGCTTCGTAACGGAAACCACAGAAATATCCATATCACCTCAAATACTGTTTATTTCCGTGATTTTGACGATGACGAAACCATCTACCGGATGCCTGCCGACGGCAGCGGAACCATTTCCATTTTTAACCCCCACTGATAAATATTCAGCAGCAAATTTCCTTATGTGTCCGTGTTCACATAAAAAACTCCCTGCCTCCAAAGAGACAGGGGATTTTTTTATCCTGCGAAATCAAAAAGGGAGAGCTGGTTGGATTCCGGCAGATCCGCCAGTATCCCTAAATCGCTCATAAGGTCAATGACGGTTTTGCTCACCTTAGTCCGCTGGCGGAAATCATCTTTTGACAGGAATTTTCCCCCCTTGCAGGCCTCTTCCACCGCCTCCGCAGCCTTCTCCCCCAGCCCTTCTATGGAGGATAGGGCCGGCATTAATTTCCCGTCTATAATCTGGAATTGGGAGGCTTTTGCCCGGTAGATATCCATGGGCCAGAACTCAAAGCCCCTGGCGTACATTTCCTGGGCAATGCGCATATCCCGGTAGGTATCCTGCTCTTTTTTGCTCAAGGTATCCTTCCGCTTCTCGTAATCTTTCATGAAATATAAAAGCCGCTCCTGACCCTGGCACATAAGCTCGTAATTAAAGCCGGTGGCACGGATACTGAAATAGGCGGCATAGTAGGCCAGGGGATAAAACACCTTGCAGTAGGCAATGCGCCAGGCCATCATAACATATGCCGCAGCATGGGCCTTGGGGAACATATACTTGATTTTCCTGCAGGACCAGATATACCAGTCCGGCACCCCGTGGGCTTCCATCTCTTTTACCCACTCCTCTTTTAAGCCCTTCCCTTTCCGCACAGATTCCATAATGGTAAAGGACAATTCGCTGTCAAGGCCCATCTGTATGAGATAAATCATAATATCGTCACGGGTACAGATGGCGGTGGAAATGGTGGCCTTTCCCTCCTCAATTAAGGTCTGGGCATTTCCCAGCCACACATCCGTTCCGTGGGACAGCCCGGAAATACGAATTAAGTCCGAAAACTCCTGGGGCTTGGCATCGATAACCATCTGCATGGCAAAATCCGTCCCAAATTCCGGAATCCCAAGGCATCCCAGCTTACACCCGTTAATCTCCTCCGGCGTCACTCCCAAAGCCTCCGTATTTTTAAACAGAGACATCACCGAAGGGTCGTCCAGGGGAATTTCCACCGGGTCAATCCCTGTTAAGTCCTGGAGCATACGAATCATGGTGGGGTCGTCGTGTCCCAGTATGTCCAGTTTTAACAGGTTATGGTCAATGGAGTGGTAATCAAAATGGGTGGTAACTGTGGTGCTTGCCATATCGTTTGCCGGGTGCTGCACCGGGGTAAAAGAATCAATCTCCTCCCCCACCGGGAGAACCACGATCCCCCCGGGGTGCTGCCCTGTAGTGCGCCGCACCCCCACGCATCCCTGGACAATGCGGTTCACCTCACAGTTTCTCTTGTGGATGCCCCGCTCCTCATAATATTTTTTTATGTAGCCGAAAGCCGTTTTATCCGCCAAAGTACCGATAGTCCCTGCCCGGAAAGTCTGTCCGTAGCCGAAAATCACCTCTGTGTAGGCGTGGGCCTTGCTCTGGTATTCCCCGGAAAAATTAAGGTCAATATCCGGCTCCTTGTTCCCTTTGAATCCCAAAAAAGTCTCAAAAGGAATGTCAAACCCCTCCTTGCTTAAGGATTTCCCGCATTTTGGACAAACCTTATCCGGCATATCGCAGCCGCTTCTGCCGCTGAATACTTTCACTTCCTCAGAGTCAAAATCGCTGTAGTGGCAGTTTTTGCAGAGATAGTGGGCGGGAAGAGGATTGACCTCTGTAATTCCTGACATGGTGGCGGCAAGGGAGGAGCCCACGGAACCGCGGGAACCCACCAGATACCCGTCCTCATTGGACTTCCACACCAGTTTCTGGGCAATGATATACATCACCGCATAGCCGTTTCCGATAATGGAATTTAACTCCCTCTCCAGCCGCTCCTTCACAATCGGGGGCAAAACTTCCCCGTACATCTCATGGGCCTTCCTGTGGCAGATATCCCTTAAGGTCTGGTCGGAATTTTCAATGACGGGAGGACACTTATCCGGCCGCACCGGGGCGATTTTTTCACACATATCCGCAATTTTATTGGGATTTGTAATTACAATCTCCTCCGCTTTCTCACTTCCCAGATATTCAAATTCCTTTAGCATCTCCTCCGTGGTGCGGAAATATAAAGGTGCCTGGTTGTCCGCATCTTTAAAGCCTTTCCCCGCCATAATAATCCGGCGGTACACCTCATCCTCCGGATTTAAAAAGTGCACGTCGCAGGTTCCCACCACAAGCTTATGAAACTGCTCCCCCAGCTCTACGATTTTCCGGTTAAATTCCTTAATATCTTCTATGCTCTCCGCCGGCTCTTTTTCACTTTCAATCATAAACTGGTTGTTCCCCAAGGGCTGGATTTCCAGATAATCGTAAAACTCCACAAGCCTGGCAATTTCCTCCCTGGGCCTGCCGTTTACCACCGCCCGATACAGCTCTCCCGCCTCACAGGCGCTGCCGATTACAAGTCCTTCCCGGTGTTTTACAAACTCACTCTTTGGGATTCTGGGACGTTTGTTATAGTATGTCAAATGGGACAGGGAAATCAGACGGTAGAGGTTAATTCTACCCACATCGTTTGTGGCAAGGATAATGGCATGGTTTGTGGGCATTTTCCCAATGGCTTTTGCATCCGCATTTCCCTTTCCCTGAAGCGCATTTAAATCCTCAATCCCCCTCTCCTTTAACATCTTTATAAACTTAACAAATATTTCAGCGGTACATCCGGCATCGTCCACCGCCCTGTGGTGGTTTTCAAGGGAAACCCCAAGGGCCTTTGCCACCGTATCCAGCTTAAATCTGTTTAACCCCGGTAAGAGCATCCTGGCAAGAGCCACCGTATCCAGTATGGTAAAATCTTTTTGAATCCCAAGCTCCCTGCAGTTATGCTTGATAAAACTCATGTCAAAATCCGCATTGTGGGCCACCATCACAGCGTCCCCGCAAAATTCCATAAACCGTGGAAGCACAACTTCCACAGGCTCCTCATGGATTACCATATCGTCGTTAATTCCTGTGAGATTTTCAATTTCAAAAGGAATAGGCACGCCGGGATTTACAAAGGCGGAAAAACGTTCCGTCAAAAGGCCTTTCTCCACTTTTACCGCCCCAATTTCAATGATTTTATTTACATTGGGGCTAAATCCTGTAGTCTCCAAGTCAAAGACCACATAGGTGTCAGCAAGACCCTGTCCCTTTTCGTTTTCCACCATGGATTTTAAATCGTCCACAAGATAAGCTTCCACCCCGTAAATTATCTTAAAATCTTCCTCCGGGGAAACTGCGTGGAAGGCATCGGGAAACGCCTGTACATCCCCGTGATCCGTAATAGCCAGGGCTTTATGCCCCCAGGATTTGGCGCATTTAATAATATCCTTCACATCAGAAACCCCGTCCATGTCGCTCATTTTTGTATGGCAGTGGAGTTCCACCCGCTTTACAGGGCTTAAATCCCTCCGCCCGCTTCTAAAATCCCCGATTTTTTTTATGCCGAAAATGGAGCCAAGGGTCAGCTCCCCGTCAAATTTGTCAATGGTGGTAACTCCTTTGATTTTTAGGAAAGCCCCCTTTTTTACCCCATCCAAAAGTTCAGGAAGCCTGTCGTTTGCTGTAAAAATCTTTAGGACAATGGTATCGGTAAAATCTGTGACGGAGAGAATCACAATGGTTTTATCATTCCGTATCTCCCTCTTATCCAGCTCAATCACCTGGCCCCGGATAGTTACCTCCCCCATCTCCCCCATAATATTTTCAATGGGGATGACCTCATCCTCAAAATCCCTGCCGTAAACCACGTCCGGGTTATCCGATTTTTTCATCTGGTAAGAATTACCCTTTCCCTTAAACTCTTTCTTCCCGAAACTCTTCCCTGAATCCTTTTGGTTTTCCGGCTGTTTTTCTCTTGGGGCCTTTTTTTGATTCTCTCCCAAATCTTTCGGCTCTTCCCCGGCTAAGTCCTGGGCCTTTTTGTGTTCCATGGCCCGCTCCAAAACATGTTTCACTTCCTGGTGAATCACAAAATCCGCATTTTTGATACGATTGCTCTTTTTCGCCTCAGCAAAATCCAAGTCGATTTTAAAATCCAGGCCGCAGCGCTCGCACACAATTTTTTCTAGAATCCGTATCAGTTCCTCAGATTTCTCCCTGGCGATAATGGTGTCCTCCAGGGTAAGCTCCATGCGGTTTTCCTCCGGAAATTCGGACTTTGCGCTGTGATACACATTGTAAAGCAGAAGGCTGTACTCCTTTATCTCTTCCTCTATGCTTCCCTTATAAATATCCATAAGCTTTCTGGCGGTGTACTGCTCCGAAAGACGGAATTTTTCTATAATTTTAATTTCCATATGCTGGCTGGGAAACAACTGTTTCTTTATCTGTTTTTCCAGTGCAAAAATATTGCTTTTATGTATCAGCCGCGGGCCGGAAAGATAAATGCGAATCCATGTTTTAGAAGGATTCGCACTTACCTTGGTAATCTCCATCTCCGACAGTAAATTTTTCATTTCCTCATTTACAGTAAGAGTTGGGAACACATCAAAAAAAAACTTTGCCATTTCTATTCACCCCAATGCAGTAATTCTTCCCGAAGGGCGGGCAAAAGCTCCTCCTCCGGCAGTTTTTTGTAAATTTCCCCGTGTTTTATCAAAAGCCCTTCCCCAATGCCTCCGGCAATGCCGATATCTGCTTCCTTTGCCTCCCCGGGACCGTTTACCACACATCCCATCACTGCCACCTTAAGGTCTAAGGGAATGTCTGCCACCATATTTTCCACGGCGTTGGCAAGTGCAATGAGATTGATTTTCGTTCTGCCGCAGGTGGGGCAGGATACTACTTCTATGCCCCCTTTGCGAAGCCCTAAGGTGCGCAGTATCAGCTTGGCGGACTTGATTTCTTCCAAGGGATCCCCCGTAAGGGATACCCGGATGGTGTCCCCGATGCCCTGATTTAAAATAAGGGAAAGGCCCACAGCGGATTTAATGTTTCCGCTGATAATGGTGCCCGCCTCCGTAATGCCCACATGGAGGGGATATGTGGTTTTCTCCGCTATCATTTCATGGGCCCGGACACACATCATCACATCTGAGGATTTGATGCTTATCACCAGATTGTCATATCCCATATCCTCAATCATTTTCACTTTGCCAAGGGCAGACTCCACCAGGCCTTCCGGGGTAACGCCGTGATATTTTTCCACCAGATCTTTTTCCAGTGAGCCGCTGTTTACCCCAACCCTGATAGGGATATTTCTGTCTTTCGCCTCTTTTACCACCGCCAAAAGACGCTCTTTTGCCCCGATATTTCCGGGATTGATACGGATTTTATCTGCCCCGTGCTCCATAGCTGCGATGGCAAGGCGGTAATCAAAATGGATATCTGCTACCAGGGGAATCTTTATGTGCTTCTTTATCTCCGTAAGAGCCTTCGCCGCCTCCATATCAGGCACTGCACAGCGGATAATATCGCAGCCTGCCCCTTCAAGTTTTTGAATCTGTTCCACAGTGGCAGATACGTCTTCTGTTTTCGTATTGGTCATAGACTGGATTAAAACCGGGTTTCCCCCGCCAATCACTTTATTTCCGATTTTTATTTCCTTTGTAGCTTCTCTGGCCATAATTTCCCCCTTTTACCGAATCAGGTTTCGGATATCGTTAAACATTACAAATACCATCAGGCCCATCAAAAGCACAATTCCCACAAAATGAACCATGCCCTCTTTTTCCGGGTCCACCTTTTTTCCCCGGACAGCTTCAATGATGAGAAATACCAGGCGTCCGCCGTCTAAGGCAGGAAGGGGCAGAAGATTCATCACCCCTAAATTTGCGCTTAAGAGTATGGCAAAGTTTAACATATTTAAAAAGACATAGAAATACCCGTCCGTAAGACTTTCATCATAGGTGTCCCCAATGGTTTTTACAATTCCCACAGGCCCTGACATCTGGTTTACTCCCACCTGGCCTGTCACTAACATTTTAAGGCTTTGCAGGGTAGTCCAAATCCAGTATTTCATTTCGTACACGCCATGGAGCACCGTCTGTCCCAGGCTGCCTTTTTCCCTGGCGTAAGTCCCGGTTAAACCCATTAAATATCTGCCGGACTCTTCGTCAAATTTAGGTGTAATCACCGTCTTAAATTTTTCCCCGTCCCGCTCATAGGTGACATCCAGCGCTTCCCCCTCATGGAACATGGTGTACATGCTTACCTCCCGGTAAAAATGGATGGAGGTGTGATTGATTTTTGTAATCATATCCCCTGCCTTAAGCCCTGCTTCCTGGGCGGGATACCCTTCCATCACATCAAGAACTTCCGGCCTGTCATATCCTGCAAAGGCCAATAAGATCACTGCAAACACAAAGGCCATAATAAAATTGAACACTGGCCCTGCCGCAACCACGCTGATTCTGGCCCAAACAGATTTTGCCCCAAAGGACCTGACATCCTGGCTGTCGGAATCCTCCCCCTCCATCATACATGCTCCCCCAAAGGGCAGCAGTTTGATGGAATATTTCGTCTCCCCTTTTGTAATTCCCACCAGCGTGGGCCCCATGCCAAGGCAGAACTCATTGACACGGATTCCAGCCCTCTTGGCAAACAGGAAATGTCCCAGCTCATGAAACAAAATAATAATACTGAACAATATAACTGCAATTACAAATTTCAAATTACCACCTGCTCTCTATAAATTCATACGTGGCAGATTCCGTCTCAAGAATCTGTTCCACATCTGGCTCTTTCACAAACCCAATGCTCTCCATGGACTCTCCGATAATCTCCGTAATGGCAGGATAGGAAATCTTTCGATCCAAAAACATGGCAACCGCCCGCTCATTTGCCGCGTTAAACACCGTGGGGATATTGCCTCCCCGCCTCATGGCATCATAAGCTAAGGACAGGCCGGAGAAAGTTTCCATATCCGGCGCCTCAAAGGTGAGGCTTCCCAGGGCAAAAAGGTCTAATTTTTCCCCGCTTAAGGGCCGCCTTAAGGGATAATACAGGGCATACTGGATGGGCAGGCGCATATCCCTTGTACCAAGCTGGGCGATAACGCTTCCGTCCTCATATTCCACTGCGGAATGAATCACGCTCTGGGGATGCACCACCACCTGTATCTGGTCAAGCGCCACCCCGAAAAGCCACTTTGCCTCCATCACCTCAAGGCCCTTATTCACCAGAGTGGAGGAATCGATGGTTATCTTTTTCCCCATCTCCCAGTTGGGGTGCTTTAAGGCATCCTCCACCTGTATGTTTTGTAAATCTTTTCTCTTTTTTCCCCGGAAGGGGCCGCCGGAAGCCGTCAGCAGTATTTTTTTAATGGGATTGCCCTTCTGCCCCTGCAGGCACTGAAAAATAGCGCTGTGCTCACTGTCCACCGGAAGTATGGGCACCCGGTACTCTTTTGCCAGGGGCATAATCACATGTCCCGCCGTAACCAAAGTCTCTTTGTTTGCCAGGGCGATGGCTTTTTTGGCCTTTATGGCTTCTATGGCAGGCCTTATACCCACCATGCCCACAATGGCAGTGACTAAAATTTCAGCATTTTTCTCTGTGGCCACTGCAATCAGCCCATCCATGCCCCAAAGTACCTTTATATCCAAATCTCTGATATTTTCTCTTAAATCCTTGGCCTTTTTTTCTTCCCAGACACTTACCAGCCCAGGACGAAATTCCCGGATTTGCTTTTCCAAAAGGGAAATATTCCCCCCTGCCGCAAGGGCCGTCACCTGAATATCCCCCTGTTCCCTTACAATCTCCAAGGTCTGGGTGCCTATGGAGCCTGTGGAGCCTAATATCGCTATTTTCTTCATGTTATCCTCTCTTACACCGGTGTGCCCGGAATGAACATTATGGTTACACAAAATAAACTGCCAGATAGTAAATGATAGGCGCAGTAAATATCACACTGTCAAAGCGGTCTAATATTCCTCCGTGCCCCGGAATCAAATTGCCGTAATCCTTTATCTCATAATTCCGCTTTATGGCGGAGGCCGTCAAATCCCCCACCATGGAAATCAAAGCTCCCACACCGGAAATAGCAGACAAAATTACCGCCTCATTTAAAGTTACATCCATGGCACTGCGGAAAATCCACACATAGAGAAAAGTCAGAAGAACGCTTCCAACGACTCCTCCAACAGCTCCCTCCACAGACTTTTTGGGGCTTAATTTAGGCGACATCTTATGTTTTCCAAATAGTACTCCCACACAGTAGGCGCAGGTATCACATCCCCAGGAGCACAGGAATACAAGCCATACAATGTAGGCTCCCCGCTCCAGCATACGAATCTGATACACATAGGAAAGCATCACCGCCACGTAAAATACGCCGAAAAATACAGCCAAGACCTGCTCCGTTTTATATTTGGGGTAAGTAAATACATAGCAGAACATGAGAAGAATTAAAAATCCCATAGCAAAAACCATGGCATCCCCTGAAAAATGAAACAGAAGATTCCCATAAAACACCAGGGCCATTCCATATCCCACTGCTCCCGCCATACTTTTTTCCATATGAAAAATCCGGTAAAGTTCAAACAGCCCAATCAGTGATATCGCCACTGTAACAGCCCATAAAAAATTTCCTCCTGCAATAAGGAAAAACAGCGCCAGGGCAATTAACACAATTCCGCTTAGTAATCTTGTCTTAAACATTGCTTCCCTCTTCTTTCAATCCGCCATATCTCCTGTCTCTGGAACTATATGCCTCCACAGCCTGCCTTAATTCCTTTTCGTGGAAATCTGGCCAGGGCGTATCGGTAAAATAAAATTCGCTGTAAGCAAGCTGCCATAAAAGATAATTTGACAGCCGCATCTCCCCGCTGGTGCGGATAAGCAAATCCGGGTCGGGAATGTCTGCGGTATCCAGATAGGAGGCAAATTTTTCCTCGTTGATATCCTCCACTCCAAATTTTCCCGCAATGACATCCTCCGTCATCTTTTTCATACCCCGGACCATCTCGTCCCTGCTCCCATAATTAATGGCAATAGTAAGACATAAACCGTCATATTCCCTGGAATTTTCCTCCAGGGCCTTAATATTGTTTCGGAACTTCTCATCCAAACGGGACAAATCCCCAATCACCCGCACCCGCATATTGTTCTTCTTTGCAATTTTCTGACAGTTATTTAAGTAGGATTTCAAAAGGTTCATAATGGCTTCCACCTCACTGTCAGGACGACTCCAGTTTTCCGTGGAAAAGGCGTAAAAAGTAAGGTAGCGGATGCCTAAGTCATAAGCTGCCCGGCATACCCCTTCCACGTTTTTTGCCCCCATGGTATGGCCGTAATTTCTGGGCATCCCCTTGCTCTTTGCCCAGCGGCCGTTGCCGTCCAGTATAATTGCTACATGATTTGGTATTTTTAACATTGCCATACTCCTTTAGTTGTGCAGAAAAAGGGACACACATATGAAGTGTACCCCTTCTAGCCGGATTCTTATACAGTGAGAATTTCTTTTGATTTCGCCTCTACTGCTTTATCCACCTGCGCAATATACTTATCTGTCATCTTCTGCGCTTTCTCTTCTAACTCCTTAATCTCATCCTCGGAAATATCCCCTTTGGCCAGCTTCTTAAAAGAGTCATTGGCATCCCGGCGGATATTTCGGATAGCAACTTTTGCATTCTCACCCTTTTTCTTGATATCCTTGGCAAGTTCCTTCCTTCGCTCCTCTGTGAGCTCCGGAAATGCAAGGCGGATAACTTTTCCGTCATTGGTGGGATTGATGCCCAGGTCTGATGTGAGGATTGCCCTCTCGATTTCTTTAACCATAGATGCCTCCCAGGGCTGAATCTGTATCATTCTGGGTTCCGGCACATTTACGTTGGCTACGGACTGAATCGGCGTAGGCGTGCCGTAATAATCCACCTTAATCTTGTCTAAAACATGGGGGTTTGCCCTCCCTGCACGGATGCTTGCAAATTCCTCCTCCATATTCCGAAAGGATTTCTGCATTTTCGTATCGAATGGCTCTAATCTTGCGTCCATAATTTCCCCTCCTAATAATGTAGCGCTTCCTAAACCGTAACCACGGTTCCGTTAAATTTACCGGAAATCGCTTTTACCACACTGTTTTCTTCATTCAGCGCAAATACATACATGGGCAGTTTATTCTCCATGCAAAGAATCGACGCTGTCATATCCACCACTGCCAGCTTTTTATCAATCACTTCCTGAATCGTTAAGCTGTCATAGCGCACTGCAGCAGGATTTATCTTGGGGTCGCTGTCATATACCCCGTCAATGGCTTTTGCCAAAAGAAGGGCGTCCGCTTCAATTTCAACAGCCCGAAGCACAGCAGCCGTATCCGTAGAAAAATATGGATGGCCGGTTCCTCCGGCAAAGAATACCACCATATTGTGGTCAAAATACTTATTTGCCCGATCTTTGGAAAAAGGCTTTGTCATAGTTCCGCAGGTAAAAGGCGACAGTATCTGTGTCTTCATTCCCACAGAGCGGAAAATTTCAGACACATAGATACTATTCATTACAGTTGCCAGCATTCCAATCTGGTCCGCCTTGGTGCGGTCAATAGTCTCACTGGTACGTCCTCTCCAGAAATTGCCTCCGCCGATTACAATGCCCACCTGCACGCCCTGGTCCACAATCTGTTTTACCTGATTTGCAACCTTAACCACAGTGGGTTCGTCGAACCCCATTTTCTTCTCCCCTGCTAACGCCTCTCCGCTTAGCTTTAATAAAACCCTCTTCATAAATTAAGCGCCTTTCTTGTCGTCAAAAAGCCCCTGCACATCAATATCTGCATAGCACTGAGAACAGAAACCTTCTATTACTGCACCGTTGTTAATCTGGACGGAACGGGATTTAATATTTCCCATAACAACTGCAGAAGTGTCAACCACAACTGGTCCCTGTACGTCAATATCCCCTTTAATGGCACCTGCAATCACTGCGGAAGCCGCCGTGATATTTCCGATAACAACAGAGCCAATACCGATTTTTACAGTTCCTGTGCTGTTTACTTCACCTTCCACTTTTGCCGCATCCGCAAAAAATTCGGAGGAATTGCTGTTTCCTTCCAGAACACCTGTAATGGTGAGCTTTCCGTTACATGTTACATTTCCGCCGATTCTTCCTCTTACGTCCACAGAACCGTTTGCATTGATATCACCTCTGATATTGGTTCCCTCTGTAATTACTGTTGTTTCATCTGAAATTGCATTGGGGTCTACCCCTGGTACCTGCTGTTCCTCAGTTGCTAATGTCATTGTCTCTTCGTTCATTGGTTTTTTCTCCTCCATTACTTTGGTTTCTTCCACAATTTTCTCCTCTTTAACTTCCGCTTTTGGTGCCTCAGTAACAGCCTTTTTCACCTCCGGCTTTGGTTCCGGGACAGGCTCTGCCTTTGGCGTCGGTTCCGGCTGGCTTACTTCTTTTTTCATAAACTCTTTCTCAAGCTCAGCCACTTGCTGCTGTTTCACCACGGCCTGGGACACCGGCTTATCCGCCACGTGCTCCAGCAGGCCGTTTAATTTGGAAAGTTCAGACTCAGTATCCATCTCGTCGTCTAAAGTATTGACAACCATATCGTCCCCTTCCAGGCCATCTTCTTTTGGCTCATTATCTTCTCCCGGCATCAGTTCATTCACTGCCTGGGAAAAATCATCTTTAAATTCCTTAAAAAAGCCCATTTCCATTCCTCCATTTTTTCATAGTTTACTGCTCTCCCACACTGGATGCCGCAATGTGCTGGACAACAGTTGTATTCTCATCTATAGGTAAAATCTCAGCTCCCATGCCCTGCAGCGACTCTATCATCGGTGCCAGTGCTTCTACGGTAGTGTGCTTTGTCTCCGCATCATGCATAAGAACGACGGATGTTTTATATTTTACCACATCATCCATTACATTAGAAACCAATTCTTTAGGCGTATAAGCCTGTGATGTAGCATCTCCACTGGAAACATTCCAGTCAAAATATGTAATTCCCTGGCTGTTTAAATAACGGATAAATTTTGTCATCTCCGTATTGCTCACATGGTTGCTGCTTCCTCCCGGGAATCTGTAAAAAAGACATTCCTGTCCCGTAACCTCAAAAAGATAATTCTGTATACGGGAAAAATCACTCTCAAAAGTGTCCTCCGTCTCATACAAAACACTGTATTTATGGGAGTAGGAGTGCATGCCTAAAGTATGCCCTTCCTCCACAATTCTCTTATATAAAGCCCTTGACTTTTCATCCTCTTTCCCGATAACAAAAAATGTGGCCTTCAAATTGTACTGTTTTAAAATATCCAAAATCTGTTCCGTGTTGCTGCTGGGCCCGTCATCAAAAGTAAGATACACCTTATGGGTATCCCCCTCCTTTGCCAGGTTTTCCTGCTGATTCACGGCCGGAGGAATTGCATAGGTCTCCTCCCACATCTGGCTCTCCGTACTGTTTTCCAAATCAAAATAAGCGCTCTCATCCACATTGCTTGGATTTTTCTTGGACTCCTCCTCTAACTGCCCGCTGACGGTAAAATTATCTAAAAGATAATCTAATTTTTCCTCCAGTGAATTTACCCGAAGTGTCAGCGTTATGCACAAATATGCCGAAGCTACCAGCCAAATACCAAATATCCCTATTATGCCATTCCTAATCCTGCTGATTCTCTGACGTCTCTTACGATCTCGCTTCAGCCCCTTTGTAGAATTATCTTCCATAAACGACCTCCCCGGCCTGACTGATTCTCGCTTAATGCAAAATTAAGCTAACCCATTATAGCATACTTTTTGCAATTTTAAAAGAATTATTCTTCATCTTCTTCCAAAATCCATTCCGTGCTTTCCGTTCCCTCTATGAAAAACTCATCGCTTCCATAGTATTCTTCCTGGGAAACCTCCTCTAACTCCGAGGATTCATAGAGGAAATCCAACACTTTCTCCCTGACCAAAATCAGCTCTAATTCTGTCCTGCTGTAATCCTCTTCAAATTCTTCCAAAGTTTCATAACCATACTCTGCGCTAAGATTTTCAGCCTCCTTTTCAAAATCTTTCTCTGAAATCTCCAGTTTTTCCTTTTTCGCAATAGCCTGAATCACCATGGTCTCATTCACTGCATCTAAAACTGCCTCCTCCAGGTTCTCCGCCCCGTAATAATCCTGTATCACCTCATCGATTTCCAGGCCGAACATCTGGGCGGTGCCCTCACAAATTTCTCTGGTATCCTGATAAGTATAATCGTAAAGCGCCTGGGGATATCCTTCTATCTTTGCATTTTCCACTGCCTGGGCCAAAGCGCTGCTCCCCGCCTCATCCTCAGAAGCCTGCTGGGCCTCCACAATCAATTCTTCCCTGATTGCCTCCTCGTATTCCTCAATACTGCTGTACTCCGTGTTTTTTGCCACAAGTTCATCTGTGTACTCCGGCTGTATCACCTGGCTGACAGATTGTAATGTAACTTTAAAATCCGCCGTTTTCCCTTTCAGTTCATCAAAATAATCCTCCGGAAAGGTCATTTGGAAAGATACGTCTTCCCCTTTTTTTAAGCCTATGACATTTTTTTCAAAATCATCAAAAAACTCTCCCTGGCCCAGAATAAATTCGTAACCGGAAGCGCTTCCCCCTTCAAACTCTTTTCCATCTATCGTTCCCGTAAAATCAATTTTTACATAGTCACCGCTTTTTGCCGCATCCTCCGTTTCACGGTACTCTGTGGCTTCATCCATCAAATCATAAATATACATCTGCATATCTTCATCGGAGACATAGGGAAGGGGATACTGTACCTTAAGCTTCTTATAGTCCCCGAGCTTTACATAGTCCGCCGGGTCATAATTTAGCGCCTCGCTAAAATCAGCCTCCGTACTGCTTATTGCCTCCTCCGTGGCACTGCTGTCTTTTCCGCAGCCTGTCAACAGAGAAGCACAGCACACAAATGCCGCCAGGTTTAAATAACATTTTTTCATATAATTCCTCACTATTTTTGATTATTTTCCATTTTTTCACACATTGCAGATTTTGTCAAAAACACTCCACCATGGATAATAACACATATGCAAATTGAAAATCAATAGCTTATTTACATTTTTCATTAGTCACCCTGCACAAAAATATGCATATTTTATTACTATAATAAAAAAAGGAGACGAAAAATGAATCGTTGTATGCAGCCAAGGAATGGCGCCATGCCATGTCCCGGCCCTATGCCGTATATGCAGCCACAGAATTGCCCCGGTCAAGTTTTGGCAATGGCATATGTGCCCATGCAGAGTTTCCAGGCGCTCTATGAACCCTGCGAAGCTTTGAAAAACGGAACAATATTTTCCGAGTTAAACAAACCCTTCTTAGGATGGAAAGGGGGATGCAGATGTTAAATCAGAATATGAACCAGGAAAAGATGCTCCAGTGGATTAACGAAGTCAGCTTTGCCGTGACAGATGTTTTGCTTTATCTGGATACCCATCCCGATGATGTGGACGCCATGAATTATTTTAACCACTATAATATGGAGCGGGAAAAAGCCCTTAATCTTTATGCCTCCCAGTACACTCCCCTTGTTTTAAGCAGCACGGAAGCCTGTAACCATTGGAATTGGGTTACTGACCCATGGCCTTGGGAAGGAGGGTGCAAATAATGTGGAATTACGAAAAACGATTGGAATATCCCATTAACATAAAAGAGACAAATCCGAAAATTGCCAAATTTATTATGAGCCAGTATGGGGGGCCGTATTGCATCAGCCTATTTTTTGAAAAAAATAAACCCCGGAAAAAATCCAGGGTTTATTCCTTATATCTGGCCTGTAAAATGTTTTTCTAAAAGTCTTGCAATTTCTTTTACATCGATAGGTTTTGCCACATGGGCATCCATGCCGCAGTCCAGACAGCGCTTCACATCCTCGGAGAAAGCGTCTGCCGTCATGGCAATAATGGGGAGATTGGAATCTTCCCGCTCCATGGAACGAATCTCTGTGGTAGCCTCATACCCATTCATCACTGGCATTCGGATATCCATAAGGATTCCGTCATAAAATCCCAAGGGGGATTCTCTAAACTTATCCACGCAGATTTTACCATTTTCCGCCCATTCCAGTTCAAGTCCCAGCTCCTGCAAAAGCTCAGAGGCAACTTCCCAGTTCAGCTCATTATCCTCCGCCAGCAAAATCTTTTTCCCCTGAAGATGGAGGCTCATGATGTCCTCCTCCTCTTCTGTCTCCGTCTCGAAATGTTCTGTATAAGGTTTCAGCCCGTAGTACAGCGTTGACTTAAACAGCGGTTTGGATATAAA
>Ga0137307_100498_pt1 | contig 50969 bp, 41 predicted proteins | sample NAcewD2O_March_2_FD_97180 | JGI IMG/M metagenome (GOLD analysis project Ga0137307, IMG submission 97180) | Mouse cecal microbial communities from Vienna, Austria - N-Acetylglucosamine amended D2O_March | ecosystem: Host-associated > Mammals > Digestive system > Large intestine > Cecum | place... | reverse complement strand
TCGTGGCCCAGTACAATCCCATGTCGCGTGCCGACTTCGAGCGCCGCTACGACGCCGTCGACTGGGCCTCCTACCGCGAGGCGCTGGGCCTGGGCGACTTCGACCGCATCATCGTCGCCACCCCCTCGGCGCTCGACAACGCCAATGAGCTGCTCCGCACGCTGCCCCTCGACGAGCTGCGCTACTACCTCGCGGCGCACTACATCGACGCCGCCACGTCGTATCTGAGCGACGATTTCCAGCAGGCGTCGTTCGACCTCTTCGGTCGCACGATGGCCGGCCAGCAGGAGATGCGTCCCCGCTGGAAGCGTGCCATGGCCGTGCCCAACGGCACCCTCTCGGAGGCCGTGGGCGAGATGTACGTGGCCCGCTACTTCCCCGCCAAGGACAAGGAGCGCATGCTGGCGCTGGTGGCCAACCTCCAGACGGCGCTCGGCGAGCACATCGCCGCCCTCGACTGGATGTCCGATGAGACGAAGGCCCGGGCTCAGGAGAAGCTGGCGTCGTTCACCGTCAAGATCGGTTACCCCGACACGTGGAAGGACTACTCGTCGCTCCGCATCGACCCCTCGAAGAGCTACTGGGAGAACATCGTCGAGGCGAACCGCTGGTACACGGCCGACAACCTCTCCGAGCTGGGCAAGCCGGTCGACAAGGCCGAGTGGCACATGTCGCCCCAGACGGTCAACGCCTACTACAACCCCACGACCAACGAGATCTGCTTCCCGGCCGCCATTCTCCAGCCGCCCTTCTACAACCCCGATGCCGACGACGCGGTCAACTACGGCGCCATCGGCGTGGTGATCGGCCACGAGATGACCCACGGCTTCGACGACCAGGGCCGCCAGTTCGACAAGGACGGCAACATGAACAACTGGTGGACCGAGGCCGACTCGGAGGCTTTCAAGGCCAAGACCGACATTCTGGTCAAGCAGTTCGACGCTATCGAGGTGCTGCCCGCGCGCGACGGCCAGCCGGCGCTGCACGCCGACGGCTCGCTCTCGCTGGGCGAGAACATCGCCGACCAGGGCGGTCTGCGCGTGGCCTGGACGGCGCTCCACAACGCGCTGGGCGACAGCACGCCCGCCCCGATCGACGGCTTCACGGCCGACCAGCGCTTCTACCTGGCCTACGCCACGCTCTGGGGGCAGAACATCCGCGACGAGGAGATCGCCCGCCTGACCAAGCTCGACGTCCACTCGCTGGGCAAGTGGCGCGTCAATGCCACGGTGCGCAACCTCCAGTCGTTCTACGATGCGTTCGGCATCGTCGACGGGGCGATGTTCATGCCCGAGCAGGAGCGCGTCGTCATCTGGTAGGCGCGGCTGCTTCATCCATGCGCCCGGAGCCGCGTGCTCCGGGCGCTTTTCGTTGCGGGGCGCCGATTTTCTGCGCTTCGTTTTTAATTCCCGATATTTTGCCCTATCTTTGTCGCCCGACAGGCGGATGTGGAGTGCGTCCTGCGAGGGCGCATGGAGAACCGCCGCTGGTAACAATTTAAAAAAACAATTCTTTACTATGAAAACCGTATCCGTAAAGGCCGTCAAGCGTGCCGAGTTCGGCAAGAAGGCCGCCAAGGCCGTGCGCCGCGAGGGCTTCATTCCGTGCATCATGTGCGGCAACGGCGAGACCGTCAATTTCTCGGTCGATCCCCGCGAGATCAAGCCCCTGATCTACACCCCCAACTCCTACATCGTCGAGTTCGACTTCGAGGGCGAGAAGGTGCAGGCCGTGCTTCGCGAGGCGCAGTTCCACCCCGTGCGTGAGGAGATCCTCCACCTCGACTTCTACCGCATCGCTGCGGGCAAGCCCGTGTCGATCGCCGTTCCCGTGCGTCTGACGGGTAACGCCGCCGGTGTGAAGGTGGGCGGTAAGCTCGTGCTGTCGGCCCGCAAGGTGGTCGTGAGCGCCCTGGTGGAGAACCTGCCCGACGAGGTGGTCGTAGACGTGACGGAGCTGGGCGTCGGCAAGACGATCTTCGTCGGCGACCTGAGCGTCGAGAACCTCAAGTTCGTGACCCCCGCTACGACGGCCGTCTGCGCCGTGCGCGTGACGCGTGCTTCGCGCGGCGCCGAGCAGGGCAAGTAATCCCCTCTGCGGCAAATGAAATACCTCATCGTTGGACTGGGCAACATCGGCGCCGAGTATGCCGATACCCGTCACAACATCGGGTTCGACGTGTTGGACGCCCTGGCCGGGGCGTCCAACGCTGTTTTTACCACGGCGCGCTACGGCGACGTGGCCGAGGTGCGGTGGAAGGGGCGCACGCTCGTGCTGCTCAAGCCCTCGACCTATATGAACCTCTCGGGCAAGGCGGTCCGCTACTGGATGGATGCGACGAAGGTGCCGCTGGAGCACCTGCTGGTCGTCTCCGACGACATCGCCCTGCCGTTCGGCACGCTGCGGCTGCGTCCGAAGGGGAGCGCCGGGGGCCACAACGGACTGAAGAACATCGCCGAGCTGCTCGGCACCGAGGAGTACGCCCGCATGCGCTTCGGCGTGGGCGGCGACTTCCCGCGCGGCCACCAGGTCGACTACGTGCTGGGTCGCTGGACCGACGAGGAGCGCGCGGCGATGCCCGAGCGGTTGAAGCTCTTCGGCGACGCCATCCGCTCGTTCGCTGCGGTGGGCTGCGCGCAGACCATGAACTTCTTCAACAAGAAATAGGGGGCCGGCAGGGCCGGACTATCGAATGAGACGGGAGGGTCGCCCTTGGGCGACCCTCCCGTCTTTCGTGCGCTGCTGTGCTGCGTCGAATGTGTTCTGGCGGGCTGTTTCGTCGGACGCGCTCCGGCCGCCCTGCTCTGTTGTCCGCCGCGCTCCGCCGGCCGTGCCTTGCGGGCAGCGCTCTGTCCACTGTACTCCGCCGGCCGCGCCTTGCGGGCTGCGTTCTGTCCGCCCGCCCCGCTCCGTCAGCGGCGTTCCGTCCGCCGCCTTCTCCGTTCGCGCGCCCGCTCGCGGGCGTCGGCCAGACGGGCCAGGCCGTCCTCGACCATGCGGCGGAAGAGCGCCCGGCGGAATATCAGCCCTATGCGCCACCCCTCCCAGCGGGTGTAGCGCTCGCGCTTCTCGGGGTAGATGTCGGCGATCGTGAGGAGGATACCCGTCTCCTCCACGCCGCCGAAGTCGGGGTTCAACACCGTGTCGAAGACCCGCATCGTGGGCGAGAGGTTCATATAGGCGTTGATCAGCGGCGGGATGTTCTCGTTGAACTCGCGGATCTTGCGGATCAGTATGCGGTAGTTCTCCTGGTAGTCGGCGCCGGTGAAGAGCTCCTCGTAGTAGGGGTCGTCCAGATCGAGCGGCAGGGGATGGATCCCCTCCACCAGCCGCTCGCGGTCGGGGAAGTAGCGGCGCAGGAACCAGATGAGGGCGTTGCGCGCCACGGCCTTGTAGGTGGTGTACATGGTCACCTTGCCGAACAGATAGCGCACTCCGGGGTTGAGGACGATCAGCGCCCCCAGGCCGTCCCACAGGTTGTCGAGCGCATAGAGGCTCTTGGGGTTGCGGCGCGCCTGGTAGGCGTGCTGCACGAACGAGCGCCCCAGCTCGATGGTGTAGGGGAGGTATTCGCGGCGGAAGCGGTCGCTGAAGCGGAAGTAGTGCTCGGTCGAGAGGTGGGCGGGGTGCTCCGATGCGCAGACGATGAAGCGGTAGCCGCCCACGATCTCGCGCGCGGCGGGGTCCCACACCACCAGCTGGCAGTAGCCGTCGGGCGCCAGATCCTCGGCGTCGATGTCGAGCTCGAGACCCGTGCCGCCTCCGGCGCCGCGGAAGGCCTCCTCGCGCAGGCGCCCCACCTCGCGCATGAGGGCCGGGCACTCGGCCGCACGGAAGAGGTATATCTCGTTGCCGCCGCGCTTGGTCGTGCGGGCCCGGCGTGCGGGCGTGAGCTCGGCTTCGAGCAGCGCGCGGTCGACGGGGGCGATGATGGGTCGAATTTCCATAGCGGCGACAAATGTACTATTTTTCAGCCGCTTTTCGCTGCCCGGCGATCTTTTTTTCGAGCGAATAGGTCTTTTTACGCACGTAGTCGGCCTGCTCGCGCAGCGATCCCGCGGCCCGCAGCCGGTCGGGCGGAATGGGTTCGCCGGCCACCAGGCGGAAACTGCGGCCCCGCTGGGCGAACATTTCGTCGACCAACCACAGCATCTCGATGTTGAATTTCAGCCCCGCGCGCTTGCGCAGCGATGCGAGGCGGTAGAAGAAGTCGGAGAGGCGCCCCTCGACGAACACGGGCACGATGGTGCGCTGCGCGGCGGCGGCCTTTTTCAGGAAGTTGGTCCGCCAGGGCGTGTCGCTCACCGTGCCCCCCTCGCGGCGCGAGCAGAGTCCCGCGGGGAAGGTGAGCACGGGCACGTCGCCCGCGAAGGCCTCCTCCATGCGGCGGGCGTAGGCGGCGCATTGCGCCCCGTGCTTGTTGACGGGCAGCCACAGCGGACGCAGGGGCTCGACGTGCATGAGCAGGTCGTTGACCACCACCCGCGCGTCGCCGAAGCGGCCGATCAGCTCGTCGGCGAGCATCATGCCGTCCATGCCGCCGAAGGGGTGGTTGGCCACGAAGAGGTAGCGCCCGGCCGGGTCGAGCCGCTCGAGCCCCTCCATCGAGTAGCTCACTCCCCACTCGCGGAAGCAGGCGCGGATGAACTCCTGCGGCGGCAGCTCCCAGTAGTTGGCCAGTATGTGGTTGATCTCCTTCTCGTGGACCGTGCGGCGGAGCCATTCGATCGCCGGGCGGGGGATCCAGCGCGCGAGCCGGGGCGCTTTTGCAGCCACGACGGCGCCGATGTCTATTCGGGGCATAGAGCGAAAATTTAACATACAAAGATAGGCATTCTTTTTCGAAATTTTGCCTAACTTTGACCCCAAACTGACCATTCGCAACGCCCATGTCGCAATACCACACTCCCGTGCTGCTCGAAGAGAGCGTCGCGCTGCTCGGCATCGTGCCGGGGGGCACCTACGTCGACCTCACGTTCGGCGGCGGCGGCCACTCGCGCCGCATCCTGCAGGAGCTGGGCCCCGAGGGGCGTCTTTACGCCTTCGACCAGGACAGCGATACGCGCGACAACCGCCCCGACGACAGTCGCTTCCACTACGTGGAGAGCAACTTCCGCTTCCTGCGCGGGGCGCTGCGCCTGCGCGGCGTCGGGCAGGTCGACGGCATCCTGGCCGACCTGGGCGTCTCGTCGCACCACTTCGACGCCGTGGAGCGGGGCTTCTCGTTCCGCGGCGAGGCGCCGCTCGACATGCGCATGAACCGCCGCGCGCGCCGCACGGCCGCCGACCTGGTCAACACCCTCCCGTCCGGGGAGCTGACGCGCATCCTGGGCGACTGGGGCGAGGTCGAGACCCCGTGGAAGGCGGCCAACTGCATCGTGCGGGCGCGGCAGGCTGCGCCGATCCTCACCACGGCGCAGCTCGTGGAGGCCGTGGCCCCCTGCACGCCGCGGCGCGACGAGTCGAAGTTCCTCACCAAGCTCTTCCAGGCGCTGCGCATCGAGGTCAACGGCGAGATGGAGGCGCTCCGGATGGCTCTGGAGCAGAGCCTGCGGGTGCTGCGCCCGGGGGGCCGCCTGTCGGTGATCTCCTACCACTCGCTCGAGGACCGTCTGGTCAAGAACTTCCTGCGCAGCGGCAACTTCGCCGGCGCGGTCGAGAAGGACTTCTTCGGCCGCGCGTCGCTCCCCTTCGAGCTGCTCACGCGCAAGGCCGTGGTGCCGTCCGGGGAGGAGATCGCGCGCAACCCCCGCTCGCGCTCGGCCAAGCTGCGGGGCGGAGTGAAACTTTGAAACGTGCCGTAGGGATATGTTGCGTGACCACGAATTCGATCCGGTGACCCCCGAAGAGGAGGCCCGCCGCGCGCAGGACGAGGAGTTCGCCCGCCGCGTGCGGCGCGAGGTGCTGCGCATGGAGCGGGGCGAGGCCGAGGAGGACATCCGCCACGACGAGGAGGCTGCCGAGGCCGAACGCGAGGAGGCTGCCGAGGCCGAGCGTCGCGAGCGCCGCCGCCGCTCGAGCACCTTCTGGCAGCTGGTCTCGGGCACGATCCTCGTGCGCGAGGAGGTCTCGCGCCACTACTCCTACCTGCTGGTCGTGGCGGGCATGTTCTTCCTGAGCATCGTGGTGATGTTCTGGTCGCTGCACCTCGACCGCAAATATTCGCGCCTCGAACGCGAGGTGCAGATCCTGCGCGAGCGCTCGATCCGTCTCGAGGAGCAGCGCTACCGCACGACGACCCACTCGGCCGTGGTCGAGGCGCTGGCCGCCCGCGGCATCCCCCTCTACGACCCCCTCTCGCCGGGCGAAGTGATCGACCGTTAAGCCATGAAACGCGAACCCTCGAAGATCAAAAGCGACATCCTGCTGCGCGTGCGGCTCCTCTACCTGCTCTTCATGGCGGCGGGGGCCCTCGTGCTCGGGCGCCTGGTGTGGGTGCAGCTCTTCAGCGGCGAGGTAGCCTACAACGCCCGCCGCCTGGCCGGCCGCATCTTCACCGAGGAGACCATCCCCGCCCAGCGGGGCAACATCCTCTCGCGCGACGGCGAGCCGCTGGCCACCTCCATCTTCCGCTACCAGGTGGCCTTCGACTTCGCCTCGGAGGGTCTCGATTCGCTCAGGACGTTCCACGAGCAGGCCGACTCGCTGGCCAAGCTCCTCTCGGCCTTCTTCGGCGACCGCCCGGCGGCCGAATACAGCCGCTTCATGCGCCGCGAGCACGACCGCCGCTACCGGCTCGTCAACGGCCGCGACACCTCGGTGCTGCGCGCCGAGGGCTTCTTCGCGCGGATCCTGAACCGCCTGCGGGGCGAGGAGTATGAGCGGCGCCGCATCTACGACACGCTGCGCGACCACACCCCCGTGCCGCTCTTCCCGCGCGAGGTCGACTACGCCGAGTGGGAGCGGCTGCGGCGCTACCCGCTGCTCAACTGGAACATGGGCATGGTCTACCGCCTTGTCGAGCGCGACCAGCGCATCTACCCCCAGGGCGAGCTGGCGCGCCGCACCATCGGCCTGACGGGCGACCGCGGCAACTACGGCATCGAGGACAGCTACCGCGAGGAGCTGGCCGGGCGCGACGGGCGCGCCCAGCGCCAGCGTATCGCCCGCGGCTTCTACGGCCGCGTGCCGGGCGGCGACCACGAGGACCCGTTGGACGGCATGGACGTGGTCACGACGCTCGACCTCGACCTGCAGGACGTGGCCGACAAGGCGCTACGCCGCCAGCTCACGGCCCAGAATGCCACGTGGGGCACGACGATCGTCATGGAGGTTTCCACGGGCGAGATCCTGGCCCTGGCCAACCTGGGCCGCAACGCCGACGGCACCTACGCCGAGCGCGAGAACTACGCCCTGGGGCGCAGCATGGAGCCCGGCTCGACCTTCAAGCTGGCGACCATGCTCACGCTGCTCGAGGATGCGCGCATGCCCGTCGGTACCGTCTACGAGACCCACAACGGCGACCCGGTGACCATCGGCCCGGCCCGCAACATCCGCGACTCGCACCGCGGCGACCGGGCCATCGACTTCCGCCGCGCGACCGCCTCGTCGTCGAACGTCTACTTCGCCAAGGCGATGTGGGACCTCTACGGCAAGACGGGCAAGAAGTTCGACTACAGCAACTTCCTCCACGAGCGGCTGGCCCTGGGCGAGACCGTGGGCCTCGAGCGCTTCGGCGAGCGGGCGCCGCAGGTGACCTCCGACTGGAAGGCTCCCGACCCCGGGGTGATGCTGGTCAAGATGGCCTACGGCTACCGCGTGCGGCTGGCCCCCATCCAGACCATCACCCTCTACAACGCCATCGCCAACGGCGGGCGGATGATCTCGCCCGTTCTGGTGCGCGAGTTGCGCCGCAACGGCCGCACGGAGGAGCGCTTCCGCACGCGCACGATCCGCGACGAGATCTGCTCGCGCGCGACGCTGCGCACCGTGCACGAGTGCCTGCAGGCGGTCTGCACCGAGGGTACGGCCAGCGCCTTTTTCCGCGACACGCTGCGCCTGCGCGTGGCGGCCAAGACCGGCACGGCGCAGATCACCGACGCCCGCAGCCGCGAGGGGCGTCACTATCTGGGCACCATGGTGGCCTACTTCCCGGCCGACAACCCCCGCTATACGGTCCTCACCACCATCGAGACGCGCGCGCAGGCCGGCAAGGCCTACTACGGCGGCCCGCTGGCGGGTCCCGTCGTCAAGCGCATGGTCGACTACCTCTACGCCCGGGGCTCCGACTGGTCGGCCCGCGCGGCGCGCACGGGGCGCCACTGCTACCCCGAGCGGATCAAGGGGGGCGATATCGCCCAGGTGCGCCGCATCGCCGGCAAGTTCTCGCCCGATGTCGACTACGACCGCCGCCGGGGGTGGGGCCGCGTGAAGATCGACAGCGCCTCGCGCGTGCGGATCGTCTCGCTGCCCGACGAGGCCGACCGCATGCCCGACGTGCGGGGCATGGGGCTCAAGGACGCCCTCTTCGTGCTGGAGAGCCGCGGCCTGAGGGTGAGCTTCGCGGGGCGCGGCGCCGTGACCTCGCAGAGCATCGCCGCCGGGGCGCGCATCCGCCGGGGCGCCGTGGTGCACATCGTATTGAAATAGAACGAACCGAGATATGAAAACCATCGACTTCCTCTCCCGCTCGACCGAGGTGCTGCAACGCCTGGGCGCTGCCGGCGCCGCGGTCCGCCGCCTGACCTACGACTCGCGTGCGGTGGCGGCGGGCGACTGCTTCTTCGCCGTCGCGGGCACGCGCAGCGACGGCCACGACTACATCCCCCAGGCCGTGGCCGCCGGGGCCGCGGCCGTGGTGTGCGAGCGGCTGCCCGAACACCCCGATCCGGGGGTCTGCTACCTCCGCGTCGCCGACACCGAGGCGGCGATGGCCGACATGGCCGCCGCCTTCTACGACCACCCGAGCCGCGAGCTGCGGCTGGTGGGGGTCACGGGCACCAACGGCAAGACCACCGTCGCCACGCTGCTCTACGAGCTGGTCCGGGCCCTGGGCTACGAAGCCGGGCTAGTCTCCACGGTGGTCTACCGCGTGGGTTCGCGCACCGTCGAGGCTACCCACACCACGCCCGACGCCATCCGCCTGAACGCCATGATGCGCGAGATGGTCGACGCCGGGTGCGCCTACTGCTTCATGGAGTGCTCGTCGCACGCCATCGTCCAGCGCCGCACGCGGGGCCTCCGCTTCGCCGGGGGGCTCTTCACCAACCTCACGCACGACCACCTCGACTACCACAAGACCTTCGCCGCCTATCTGCGCGCCAAGAAGGCCTTCTTCGACACGCTGCCGCGCGAGGCCTTCGCGCTGGTCAACCTCGACGACCGCAACGGCGGCGTGATGGTGCAGAATACCGCGGCCGAGGTGAGAAGCTATTCGCTGCGCAGTGCGGCCGACTTCCGCTGCCGCATCGTCGAGACCCACCTCGACGGCATGCTGCTGCGTCTGGACGGGCGCGAGGTGTGGACCCACCTGCCGGGGCGCTTCAACGCCTCCAATCTCGCGGCGGTCTACGGCGCGGCGCGCCTGCTGGGCTTCGGCGCCGAGGAGACGTTGCGGGCCCTGAGCGCCCTGCGCCCGGTCGACGGGCGCTTCCAGGTGCTCCGCGCCGACGACGGCACCACGGCGGTGGTCGACTATGCCCACACGCCCGACGCGCTGGAGAACGTGCTGCGCACGATCGAGGAGCTGCGTCGCCCCGGCCAGCAGCTGGTGGTGGTGTGCGGCTGCGGCGGCGACCGCGACCGCACCAAGCGGCCCGAGATGGCGGCCATCGCCGTCCGATACGCCTCCACGGCGGTCTTCACCTCCGACAACCCGCGCCACGAGGACCCCGCGGCGATCCTCGACGAGATGACCGCGCCGCTCGACCCCGCGGTGCGCTGCCTGCGCATCGTCGACCGCGCCGAGGCGATCCGCACGGCCGCGATGCTGGCCCGCCCGGGCGACATCCTGCTTGTGGCGGGCAAGGGGCACGAGACCTACCAGATCGTGGGCGACGAGAAGCGCCATTTCGATGACCGCGAGGAGCTCCGCCGCGCCTTCGACGCCACGCACCGCGCATAGCGCGCCCCGATTGTGAATTGAGAATCATGAATTGAGAGTTTAAGAGATGCTTTACCACCTTTTCCGTTACCTCGACCGCGTGTGGGACCTCCCCGGCTCGGGTATGTTCCAGTACATTTCGTTCCGCGCGGCGGCGGCCATCATCGTGGCGCTGCTCATCGCCATCATCTTCGGCCGCTCGATCATCGACTTCCTGCGCCGCCGCCAGATCGGCGAGGAGATCCGCGATCTGGGCCTCGAGGGCCAGCTGCAGAAGCGCGGTACGCCGACGATGGGCGGCGTCATCATCCTCCTGGCGATCCTCGTGCCGATCCTGCTCTTCGGGCGGCTGGACAACGTCTATGTCCAGCTGATGATCGTCTCGACCCTCTGGCTGGGCTTCATCGGCGGGCTGGACGACTACATCAAGGTCTTCCGCCACAAGAAGGAGGGGCTCAAGGGGCGTTTCAAGGTCGTGGGGCAGGTGGGCCTGGGCATGATCGTCGGCACGACGATGTGGCTCTCGCCCCAGATCGTCGTGTGCGAGAAGACCACGCAGCCCGTCGAGACGCAGTACGTCGACGCCTCGGGCGAGGTGCTGGGCATGGCGCAGCGCCACGTGGTGGTGGCCACCGAGAGCTGCAAGACCACGCAGACCACCATCCCCTTCATCAAGAACAACGAGTTCGACTACGGCCGCCTGACGGGCGGCAGCGGCCCGGCCACGTGGCTGCTCTACGTGCTGGTGGCGATCTTCGTGGTCACGGCCGTCTCGAACGGCGCCAACCTCACGGACGGCCTCGACGGCCTGACCACGGGCGTCTCGGTGCCGATCGTGGCCGTGCTCGGCGCGCTGGCCTACCTCTCGGGCCACATCGTCTACGCCGACTACCTCAACATCATGTACATCCCCGACGCGGGCGAGCTGATGGTCTTCGCCGCGGCGATGATGGGTGCCCTGGTGGGCTTCCTGTGGTACAACTCCTTCCCGGCGCAGATCTTCATGGGCGACACGGGGTCGCTGACGATCGGCGGCGTCATCGCCGTCTTCGCCCTCTGCATCCGCAAGGAGCTGCTGCTGCCGCTGTTGTGCGGCGTCTTCCTGGCCGAGAGCGTCTCGGTGATGGTCCAGGTGAGCTACTTCAAGTATACCAAGCGCAAATACGGCGAGGGGCGGCGCATCCTGCTCATGTCGCCCCTGCACCACCACTTCCAGAAGAAGGAGATCTTCGAGACGAAGATCGTCCTGCGCTTCTGGATCATCTCGCTGCTGCTGGCGGCGATGACGCTCGTGACGCTGAAGATCCGATAGGATAGGTCCCGCAGCCAGCGGAGGATGCCCCGAGCCTTCGGGCGAGCAGGGCAGCCCTCCGCCGGGGGTGGCTGCGGGCTGCGCGGCCCGAGGGCCGCGGTTTTAGATGGAAAAACAAAATCTGTTCACGATGAAGAAAATCGTCGTATTGGGCGGCGGCATCAGCGGCTACGGCTCCGCGATCCTCGCCAAGAAAAAAGGCTTCGACGTCCTGCTGTCGGACGCCGGCCGCATCGCCGACCGCTACAAGGCCCGGCTCGACGAGTGGGAGGTCCCCTACGAGGAGGGGGGCCACTCCGAGGAGCTGATCCTCGAGGCCTCGGAGGCGATCAAGTCCCCCGGCATTCCCGACTCGGCGCCCGTCGTGCGGCGCCTGCGCGAGCGCGGCATCCCCGTCATCTCCGAGATGGAGTTCGCGGGCCGCTACCTCGACGGCGCGAAGTGCATCTGCATCACCGGGTCGAACGGCAAGACGACCACCACGTCGCTCATCTACAAGATCCTGCGCGACGCGGGGCTGAACGTGGCGCTGGGCGGCAACATCGGCGAGAGCTTCGCCTACTCCGTGGCCACGGGTAGCTACGACTGGTATGTGCTGGAGCTGAGCTCGTTCCAGCTCGACGGCATGTACGACTTCCGCGCTCATGTCGGCGTGCTGACGAACATCACGCCCGACCACCTCGACCGCTACGACCACTGCTTCCAGAACTACGTGGACTCGAAGATGCGCATCGTGCGCAACATGACCCCCGGCGACTGGTTCGTCTACTCGGGCGACGACGAGGTGATCCTGCGGCAGCTGCCCGGCTGCGACCTCCGCATGCGGCAGCTCCCCTTCGCGGCGCGCAACACGGCGCAGCGCGGCGGCGGGGCGGAGGGCGCCCTGCTGCGCGACGGGCGCTTCACCGCGGCGGCGGGCGGCGCCTCGGTCGAGATCGACACGGCCGAGATGCGCATCGGAGGCCTGCACAACGCCTACAACGCCATGGCCGCGGCGCTGGCCGCGCTGGCCGCGGGGGTCGACCCCGCGCAGGTGCGCCGCTCGATCTGCGGCTTCGACCCCGTGGAGCACCGGCTCGAGCCGGTGGCCGAGCGCGGCGGCGTGCTCTGGATCAACGACTCGAAGGCCACCAACGTCGACTCGGTGTGGTACGCCCTGGAGAGCATGAAGCGCCCCGTGGTGTGGATTGCCGGCGGTACCGACAAGGGCAACGACTACGAGCCGCTGAAGGCTTTCGCCCGCGAGAAGGTGCATACGCTCGTCTGCATGGGGCTCGACAACGCCAAGCTCGTCGGCGAATTTACGGGCGTGGTCCCCGAGGTGATCTCGTGCGGATCGTTCGACGAGGCGATGGCCGCGGCCCGGCGCGCCGCCCGCGCGGGCGACGCCGTGCTGCTCTCGCCCGCCTGCGCCTCGTTCGATCTGTTCAGGAACTACGAGCACCGGGGCCGGTGCTTCAAGGATTGGGTCGCCGAGCATGCCTGACAGAGTGATCCGACCCTCCGGGGAGCGCCCCGACGCCGGGGCTCCGTGGCACGACGGCGACGGGGCCGACGCCCCGCGCCGCGTGCGTGCGCGCCGTCCCGCCGCAGAGCGCGCCGAGGGCCCGGCCGGAGCCGCGGGCGCTGCGGGAGCCGGCACCGCCTCCTCTGCCGCCGCATCGGGAGCCTCCTCCGCCGACGCCCCCGGCGCGCGGCGCTTCTTCACGGGCGACCGCGTGCTGTGGATCATCGTGGCCGTGCTGGCCGTGGTCTCGGTGCTGGTGGTCTACTCGTCGACTGCCAAGATGGCCTACGACGCCCACACGGCCCGCACCACGGCCCACTTCCTGCGCCAGCAGATCGCCATCCTCATCGCCAGCCTCATCGCGCTGGTCGCCGTGCAGAAGATCAACTGCCGCATCTACGGCTACTTCGCCCGCCCGGCCTACGCGCTGTCGGTGCTGCTCACCATCGCCGTCTACTTCATCGGCGCCAAGACCAACGACGCCGCGCGCTGGATCCCGCTGGGTCCCTTCCAGTTCCAGCCTTCGGAGGCGTTGAAGATCGCCACCGTGCTGCTGCTGGCCCAGCAGCTGGCGGGCCGGCAGTCGAAGATCGACAAGATCCGCATCGTCCCCTCGCTGCGCTTCTGGACCTGGCGCACCTCGCGCGAGCAGCGGCGCATCTGGCGCGAGGGCACGTGGCCCGTCCTCATGCCGGTGGTCATCTCGTGCGGCGTGATCTTTCCGGCCCACACCTCGTCGGCCGTGCTGGTCTTCATGGCCTCGTGGGTGATGATGCTCATCGGGCGCGTGCGGCTGGGCGAGCTCATGAAGCTCCTGGGGCTGGCCGTCGCGGGCATCTTCGTCATCATGACCCTCAACCTCGGGCGCAGCGAGACGGCCGAGGGGCGCGTCGCTACCTGGATCCACCTCTGGACCCGCAGCCAGACCGACAAGCCCATCGAGCACCTGACCGACACCGAGCGCTCGATGATCGCCATCTACAACGGCGGCGTGCTGGGCAAGGGCCCCGGCCAGAGCGACATCCGCGTGGAGATGATCCACCCCGAGAGCGACTACGCCTACGCCTTCTTCGTCGAGGAGTACGGCCTGCTGCTGGCCGTGGGGCTGCTGATGCTCTATCTGTGGATTTTCTTCCGGGCCATCGAGATCTTCCGCCGCTGCGGCACCGCCTTCCCGGGGCTGCTGGTGCTGGGGCTCGCGCTGCTGATCACGTGCCAGGCGCTGCTCCACATCATGGTGACGGTCAACCTCATCCCCGAGACGGGGCAGACGCTGCCGCTCATCTCGCGCGGCGGATCGTCGACCCTCTTCACCACCATCGCCCTGGGCATGATCCTCAGCGTGAGCCGTCAGAACGACGAGCAGTCGCACGACACGCCCCGCAGCGAGACGCTTTACGAACGTTAAAAGAGACCCGACTATGGAAGTCAGACTGGACAAATACCTCTGGGCCGTGCGCATCTTCAAGACCCGGAGCGACGCCGCGGACGCGATCCGCAACAACAAGGTGACGGTCAACGGCGCCTACGCCAAGCCCTCGCGCGACGCGAAGGTGGGCGACGTGGTGGCCGTGCGCCGCCAGCAGGTGGTCTTCACTTATAAGATTCTCGACCTTGTGTCGAGCCGCCAGCCGGCCAAGAACGTCGCGGCCTACTGCCTCGACATCACCCCGCAGGAGGAGCGCGACAAACTCAACGTCCCGCGCGAGACCGTCTTCGTCTTCCGCGAGCGCGGCACGGGGCGCCCGACCAAGAAGGAGCGCCGCGAGCTGGACGGTCTGATGGACGAACTCTACTACGACGACGAGGAGTAACCCTACGGTGTGTCATAATGGCAACCTGCTGCGTTGTCGTCGGGCTTCGGGCTCGGTCATTTACGTAGCGTAAACTCCCTTGCCCTCACCCTCGACGCCTTGCATCTTGCTCATTCTGACGCACCTTAAAGGGCGTGTGCCGAATTTTCATTTCGACACACGCCCTTTTTCAGTCCTGCATAGCTCTTTTAGGCCCACATCGGCTTGAGCAGCCCGAACAGGCAGCAGGCGATCGCGAACGTCACGACGATGTTGAAGGTCTGCGCCGCGAGGAAGGCCCGCAGCAGGTTGCGGTTCTCCTTCGATACGATGTCCTTGAGCCGCGTGTCGAGGCCGATGCAGACGAAAGCCAGCGAGAAGAAGAGCGTGGAGAACATCTTGGCTACGGCGGGCTCCATGAGCTTGCCCTTGGCGTCGGCCGTGAGCAGGCCGCCCGACTGCATGAGGCTGAACAGGAGCGAGGCCCCCACGAATCCGATGATGAACTTGGGGAACTTCTCCCACACCACGCCCAGCGACGGGCGCTGCGTGCGGCCGCCCTCGCTGCGCGCCGAGAGGTAGAGTGCGATGAAGAAGGCCACCACGCCGATCAGCACGTTCTGCGCCCCCTTGATGATGACGGCGTGCGACAGCGCTTCGCGGCCCACCATCTCGCTCGATGCGACCACGCCCGACGTGGTGTCGATCGTGCCGCCGATCCAGGCGCCGGCCACCTCCTGCGCCACCGCGGGCTCGAACATGCGGGGCAGGACGAGCCCTGCGAGCCACGGCATGAGGTAGATCATCGGCACCACGACGATGAGCACCAGCGAGACGATGTACGACAGCTTGCGGTCGTCGCCCCCGGCCACGCGGGCCGCGGTGATGCAGGCCGAGACGCCGCAGATCGAGACGCCGCTCGAGAGGATCATGGCCGAGCGCTCGTCGACGCCCATGCGGCGCGCCGTGCGGAAGGCGAACATCCAGACCACGGCCACCACCAGGCAGGCCTGCACCAGACCGAAGATGCCCGACTTCATGACGTCGCTGAAGAGGATCGTGGCGCCGAGGCAGACCACGCCGATCTTGATGAAGAACTCGCCCTGGATGGCGGGCTTCATCCACTGGGGCACGTGCCAGAGGTTGCGCACGGCCAGACCGAAGATCACCGAGAAGAAGACCGACTCGAAGCCGTAGGCCTTCACCACGGGGATCTTGGCCACCACCTGCGCGAGCAGCGAGAGTGCGAAGACAGCCACCAGCGAGGGGAGCATGCCCCGCAGCGGGCGGCGCATGACGGCGCAGCCGGCGTAGAGCACCGCCAGCACGATGCCGAAGAGCAGGGCGATGTTGTACCAGGCCACCTCGCCCACGAGGGTCGAGGGTACGTTGGGGATGCGCTCGGGGCAGAGGATCGCCAGCGCGAGCAGCGGCAGGGCCATCCACACGGCCGTCCAGTCTTCGACGCGGAGTTTTTCGAAGAGTTGTTTCATGGTTTTGGGGTGTTAGAATATGGCCGAGAGCAGCAGCGAGCCGACGTGGCGGTTCTCGGCCGCCGAGATCTTGTAGTCTTCGTAGGTGTAGTTGAGCTGGCCGCGCAGCCACTTGAGCGGCTGCCACGTGAGGCCCGCGGTGTAGTTGGTCTGGCGCGAGGCGTGCGCGGAGGTGTCGGCCAGCAGCGTGTCGTAGCGCGCCACGAGGGTCCAGTGGGCGTGGGGGCGCCAGCCGCCCAGCGCATACCATCCCGAGCTGCGGAAGCGCCCCGTGGGGCCTCCGTCGACCGAGGGGGTGCCGGTGCGTCCGCCCACCCACTCGCCGCGCAGGACCACCGCCCCGCGGTCGTAGCACACTCCGGCGCCGTAGCGCTCGCGCAGCAGATACTCCGGACCGAACTCGCCCCGGTAGTAGGAGCCCGAGAGCTGCATGCCGGCCAGGGGGCGCAGCGTGAGGCGCACGGCGACGTCTTTCGAGCGGTTGTTGTCGCGTGTGTTGATGCCCGCGCCGTTGAAGATGCTCACGTCGTAGCTCACCAGGCGGCGGCCGTCGCGTTGGAGAAAGCCGCCGTAGAGCGTCAGGCCCATCTCGCGCCCTGTGGCGCTCAGGCTCTTGTCGCCGATCCGCTCCGAGAGTCCCATCATGCGTTGCAGCGCCATCGGGTACTCGATCAGCTCGAACTTGAGCGGCGCATAGTCGGTGTTCTCGATCGAGAAGGGGATCTTGTACTGCCCCAGCTTGAAGTTGAGCTGTGCGAAGGGGCGGTACTCGATGTAGGCGTCGACGATGCGCGGAGCCGCCAGCTCGAACTGGGCGCGGTAGAGGATGCGGTCGCGCAGGATGTCGCCCTGCAGGTTGAGGCGCACGCGCCTGAGACGGAACTCCGAGGCGTCGGTGGCGTAGTCGAATCCCGTCTGCACGTAACCCGAGATGCGGGGCAGGCGGGCGACGATCTTCTGCCACGTGCCGCTCTCGGTGCGCAGCGCCGCGACCTCGGCCGAGAGGCTGTCGACGCGGGCGGCGAGCGGTGCTGCCGGCTCGTGCGGCTGTGCGGCGACGGCCAGCGCGGCGCCGCACAGGATGATGGTTGAGAGTATCCGTTTCATGTGTCGTCGGTTTGAACCGCAAAGATCGCGATTCGGAACCGCCGCCGCAATACCACTAAATACCTAAAAAGGGGGCCCCGCCGCGGCGGGGCCCCCTCGTGTCGGGTTGCGCGGGCCCTACATCTTGTTGGTGAGGTCCTTCACCAGCTCGCCGTCGAACAGATGGAGCACGCGGTGGGCGTAGGTCGAGTCGTGCTGCGAGTGGGTCACCATGATGACGGTCGTCCCCTCGCGGTTGAGCTCCGAGAGCATCTCCATCACCTCGCGGCCGTTCTTCGAGTCGAGGTTACCCGTGGGCTCGTCGGCCAGGATCAGCTTGGGGTTGGAGACCACGGCGCGGGCGATGGCCACGCGCTGCTGCTGACCGCCCGAGAGCTGCTGGGGGAAGTGCTCGGCGCGGTGCGAGATGTTCATGCGGCTGAGGATCTCATTGACGCGCTTCTTGCGCTCCGAGGCCTTCACGCGCATGTAGATGAGCGGCAGCTCGACGTTCTCGAAGACGTTGAGCTCGTCGATGAGGTTGAACGACTGGAAGACGAAGCCGATGTTGCCCTTGCGGAACTTCGTGCGGTCCTTCTCGCGGAACGAGGCGACCTCCTGGTCGAGCAGGCGGTAGCTCCCCTCGGTGGGGTTGTCCAGCAGCCCCAGGATATTGAGCAGCGTCGACTTGCCGCAGCCCGAGGGGCCCATGATGGCGACGAACTCGCCCTGGTTGACTTCGAACGACACGCCGTTCAGGGCGATGGTCTCGATCTCTTCGGTGCGGAAAACCTTCTTGAGGTTCTCGATCTTAAGCATTGACATAGGATGTAGGTGTTTGGATGTTTGTGATATTTTTCGTTGCGTTATTCCGATTTCACGGCGTCGGCGGGGTTCGAGCGGGCGGCCGGGCGGTTGAACATCGCGAGGATCTCGTCGGTGGTGGCGCCCATAACCTTGCGCACGGCGATCTCGCGGCGGCGGTACTGCGTCTCGAAGAGCACCAGCCCGAAGACCCCCATCAGGGCGATCACCACGGCCAGCAGCGCGAAGAGGGCGATGACGGTCATAAGGCGGTTCTCCTTTTCGTAGAGGTCGTCGATCTGCTCGTTCATGAAGCGGATATCGGGCGCCTTGTTGTCGGGGTCGACCTCGCCGATGGCCCGCCGGATGCCGTCGCACACATCCTCGATGTCGCTCCCCGGCGCGATGCGCAGGTAGACGATCCGTGTCGCCTTGTTGTCGGCGATCATCATCAGCGGTTTGGTCTCGTATTGCAGCGGCCGGAACTGGAGGTCGCCCGAGATGCCGGCGATCGAGATGTAGTTGTCGACGATCTCGCCCGGGCGGAAGTCGAAACGGTCGGCTACCGAGCGGGGGACGATGGCGTGGTAGATCGAATCCCGCCCGTGCTCGGGCCGGAGCCCTCCTTCGAGCATGGGGATACGCATCACCTCCGGGAAGTTGGGCCGTACCATGCGCACGTGCACGTCCACCTCCTCGCCTTTCCACTTGCGGCCCCAGACCGTGGAGGCGTCGGAGACGAAGGGCGACTGCGAGGCGGTCACTCCTTCGATGCGGGGGTCGGCCGCGAGGCGCGAGACGAGCGCCTCGTAGCTCTGCGGTTGTGCGGCGATCTTGCGCGGGGCGTCGAAGGTCAGCACCTGCTCGCGCTCGAATCCCAGGTCGAATCTGCGCTCGAAGCGGTGCTGGGCGTAGCAGAAGAAGGTGAAGACGATCAGCACGATCGAGACGACGTACTGCACGGCGACGAGCGTCGTGCGCAGGCGGCGCCCGCCGCGCGATCCGGCGAACGACCCCTTGGCCGCCAGCGCCGGGTTGAACGAGGTGATGTACCACGCCGGGTAGATTCCCGCCGCGAGGGCCGCCGCGAGGGCCACGCCCGTCTCCAGGAGCAGCACGTCGAGGTTATCGGTCAGCGCGAGCGACGTCGATATGTATTCGGCCAGGAGGGTCGACCGCAATGCGGAGGCGACGTACCACGAGAGGAGGAGCGAGACCAGGACGAAGCCCGCGGCCTCGAAGAGGAAGCTGAAGCGCAGCGACGCGGTGGGGGCTCCGAAAACCTTGAAGATGTTGACGGTGCGCAGGCGCGCGGGCGTCAGCGCGAAGAAGAAGTTGACGAAGTTGATCAGGGCGATCGCGACCACCAGCAGCGCCACGGCCAGCAGCGAGAGGGTCGTCGGGCGCGAGCCGGGGTTCCAGTGGGAGCTCTCGAGCGCGCGCTCGAAGTAGAGCTCCGAGAGCGGCATGAGGCGGCAGCCGGTCTGGTCGTCGTCATTGTCCCAGCTGTCGATCTCCTCCTGGCCGTATTGTTCGATCCACAGCGGACGCATCTTCGCCGCCCACGCGGCCTGCACCTCGGCGTTGATCTCGCTCCAGCGGCGGGCGATCGCTGCGGGGTCGGTGCCCTCGCGCAGCCGCACGAAGAAGGTGTCGTTCCAGGTGTTGGGTTCGTTCATTCCGTCGTCGCCGATGTCGACCATCGCCTCGATTTCGGCCAGGCCGCTGTTGGCGGGGAAGTCGTCGTAGATGCCGACCACTTCGTACTGCCTGTCGGGCCGCACCTCGGCTGCTCTGAAGGGGTTGTCGGCCAGCCAGACCGCGTCGCCCACGCCCACGCCCATGCGCTCGGCCTCCGAGCGGGCGAGCAGCAGCGTGTTGGGGCGCACGAAGTCCGTGAGGTCGCCCGCCGCGGCGGTGGCGCGCATGGTCTCGATGAAGCCGGTCGAGGCGGTGATGACCTTGAGCTTCATGCGCACGTAGTCGCCGTTGCGCATGACCCAGGCGGGCTGTGTGTTGAACCAGGCGCGGAGCGGGCCGCCCGCCTCGATCTCGGGCGACCGCTCGACGAGCCGCTCGCAGCTGGGGCGGGGCGACTGCGAGGTGAAGGTAGAGCCGTCCGTGTCCCAGAAATCGCTGGGGGCGACCAGATAGATGCGCTCGGCGTCGGGTATGGAGCGGTTGTATCCCAGCTCCCACCATACCTGCACCATGATGACGTAGAAGGCCGTGAAGGCCATCGTCAGCCCCGCGACGTTCAGAAGCGACGAGGCCTTGTAACGCCGGAGCGTGGTGAGGAAGTTCTTGAATGCGATTTTCATGGCTGTGAGGTTGTTTTATTCCGATTTCACGCAGTCGGCGGGGTTTTCGTTGGCGGCGTGCCACGAGCGGAGGGTGACCGTCAGCGTCGTGATGCCCGCCACGGCGGCCAGCGCTGCGGCAAAGACCCACCAGACGAGGGGCGTGCGGTAGGCGAACTGCGAGAGCCACCGCCCCACGGCCCACACGCTCACGGGCACCGCAGCCGCGAAGCAGACGGCGGCCATGGCCAGGTAGCGGCGGTTGAACATGCGGAGGATCTCCCCGGTCGTGGCCCCCATGACCTTGCGCACGGCGATCTCGCGCCGACGGTGCTGCGTCTCGAAGAGCACGATGCCGAAGACCCCCATCAGGGCGATGGCCACGGCCAGCAGCGTGAAGAGCCCCACGATGACCGAGAGCCTGCGCTCGGTCTCGTATTCGCGGCCGAGCTCCTCGTCGAACGTGCGCACGACGAGCTCGCCCGGCTCGATGCGGCCGTCGAGTGCGGCCACGCAGCCGCGCACGTATTCGGCCAGCGACTCCAGGTCGGTGCCCGGGCGGTAGCGGATGTAGGCCACCTGTCCCGCGCGATCGTAATTCTGCGACATGGAGGCGGGCAGCACGTAGAAGGCGAAGGGCTGCACGTCGTATTGCAGCGGCTGGAAGTTGAAGTCGGCGCAGATGCCCACGAAGGGCTCGTCGGGGCTGACGAAGCCGTTGATGCGGTCGCCCACGGCGATGCCGTACTTCTGCGCGGCCGTGCGGTTGACGATTAGCGTGCCCAGCTCCTTGCGCGCGTCCTCCTCCGAGAAGTCGCGCCCGTCGACGATGTCGATACCCAGCGTGCGGAGGAAGTTCCACTGCACCACGTAGGTCTGGAACGAGACCCGCTCGCCCTTGAACTGCCGGCCCCACCCCATGCGGCCCACCGAGACCATGCGGCTGGCGGCGCCCGTGACCTCCTCCACGCGGGGGTCGCCCACGAGCGTCTGCCGAAGGGCCGTGTAGCGGTTGGCCGCCGAACCGGGCAGGTAGACGGCCATGAGGTTTTTGCGGTCGAAGCCCATGTCGTAGTGCATCATGTAGCTGTGTTGGAGGCGGATGAAGCCCGTGCCGACGATCAGCGCCGTGGCGATGAAGAACTGGAAGCCGATGAGCGCCGTGCGCAGACGGCGTCCGCTGCGCGTGCCGCCGAACGATCCCTTGACCACCATCGCCGGGGCGAACGAGGTGATGTACCATGCCGGGTAGAGGCTCGCCGCCAGGGCCATCGTGAGCGCCGTCGCGACCACCGCGGCGGCCACGGGTAGGTTGTCGCCCACGCGGAGCGTGCAGGCGATGTAGGAGGCCAGCTCGCTGCCCCGGAGCAGGAAGACGGCGTACCACGCCGCCGCGAGCGAGAGCACCACCAGCCCCACGGCCTCGAAGACGAAGCCGAAACGCAGGGCCGCGGTCGGTGCGCCGAAGACCTTGTAGGTGTTGACCGAGCGGATGCGCACGGGCACCAGCGCGAAGAAGAAGTTGACGAAGTTGACGAACGCCAGCACGATCACCAGCGCGGCGATGCCGAGCAGCGAGTAGGTCGTGGCCTTCGAGCCCTGGCGGCACGGCACCTGCGAGTCGCTCTCGAAGTAGAGCGCCTCCACCGGCGAGAGGCGGATGCCGGGCACGTAGGTCTCTTCCTCGTCGGCGGCGGGGCCCTGTTGCTCGCGGATCATCTCGCGGATCACCTCGATCCAGCGCTGCTCGAAGGTGTGCGCGTCGGCGCCCGGGCGCAGCTTGACGAAGTAGTTGAAGCTCCACTCCGAGCCGTTGTCGAGGTATGTGTCGCCCAGGTCGACGGCGATCTGGCACTCGGCCAGCAGCGAGTTGTCGGGGAAGTCCTCGAAGAGGGCCACCACCTCGCGTGCGTTCTCGGCCGTCGGCGCCTCGACGTCGACCCACACCGGGTCGCCTATGCCCACGCCCAGCCGCTCGGCCGTGCGGCGCGAGACGATGGCGCTCCCGGGCTTGCGGATGTCGTGGACGTCGCCCGCCACGGAGCGGAACGCGAAGACGTCGACGAACGGCAGCGAGATCTGACCCGACGAGGCGGCGACCTTGTCGTAGCCCGTGCGGGTGGCGTTCTGCCGCCAGACGGTCGACTCGCCGAAGCCGCCCCACATGCAGCCGCCCGTCTCGACGTCGGCCGTCGAGGCGATGACGTGCTCGGGCACGGGGCGGTTGAGCCACGACGACCAGCGGCCGGGCGTGTGCCAGTCCTCGGTTTCGATCAGGTAGATGCGTTCGGCGTCGGGCAGCGAGCGGTTGTAGCCCAGCTCCCACCACGCCTGCACGAGCAGGACGTAGAAGGCCGTGAAAGCGATCGTCAGTCCGACGATGTTGAGCGCCGACGAGGCCTTGTAGCGGCGGAGCGTCGAGAGGAAGTTGCGGAGTACTATTTTCATGGTCTTATGCTTTTTTCTACGATTCGGTCTGGATCATCCGCACGGGGTCGGCGGCGACGATGCGGCGCGTGCGGACGATGACCAGTGCGGCGGCCACCGAGAGGATGACCGCGGCCGTCGCGGCGAAGATCCACCATGCGAGCGGGATGCGGCTGGCGAAGCGCTCGAGCACGGCCGTCGAGGCCCACCAGGCCGCGGCGATGCCCGCCGCGACGGCCGGCAGCAGGGCGAGCGTCAGGTCGCGGGCGAACAGGCGGAGGATGTCGCTCCCGGTGGCGCCGTTGACCTTGCGCACGGCCACCTCGCGCCGGCGTCGGCGCGTCTCGTCGCCCAGGTAGCCCATGAGCCCCACCAGCGCGATCGCGAGCACCACGAGCCCCGTGACGGAGGTGATGCGGCGCAGGCGGACGACCGTCTCCAGCCGCCCGTCGAGCGCCTCGCCGAGCAGCACCACGGCGTGGTTGTCGGTCGAGGGCCACTCCTCGATCTTCTTGCGCACGGCGTCGATCGCCTCGGGCGAGAGCTCGCGGAGCGTTACGCAGATCGACGAGCCGCCGTACATCTGACCGGGGCGCTCCGGCATGAGCTCGTCGAGCGAGGCCAGCAGCACGGGCAGCACCTCGCCGCTCTCGACGTCGGTGCGGAAGTCGCGCACGACGCCCACGATGCGGTGGGGCCACGGGTCGGAGGCTTCGCCCGAGGAGTGGACCGTGCGGTCGACGGCCTCCTCGGCCGTCCAGCCGCGCAGGGCGCAGTAGCGCTCGTTGACCAGCGCCTCGTCCGCCGTGCTGCGCGGGGTGAGGTTGCGCCCGGCGACGATCCGCATGCCCACGGCGTCGAGGTAGTATTCGTCGATCCACGCGATCCGGCAGCCGAAGAGCATCTCGTGGGTCGTCTCGTCGAAGCAGGGCTGGCCGCTGTAGCCCCACACGGGCAGCGAGCTGGTCGTGCCCGCGGCTTCGGCCTCGGGCAGCGCGGCCAGCGCCTCGGCCATGTTGCGGAACGCCGTGCGCGAGCCCAGGGGCCGCACGCTCACCGTGCGCTCGACGTCGAAGCCCATGTCGCCGTGGCGCAGGTGGCGCACCTGGAGCGTGAAGACGGCGAGCAGCGTCAGCGCGAAGGCCACCCCGGCGACCTGCGCCAGCAGCAGCGTGCGCTTCCACCCGCGGCGTCCGGCGGCCGCGCCGCGGAAGACCGTGGTGAGGGGTACCGAAGCGAAGGCCGCGGCCGGGAGGATGCCGGCGGCGAGCAGCGTCGCGAGCAACACCGCGGCGGGCACCCATATGCGCGAGGGGGCGAAGAGCTCGCCCGCCGGCACGCCCATCAGCGCCCCGATCTGCTCCTGGAAGCCCCAGATGAGCAGCCCCGCGGCGAGGAGCGCCGCGGCCGTGAGCAGCAGCGTCTCCCACAGGAAGATGGCCGCCACGTCGCTGCGGCGGGCGCCGTGGCAGCGCAGCATGGCCACGGTGCGGGCCCGGTCGACGAGGGCAGAGACGGAGATCAGCACGTAGTTCATCGCCGCCACGAAGAGGATGAGCAGCGCCAGACCCGAGAGGATCCACGCCACCTGCACCACGGGCGAGTCGGTCTTCGACGCGCGGACGATGGGCACGAAGATGTAGCGCGCGTTCCACTGCTCATTGTATTCCGCCAGGCCGTGGCGGCGGTCGAAAGCGGCCATCTGGGCCTCCACCTCGGCGATGTCGGTCCCCTCGCGCAGCTTGAGGTAGGTGGGGAACGAGTCGCCGCCGCCCCAGCCCATGTAGTAGCTTCCGCCGATGTATTCGAGCGGCACCAGCGCGTTGAACCGCCCCACGGAGTTGTTGCGCGGGATGTCGCGGAAGATGCCCACGACGGTCATCGGGTTCTGGTTCTTCATCATCACCTGCTCGCCCATCGGGTCGCGGTCGCCGAAGAGGGTGCGGGCGAACGACTCGGAGAGCATGATGCGGTCGCTGCCCGTCAGCTGCTTCCGATCGCCGCGCACCACGCCGAAGTCGACCACGTCGAAGAAGCAGGTGTCGACGGCCGCGAACGAGCAGTCGAAGGGCTCGCCGTCGCGGTAGAGCTGGTAGCGGAAGCCGGCGCGCAGGCGCGTGGCGGCCTCCACCTGCGGCAGCTCCGCGGCCAGCGCCGGGGCCACGGGGGCCATCATGCTGCTGCTCATGCCCGTCTTCGACTGAGTCCAGAGCTGGTAGATCCGCTCGCGGTGGGGGAAGAAGCGGTCGTAGGTGAGCGTATACTCGACGTAGGAGAAGACGAGCAGCGCCACGGTGAGCCCCAGCGCGAGCGAGAGCAGTCGCGTGAGGTTGCCGCCGCGCGGCTTGGCGAGGTACCGGAGGGCGAAACGGAGGTTTTCCATGGTGGGCGGGTGTTTGGGGTTGCTGATGGGTCGGTTTTCGGCGTCGGGCGTCAGTTCTTGATCGCGTCGATGGGGTTGGCGCGGGCGGCGCGGTCGCTCTGCCAGAAGACCGCCAGAAGGGCCACGCCCGCGGCGAAGAGCCCTGCGGCGAGGAAGATGAGCGGCGAGAGGGCGATGCGCACCGTGTAATCCTCGAGCCAGCGGTCGAGGCCCCACCATGCTACGGGGCAGGCGATGAGGAAGGCGACGCCCACCAGGCGCATGAAGCCCGCCACCAGGCGGCGCAGCACCTCGCCGCGCGTCGCGCCGAAGACCTTGCGCACGGCCACCTCCTGCTCCTTCTGGCGGATGTGGTAGGTCGACATGGCCACCAGCCCCAGCGCCGAGATGAGCAGGGCCACGGCCGTGAAGATGCCCACGATGCGCAGCGTGCGCCGCTGCTCGCGGTAGTCGTTCTCGATCTGCTGCTCGAGGTAGGCGGCCGAGAAGTCGCTCTCGGGGGCGATCTCGGCGTAGATCCGCCCGATCGCCTCGTAGGCCGCGCGCTGGTCGCCGCGCGTCTTGACCAGAATGCTCCACGGGTAGCGGCCCGTGTAGGTCATCCCGCCCTCGGCGTCGGGCTGCCACCAGCGGTCGAAGTCGCCCACGTCGAGCATCCGCACGGCCTGCGGACCGTCGAGGGCCGAGCGCACCTGGAAGTCGCGCACGACGCCCCCGATCACCATGCGCTGCGAGTAGTCGTGTCCCATGTTGACGTGGGTCGCCCCGGCGTCGATCTCCAGTGCGCGCAGCGCCTGCTCGTTCATGAACCAGGCGTCGGGCACGCGGTGGTCGGCCAGGCGTTCGATGCCCAGCATGCGGAAGTAGACCGAGTCGCCGATGAGCGTCTGGAACGAGACCATGCGGTCGGGGCCGTACTGCATCGTGTTGTTGTTGCCGCCGTTGTGGGGCGTGCCGCAGCAGAGGGCCACGGCCTCGACCGCGGGCAGGCGGCGCAGCTCGTCGCGGAAGCGGCGGACGTTGGCGTAGTTGTGCAGCCCCGGGGTGTCGACCTCGAGGATGTCGGCGGTATGGTAGCCCAGCGGGGCGTCGATCAGGTGGCGGATCTGGAGCCAGATGGCGATCGACGAGGCGAGCAGCGCCACGGTGATGACGTTCTGCGCGGCGATCAGCACGCGGCTGTAGACCATCTTGGTGCGGCGGCGCAGCGCTCCGCGCACGATGTCGATGGGCTTGAACCGGGCCAGCGTCGCGGCGGGCACGATGCCCGAGACGAAGCCCAGCAGGAGGATGCCCGCCGCGTAGCAGAGCGCCACCGCGGGGGTGATGTCGGCCCACACGGCGATCCGCGCCTCGACCAGTTCGGAGGCGTAGGGGGCCGCTGCCTCGGCCAGCGTGAGCGCCACGAGGAAGGCCGTGGCGCAGAGGAGCGTCGACTCGAGGATGAGCTTCGCGACGACCTCGCCCTGCGAGGCCCCGGCCAGGCGGCGCGTGGCCATCTCCTTGGCGCGGAATCCCGACTGCGCCACCGTGAGGTTGATATAGTTCACCACGGCGAAGGCGAGGATCACGGCCCCCACGCCGAAGAGGATCATCACGAACGACCAGCTGCCGCTCCGTAGCGGCGAATGCTTGGCGCGGGGCGAGAAGTAGGCCTCGCGCAGCGGCGTGAGGGTCGCCTGCCGGTAGACGTTGCCCTGGTAGGGCCAGTAGAACTCCCTGAAGTAGTCGGCCATGTCGGGGAGCTTGGCCTCGAGGTCGGCCCCTTCGCGCACGAGCGCGAAGGTGATGCTCGAGGCGCAGTTGCTCATCCGCTCGTCGATCGACGGGTTGCGCTCGGTGGCCCGCTCGCCGCGCACGATCATGTCGCACTCGGGGAGGATCGTGCGGTCGAAGTCGCGCACGACGCCCGAGACGGTGTAGGTCTCCTCGGCGTCGGGCAGGCGGAGGGTCTGCCCCAGCGGGTTGAACGAGCCGAACAGGCGCCGGGCGAACGACTCGGTGAGCACGGCGTTGTCGCGCGCGGCGAGCGCCTGCTGCCGGTCGCCGGCCTTGAGCTCGTAGTCGAAGATGCGGAAGAAGGTCGAGTCGGCGAAGAGCAGCCGCGCGTGGGCGCGCTCCTGCCCCGCCTCGACCGCCTCGGTGTCGGCCGTGTTCCAGCCCCCGACGGTGATGCCGCACGTCGCCTCGATCTCTGGGTAGCGGTCCGTGAGGTATTTCTGGAGGTAGTAGCCCGACATGAGGTGGTTTTCGTTGCCGACGATGCGGATGCGGTCGGCCTTCGCGTGGAAGTTGTCGACGGTGAACTGGCGCAGCGTGTAGTCGGCGATCAGGATGACGAACATGAGCGAGACCGACAACCCGAAGAGGTTGACGATCGTGTAGAGCCGGTTGCGGCTCAGGAAGGTGAAGTAGGAGCGGAAGTCGAGTTGGCGGAACATGACGTATGGGGTTGTGTTTTATTCTGTCTTGATCGGGCGGATCGTGTTTTCGGCAGATGCTACTGGTTGAGGATCAACACGTCGTTGCCGCCGTAGTTTTCATATCCCGAGACGATCACGCGCTCGCCCGGTTCGAGCCCCTCGACGACCTCGTAGTACTGGGGATTCTGCCGTCCGATGCGGATCGGACGCTTGTAGGCGCGGCCGCCGTCGGGGTCGATCACGTAGATCCATGCGCCGCCGGTGGTCTGGTAGAACGAGCCGCGCGGGATGATGATCGCCTCGGTGGGCTGTCCCAGCTGCAGGTGGAGGTAGTAGGTCTGGCCGCTGCGGATGTTGGCCGGGCGCGCCCCCGTGAAGTTGAAGTCGGCGCGGAACTGGCCGTTGCGCACCTCGGGGTAGACCTTGCGCAGGCGCGCCGTGTAGCTGCTGTCCTGGCGCTCGAAGCTTGCCTCCAGGCCCGCGCGCACGCGGTCGATGTAGCTCTCGTCGATCTGCGCCTCGATCTTGTAGTCGCGCAGGTCGTTGATCTGGCCGATCTTCATGCCCGTCGATACCGACTGGCCCAGCACCACGTCCAGCAGGCCCACCTCGCCGTCGATGGGCGACTTGACGGCGAGGTTGCCGATGCGCTCGCGGATGAGCTGCATGTTGCGCTTCATGTTGTCGAGGTTGTCCTCCATCTGCTCGATCTGCACCGAGCGGTAGAGCGAATCCTGGCGCTGGCGCTCGATGTTGAGCTCGCGCTGCTTCTCGGCCAGCTCGTACTCCTCCTTGGCCTGCAGCCACTCCTCGCGGGCGATCAGCTGCGAGCGGTAGAGGGCGTCGTTCTGCTCGTAGGTGCGCCGCTTGCGCGCCACGTCGAAGTCGAGCTGCGCCTTGTTCTGGCGCAGCGTGAGCTTCTCCTGCTCCATGGAGATGAGTGTGTTGCGCAGGATGTTCTGCTTCTCGGCCAGCTCGGCCTCGCTGTTGAGGATCTCGAGCGTGAGGGAGGTGTTGCTCAGCTCGACCAGCACGTCGCCCTTCTTGACCGAGGTGCCCTCCTCGACCACCAGACGCTCGACGATGCCCGACTCGAGGGGGCTGAGCTGCACGGTGGTGATGGGCAGCACCTGGCCCGAGATGCGGATGTAGTCGTTGAACTCGCCCCGCGCGACGGTGCCGGTCGAGATCGTGCGTGCGTCGATGCGCAGCGTCGAGGAGTGGTCGCGCAGCACGAGCCAGGCGACGAAGACGAGGAAGAGCGCACCGGCCAGGTAGGGGATGCCGCGCTTGGTGGTGAGCAGCGCCCGCCACCCTTTTTTCTTTTCGATTCGGATGTCCATATCTGTTCGTTTTTTATTGTTGACGGATCAGGGGGCGGCCGTTGTAGTACTCCACCAGGCGCGTCTTGACGATATACTGCAGGCGGGCGCGCAGCCGCTCGGAGCGGGCCTGCAGCAGGTTGTTGGAGGCCGTCTGCAGGTCGAAGGTCGAGATCATGCCCCGGTCGTACTTGGCCTCGGCGGCGCGGTAGGCCAGCTCGGCGGCCGACGACTTGCGCGTGGCCTGCACCAGCTCCTTGCCCGTGCCCTGCATCTGCTGGTAGGCCTGCGCCACCTCGCTCTCTATCTGGCGCAGCGTCTGCTGGCGGCGCTGCTGGGCCATGCGGTAGTTGTTGCGCGCGCGGTTGACCGCCGTGCGGCGGGCCAGCCCGCCGAAGATGGGCACGGAGAGCTGTGCCGAGAAGTAGTGGCTGCGGTTGTCGCGCAGCTGGTCGGCGTAGGAGGCGTAGAGCGACCAGTCCTCGATGTTCTTGAAGAAGTTGGTCGAGAAGCCGCCGCCGACGCTCAGCGAGGGGTACTGGCGTCCGCGGGTCGCGGCCAGACGCAGGCGGCTCTGCCGCTCTTCATAGGCGGCGACCTCCGCCTTGGGATGGTGGTCGAGGGCGTAGGCCAGCACGTCGGCATAGGGGTCCATGACGGCAGGGTCGTCGATGCGGATGCGGGTGTCGATCTGCAGGGGGCGGTCGGCGGGCCAGTTCATCCGCTCGGCGAGGGTGATGCGCGCCAGCTCGAGGTTGTTCTCCTGCTGCGTGACGAGGTAGTCGTCCGACGCCTGCCGGGCCTCGAGCTCGGCCACGTCGGCGGCGCTCTTGAGCCCCAGCTCGAGCTGGCGGCGCCCCTTCTCGGCCTGGGCCGTGCTCGCGGCGAGCTGCTCGCGCGCCAGGCGCGCCGCCTCGGCGTAGTATACCGCGTCGATGTAGGCCTCCATGGTGCGCAGGGCCACCTCGTCGCGTATGCGCTGCAGCTCCTCGATGCCCATCAGCCGCATGACGCGGGCGGCGCGCATGGTGTTGATGCCGCTCCAGCCGGCGAAGAGGACCATGCTGCCCGAGACGCCGTAGGAGTGGTTGAACGACGAGGTGTTGGTGTAGGTGTTGGTCTCGGGGTCGGCGGCGCGGCCGAAGCTGGTCGAGGCGCCCGCCGAACCGCCCAGCGACGGGACGAGCGAGGCCACCGACTCGATGTAGTCCTGACGGTAGTTGGCGTTGGCGAGGTCCTGCTGCGCCACGTCGTGGCTGTGCTCGACGGCGTAGGCCATGCAGTCGTCGAGCGTGAGGGGCGCTCCGCCGGCCGCGGGGCTCTGGGCGGTCGCCGTTGTCCAAAAAACAGACAGCGCGCAGAGTAAAAACAGCTGTTTCTTCATGATTTTCGGGTGGGTTGCTTTGCGTGGCGGAAAATAGCCAATCGCGTGCCAAAACATGCAACTGATTGATGGGTAGAATATTGCGATTTTTAAGGGGGGGGGTAATGTAAAGATTTTTGACACCCGTGTAAATTTTGTGGACGCGCGGCGGGCTTTCTCGCCTTTTATGGCTATTTTAGCACCGTCAACCCATCGGAAAAACATGGCTAAGGAAGGCTCCCTCCTCATCGTCGACGACAACCGCAGCATCCTCGCGGCGCTGCGCCTGCTGCTCGAACGTCACTTCGCGCGCGTGGTCACGCTCCCCTCGCCCAACCGCCTGGCGGCGGCCCTGCGCGAGGAGCCCGTCGACGCGGTGCTGCTCGACATGAACTTCTCGGCCGGCGTCAACACCGGCAACGAGGGCATCTACTGGCTGCGGGAGATCCGCCGTCTGAGGCCCGACGCCAAGGTGGTGCTCTTCACCGCCTATGCCGACGTCGACCTGGCCGTGAGGGCCATGCGCGACGGGGCCGTCGACTTCGTGGTCAAGCCGTGGGACAACGACCGCCTCATCGCCTCGCTGCGCAACGCCTGCGACCTGGCGCGGTCGGAACGCGAGGTGAAGCAGCTGCGCGAGGTGCGGCGCTGCCTGACCCCCGAGGAGCCGATGTTCTGGGGCGCGAGTGCCGCGATGGCGCGCGTGCGCGAGATCGTGGAGAAGGTGGCCGCGACCGACGCCCACGTGCTCATCACGGGCGAGAACGGCACGGGCAAGGAGATGCTGGCGCGCGAGATCCACCGCCGCTCGGTGCGCGCGGGCGAGCTGATGGTGCCCGTCGACGTGGGGGCGGTGCCCGAGACGCTGTTCGAGAGCGAGCTCTTCGGCCACGTCAAGGGGGCCTTCACCGACGCGCGCGCCGACCGCACGGGCAAGTTCGAGGTGGCCCACCGGGGCACGCTCTTCCTCGACGAGATCGGCAACCTGCCCCTCCACTTGCAGTCGAAGCTGCTCACGGCCATCCAGAGCGGCCGCATCGTGCGCCTGGGGAGCAACGTCCCGGTCGAGGTCGACATCCGCCTCGTCTCGGCGACCAATTGCGATCTGTTCGGGATGGTGGCCGAGGGGAGCTTCCGCGAGGACCTGCTCTACCGCATCAACACCATCCACATCGACCTGCCGCCGCTGCGCCGGCGCCGCGAGGACATCGTGCCGCTGGCCCGCCGCTTCCTGGAGCGCTACGCCGCCAAGTACCACAAGCCCCTCGAAGGCTTCGATGCGGAGGCCGAGCGGCAGATGGAGGAGCACGCCTGGGCGGGCAATATCCGCGAGCTGCAGCACACGGTGGAGAAAGCCGTGATCCTGGCCGACGGGGCGCGCATCGCCCCGGCCGAGCTGCTGCTGCGCCCCGCCGCGGGCGGCACGTCGGCCGCCTCGACGCTCGAGGAGATGGAGCGCCGCATGATCGTCGAGGCCATAGGCCGCCACGGGGGCAACCTCTCGGCCGTGGCCCAGCAGCTGGGCATCACGCGGCAGACCCTCTACAACAAGATCAAACGCTATGGATTATGACCCGGCAGCACGTATCGGGCCGCGGGGCGTGGGCCGTCGCCGCGCTCTTCGGCCTCGCCTCGGCGGGGCTGGGGTGGAGCTTCGCGCGCGGGCGGTACCCGCTGTCGGTGGTGCTGCTCCCGCTCGCCCTGTGGGCCTTCGTGCGGCTGGTGGGGCTCTATCGCGACGTGGTGGGGCGCGTGCGCTTCATGTTCAACGCCGTGGAGAGCGACGACTACACCTTCCGCTTCAGCGAGACGGCCGTGCGCGACGACGACCGCCTGCTCAACGCCTCGCTCAACCGCATCCGCGAGATCCTCTCGCGGGCCAAGCGCCGCGCCGAGGAGCGCGAGCGCTACTACCAGCTCATCATGGAGCACGCCCGCACGGGGCTGCTGACGCTCGACGGCGCGGGCAACGTCTACCAGGTCAACGGCGAGGCGCTGCGCATCTTCGGCCTCTCGCGCCTGACCCACATCCGCCAGACGCAGGCCTCGGCGGCCGAGGCCCACGCCGTGCTGCGCGACATCCTGCCCGGCGGGCGGCGCCGCGCGACGTGCCGCAACGAACTGGGCGAGACGGTCCTCACGTTCGGCTGCTCGGAGGTCGAGCTCGACGGCAAGCGCCTGCGGGTGGTGGCCGTCGCCGACATCGACAGCGAGATCAGCGCCACGCAGGTCGAGACGTGGAGCCGCCTGACGCGCATCCTCACCCACGAGATCATGAACTCGCTGGCTCCCGTCACCTCGATCAGCGAGACCCTGCTGCGCATGGAGAAGCCCCTCGACGACGACCTCCGTCAGGGGCTCGACACCATCGGCGCCACGGGGCGGCGGCTCATGTCGTTCGTCGAGAACTTCCGCCGCTTCACCAAGATCCCCGAGCCGCGGCGCGAGCCCTTCGAGGCGGCCCCCTGGATCGCGCAGGCCGTGGCGCTCGCCGTGCCTCGGGACATCCGCACGGAGGTGTGCGTCGAGCCGGCCGACATGCTCCTCTACGCCGATCCCCGCCTGGCGGGGCAGGTGGCGGTCAACCTGCTCAAGAACGCCTGCGAGGCGGTGGCGGGGCGCCCCGATCCTCGCATCGCGGTGCGGGCGCGCATCGACGCCGAGGAGAACATCCTCATAGAGATCACCAACAACGGCGAGGCCATCCCGCCCGAGACGGCCGAGAACATCTTCACCCCCTTCTTCACCACCAAGACCGACGGCTCGGGCATCGGCCTGAGCGTCTCGCGGCGCATCATGCAGCTGCACGAGGGGCGCCTGCACCTGACCGCCAACGCGCCCGGGCGGGTCACCTTCACCATGGAGTTCCGGTAGCGGCCGGCGCGCACGACGACACCCGCGCGGCGGTGTGCCGTGCGGTGTGTCGTGTCTTGTCTTGCGGTGGGGGCCCGTCAGCGGGCGGGGAAGGAGAGCGTGCGCGCGCCCGGTTCCTGCGTGGCCGCGGCGGCCGCCAGCAGGAGGGTTGCAAAGAGAATCAGGGGTTTCATGGCTCCACGCTCCTTTAAAGGGTTCCGGTCCCGGGGCGTCAGAACACCTCGCGCAGGATGCGGACCGACTGCACGGCCGCCACGGCGTCGAGGTGGTACCCCAGGTAGGAGAGCATGGCGTCGAGGAACTCGGTGCGCTGCGTGCGGTTCAGCCCGATCTCGGCCAGCAGGCTCACGTCGCACTCTATCAGGTCGTTGAGTGTGCGTGCGTTCTGCTGCGAGAGGACCGAAGTGTGCGTGGGCCGTGCGGCGACGTAGAGTCCCTCGCGCACGTCGAACCAGTCGCCCGACGCATAGCCGTTGCCGGGGCTGAAGCCCATCAGACGGCAGAGGTTGGCCAGGAACCAGAGGTGGAAGTTGGCCACCCCCTCCTGCATGGCGTCGAGCGCCCCGACCGATCCCCACACGAAGTCGAACAGCGCCTCGTTGGGCTCGCTCTCCCGCACCAACCGATACAAAACCTCTGCCATAAAGAGCGCCATGGTCGATTTGCGGATGTCGAACGGGATGCCTTGCAGCGCCCAGGCGCTCCGCGTCTCGCGGAAGCGGTGCATCTGCTGCGCCGAAGAGGGCTCCAGCCCCTCGAACTCGAGGGGGAACATCGGCTGGAAGAGCGCCAGCTTCGAGCCGCGCCCGCTGCGGCTGCGCACCCCCTGCACCATGAAGCTGCGGCGCCCGCCCACGTCGGTGAGCAGGTAGGCGACCATCGACGAGTCGCCGTATTTGAGCGTGTGGAGCACCACGCCGCGCCCCTTGTAGCTCCTTACGCCTGCCATGGTTTTCTCGCCAGCACGAGCATCCATCCGTCGCGCTGCCGCGTGGCGACGTGGTCGAGCCCCTCGGCGCGGGCCGCCGCGACGACGGCGGGCACGTCCTCCTCCAGGAAGCCGCTCATGGCCAGCCTGCCGCCCTCCGTGAGCGCCGCGGCATAGGCGGGCATGTGGGCCGTGAGGATGTTGCGGTTGATGTTGGCCAGGATGAAGTCGTAGCGGCGCCCGGCCACCCGGTCGATGTCGCCCAGCAGGGGCTCCACGCGCTCCCCGACGCCGTTCATGGCCACGCTCTCGCGGCAGCTCTCGTCGGCCCACTCGTCGATGTCCACCGCGTCGACGTGCGCCGCGCCGCACTTGGCCGCCGTGATGGCCAGCACGCCCGTGCCGCTGCCCATGTCGAGCCCCCGCAGTCCGGCGACCCCCATGTCGAGCACCTCGCGCGCCATGAGCCACGTGGTGGCGTGGTGCCCCGTGCCGAACGACATGCGGGGCTGCACGACCACCTCCGTCGCTGCGTCCGTCGCCGGGGCGTGGAACGGTGCGCGGATCACCAGCCGACCCTCGACCTCCACGCGCGGGTAGTCGCTCTCCCACGCCGCATTCCAGTTGCGGGCGTCGATCCGCTCGTAGCGTCCCGCGAGCCCCTCGCGCGCGAGAAGCGCGTCGATCCGGGCGCGGCAGGCCTCCAGATGGGGGGCCGGGAGGTAGGCCACGAGCTCGTCGGGGGTGGTTTCGAAGCTCTCGAAGGGGAGGTCGGAGAGCCAGGCGGTCAGAATCTCGGCCTGCTCCGAATCGGTGCAGGCGACGTGGAGTGCGACGTAGTCCATGCTATATTATGTAAAATAATGCCTATATTTGTTGCCGCAAAGTTACGGATAATCTTCGGAAAAGACCCTGCGCGATGGCTGAAAACACCAAAAAATGGGCTGAGATCGGGCGCCGCTACCGCACCTATATCCGCCTCGAAAAGGGGCTCGCCGACAACACCGTGGAGGCCTACATGCGCGACCTGGCGCAGTTCGCCCACTTCGTGCTCCGACAGTGGGACGTGGCGCCGCGCAAGGTCGAGCGCGAGATGGTCGAGCGCTATCTCGAGTGGCTCTACGAGCGCGGGCGCGACAAGAGCTCGCAGGCGCGGCAGCTGAGCGGCGTGCGCAGCTTCTTCAACTTCATGCTGCTCGAGGAGCGCATCGACGCGTCGCCCGCCGAGTTCGTCTCGGCGCCCAAGGCGGGGCGCAAGCTCCCCGACGTGCTCACCGTGGAGGAGATCGACCGCATCATCGCCGCCGTCGACACCTCCACCACCAAGGGGCTGCGCGACAGCGCCATGCTGGAGCTCCTCTACTCGTGCGGGCTGCGCGTGTCGGAGCTCACGGGGCTGCGCCTGCAGGACCTCTTCTTCGGCGAGGGCTGCCTGCGCGTGGTGGGCAAGGGCGACAAGCAGCGGCTGGTGCCCGTCAGCGCCCGGGCCCGCGACCGCGTGGGGCGTTACCTGGAGGTGCGGCCCAGCGCCTCGACCGCGTGCGACATCCTCTTTCTCAACAACCGCGGCGGACGCCTCACGCGCGTGATGGTCTTCACGCTGCTGCGCCAGGCCGCCGAGCGGGCCGGCATCGACAAGCGGCTGAGCCCCCACACCTTCCGCCACTCGTTCGCCACGCACCTCGTCGAGGGGGGTGCCAGCATCCGCCAGGTGCAGGAGATGCTGGGTCACGAGAGCATCCTCACCACCGAGATCTATACCCACCTCGACCGCGACCATCTGCGCCGCGCCGTCGAGGAGCATCTGCCCGTGGATTAGCGTTGCGGGCGGGGGCTATGTTCGGGCGGGCTTGCCGCGGTGTCGGGCCGGGTTTGTCGGGTCTGGGCAGCGCCGCCGGTCCGTTTGCGGCCCGCAGCCAGCGGAGGATGCCGCCGAGCCTTCGGGCGAGGAGAGCAGCCCTCCGCCCGGGGTGGCTGCGGGCTGCGCGGCCCATAGGGCCGTCTTCGGACAGCCCCAAAGAAAAGACCGGCCCTTATCGGCCGGTCTTCTTCGTGTGGGGTTTGCGGCGGAACGATTCGCGCGGATCGTTGTGCGCGGGGTCCGATAGATGCGTGCCGCCGTGCGCGGAAGCCGCTCCGCCCGGACCTCCCTTCCGTGCCGTGTCCATCCCGCCTTTGGGACCGAATCCCGCGCGACCTTTCGGGCTGCCGTCCGGCCGTCTCTTCGGACCGAATCCCCCGCGCCCCTTCGGGCCGCCTTCCGGCTGCCCCTGCTGCCCTCTTTGCCCCGCTGCGGCCCTCTCCGCGGGCCGCGAGGCGAAGAAATACCCCTTCTGCCGCCGCTTCTCCTCCTGCGTGCGGGCCACGTAGACCCGCTCGCCCGTGTAGGGGTTCTCGCCCGTGTGGAACATCACCGACGAGAGGGTCATCGGCGTGGGGGTGAGGTCCTGCACCTGCTCCAGCGTGAAGTGGAGCCGCCCGAGCACCTTTTCCGAGAGCGACCGCATGTCGCGCTCGGTGCAGCCCGGGTGCGACGAGATGAAGTAGGGGATGAGCTGGTAGCGCAGCCCCTCGCGGCGGCAGATGCGAGCGAAGTCGTCGTTGAGCCGCTCGAAGAGCGCGAACGGGGGCTTGCGCATCAGGCGCAGCACCTCCTCCTCGGTGTGCTCGGGGGCCACCTTGAGCCGCCCCGAGGTGTGGTGTCTGACGACCGTTTCGAGGTAGGGCCGCCCGTCGAACAGATCGTAGCGGATGCCGCTGCCGACGAAGGCTTTCTTCACCCCCTTGACGGCGCGGATCCGCTCGTAGAGGGCCATCAGCGGCCCGTGGTCGTTGTCGAGGTTGGGGCACATGCGCGGGTGGAGGCACGAGGGGCGGCGGCAGCGGGCGCAGAGTCCCTTGTCGCGCCCGCCCATGCGGTACATGTTGGCCGAGGGGGCCCCGACGTCGGAGAGGTAGCCCCGGAAGTCGGGCATCTGCGTGATGCGCTCCACCTCGGCGAGGATCGACCGCTCGCTGCGCGAGTGGACGAACTTGCCCTGGTGGGCCGAGATGGTGCAGAACGCGCAGCCGCCGAAGCAGCCGCGGTGGATGTTGACCGAGTGTTTGATCATCTCCCACGCCGGGATGGCCCCCTTGCCGCGGTAGCGCGGGTGGGGCGCCCGCTCGTAGGGGAGGTCGAACGCGCGGTCGAGCTCCTCGGTCGTCGGCACGGCGTGGGGCGGCGTGACCACCACGTAGCGGTCGCCCGTAGGCTCGACGAGCGTCGCGCGGGGCTCCAGAAGGTTGCTCAGCGTCTCCTCCTCGACGAAGTTGGCACCGAAGGCGCGCTTGTCCTCCGTGCAGCGTTCGTAGCTGTTCAGACGGATCGTGTCGGCGGGGTCGAGCCGTTCGACGTAGGCGCGGTCGGCGAGGAAGGCCACCTGCTTCAGTCGCCGCAGCAGCTTGGCGTTGTAGCCGTTCGAGAAGGCGCGCACCACCTCGCCCACCACCTTCTCGCCCATGCCGTACATCAGCAGGTCGGCGCCCGACGTGGCGAGGATCGACGGGCGCAGCGCGTCGCTCCAGTAGTCGTAGTGCGCCAGGCGGCGCAGCGACGCCTCGATGCCGCCCACGACCACCGGCACGTGGGGATAGAGGCGCTTGAGGATCTGCGTGTAGACCTCCACCGCGCGGTCGGGGCGGAAGCCCGCACGGCCGCCGGGCGTGTAGGCGTCGTCGTGGCGCAGGCGCAGGTTGGCCGTGTAGTGGTTGACCATCGAATCCATCGCCCCGGCCGTGACGCCGAAGAAGAGGCGCGGGGCGCCCAGCTTGGTGAAGTCGCGCAGGTCGTCGCGCCAGTTGGGCTGCGGAACGATCGCCACGCGGCACCCCTCGGCCTCGATGAGCCGCCCCACGACCGCCGCGCCGAAGGCCGGGTGGTCGATGTAGGCGTCGCCGGTGAAGAGGATGACGTCCAGCGAGTCCCATCCGCGTTCGCGGACCTCCTTTATGGTCGTAGGCAGGAACATGGCGTCAATCATCGGTTTCGACCTTGCCCGCCGCGACGTAGTTGTCCCAGCGCTCGAGCAGCGCACGGAAGTCGTCGGGCAGCTCCGTCTCGAACAGTACGTTCTCGCCCGTGCGGGGGTGCACGAAGCCCAGCAGCCGCGCGTGGAGCGCGTGGCGGGGCATGGCGGCGAAGCAGTTCTCGACGAACTGGCGGTACTTGGCGAAGGTCGTGCCGCGCAGGATGCGGTCGCCGCCGTAGCGCTCGTCGTTGAAGAGCGGGTGGCCCTGCCAGGCCATGTGGACGCGGATCTGGTGGGTGCGGCCCGTCTCGAGGCGGCACTCGACGAGCGTCACGTAGCCGTAGCGCCGGAGCACGCGCCAGTGCGTGACGGCGTGCTTGCCCTGCTCGCCGTCGGCGAAGACATACATCTTCTGGCGGTCGTGGGGCGAGCGGCCGATGTTGCCGGTGATCGTCCCCTCGTCCTCGTCGAAGTTGCCCCACACCAGGGCCACGTAGCGGCGCTGGATCGAGTGGTCGAAGAACTGCCGGGCCAGCCGCGCGTGGGCCTCCTCGTTCTTGGCCACCACCAGCAGCCCCGAGGTGTTCTTGTCGATGCGGTGCACGAGCCCCGCGCGGGTGTTCCCCTCGCGGAACATGGGCAGGTTCCGAAGGTGGAAGGTCAGGGCGTTGACCAGCGTGCCGCAGTGGTTGCCCACGCCGGGGTGGACCACCATGCCGGCGGCCTTATCGACCAGCAGCAGGTCGTCGTCCTCGTAGCGGATGTCGAGCGGGATGTCCTCGGCGACGATCTCGTACTCGGCCTTGGGCCACGGCATGACCAGGCGGATGCGGTCCAGCGGCTTGACCTTGTAGTTGGACTTGGCGGGGCGGTCGTTCACGAGGATGTTGCCGCTGTCGGCCGCCGCCTGGATGCGGTTGCGCGAGCAGCGCTCCATGTGCGCCACCAGGAACTTGTCGAGGCGCAGCGGCGACTGCCCCCGGTCGGCCGTGATGGCGAAGTGCTCGTAGAGCCCCGCCTCTTCGGTCTCTTCGTCGGTATCCTCCGCGAGGCCCGGCAGTCCGTCGGCCGGCAGCTCGTCGTCGATATGGCGGTCGTCGGTCATCGGTCGAAAAATTCGTCGTTGTTCGTGGCGCCACCGGCCGGTGCGGGGTGCCCGGCATGGGCCCGTTCGAGCGAGTCGGCGCGCTCGCGCTCGGCGGTGACGCGCTCCCGGGCGCTCTTGCGGGCCTGCTTCTCGGCCGTCGTGCGGTGGTCCGAAAGCTTCTTGCGGTCGAGCGTCAGGCGCAGGTCGACCTTCGATCCGAGCGCGGCCGACCGCTCGCCCGAGGGCGATTGCAGGTAGACGCGCGCCTCCTTCTGGTTCAGGAGGTTGATCCCCTCGTCGAAGAGCACGCGCCCGATGTTGAGCCCCTGCTCCCACAGCCGGCTGCGGGCCTCGTGCAGCGGCAGCCCCACCGTCTGCGGCACGACGGTGCCCGCGTGGCCGCTCTCCACGCCTACGTAGAGCGTGACGCCCGAGCCCATCTCGGCCTCCAGGCGGGTCGAGGCGGAGATCTTCCGGCCGTCGTAGGCCTCCTCGAGCACGTAGTTGGTGGCGATGTCGGGGCGGTAGACGAGCTGCTCGATCTGCAGTCCGGCGATCTCGAGCATGTTCTTGGCCTGGCGCAGCGAGCGGCCCGCCACGTAGGGCACCTCCACCATCTTCTGGCGGAAGGAGTTGATCGTGACGTAGACCGTGCGCCCGGGCTTCACCTCGGTGCCTCCCTCGGGCAGCTGGTCGAGGACGATGCCGCCGTCGTAGGCCGGCACGAACAACGAGTCGTTGATGTGCAGCTCGAGCGAGCGCTCGCGCGCGATGCGCTGCGCGTCGTCGAAGCGGATGCCCGAGAAGTCGGGCACGGTGCGCCGTGCGCCGTGGCGCGTGGCCACCTGCATGGTCAGGTGCGCCGCGAGGGTCAGCCCCACGAGGATCGCGGCGATCAGCGTGAGGTTCCAGGCCAGCCGGTTGCGGCGCAGGCGCCGCCAGTAGGCGATGATCGTTTCCATTGTGTCGGAGCGTTTTTTTGGGTTACTTCGGCGCCTTCCGGTAGAGGTAGACGGCGATGAAGAGGTAGATGATGTTGGGCAGCCACACGGCCAGCCCGGGGGGCAGCGAGCCGCTCTTGGCGAACTCCTGGAAGAAGCGGATGAAGAGGATGTAGGAGAAGCAGAGGCCCGTGCCGATGCCGATGTGCAGCCCCGTGCCGCCGCGCACCTTGCGCGACGAGAGCGAGACGCCGATGAGCGTGAGGATGAAGGTCGAGAGCGGGTAGGCGTAGCGGGCGTGGCGCTCGACCTCGATCAGGTTGATCGAGTCGGAGCCCTTGGCGCGCTGCTGGCCGAGGAACTCGTTGAGCTGCGAGATGTTCATGGTCTGGATCAGCTCGTTGATGCGCCCCAGCTCGGTCACCTCGAGGTTGATGAGCGTGTCGAGGTTGCGGAACTGCTCGAAGCGCTCCAGGCCCGTCGGGTCGAAGGTGCGCTGCGTGTAGCGGGGCGCCGTCCAGCGCTTGGTCTCGGGGTTGAAGGTGGCGTCGGCGGCCTCGAGCGAGCGGGTCATCGTGCCGCCGTCGTAGTGCTCCAGGGCGAAGAAGCGGGCCTGGTGGTCGGCGTCGCGGTACTCGCGGATGTAGGCGAAGACGCCGGGCTCGATCTGGCGGTAGATGTGGCGGTCGTACTGGGCGTTCATGCGGCGCTTGACGTAGTGCTGCTCGAAGTCGACGATCGACCGCTGCGAGAGGGGGATCAGCCAGAGGTTGAGGAAGAGCGACAGCGAGCCTATGATCGCGGCGCCGAGGAAGTAGGGCCACATGAGCCGCCGGAACGACATGCCCCCCGACAGCATGGCCACGATCTCGGTCTGGTAGGCCATCTTCGAGGTGAAGAAGATGCAGGCGATGAAGGTGAACAGACCGCTGAACTGGTTGACGAAGAAGGGGATGAAGTTCAGATAATAGTCGAACAGGATCGCTTTCAGCGGCGCCTTGAGCTCCGTGAAGTCGTCGATGTGCTCCACGTAGTCGAAGATCACCACCACGACGATGATCATCGCGATGGCGAAGAAATAGGTCGATAGGAACTTGCCCAGTATGTAGCGGTCCAGGATCTTGAACCCGGGGAACTTCACTTTCATGCTGCGGTCGGTGGGGGCGTCGTCAATACTTTTCGAAGGCGAACCACTCGTCGGGCCCCGCCTTCGTTTCCGGCCGGTCGAAACGGTAGGTCTCCCCGCAGCCGTTGAGCAGGATCGTCTCGCCGTCGAAGCCGATGAACGACCAGTAGATGCCGTCGGCGTCGAAGGTGCACTGGTCGGGCCGGAACTTCGCCTCGTCGATGTGTAGCGGCGCGCCGCTCACTGCGGCGTTGTCGTCGGCCATCTCGGCGGTGTACTCGCCCGTGTTGGAGTTGGCCATCAGGCGGATATTCTGGGCGAAGAGGGCGCCCCGGTCGCCGTAGCGCATCCGCGCGGCCCGGCAGTAGACCATCGCGGGCGAGAGGAGGAACATGTAGCTGTGGCGGTTGGTGCCTGCCTCGAACTGAACGGCCTCATCGTCGACTCCGATGCTCGCGCCCGAGGTCCACTGTTGCAGGCAGCTTCCCACCTCGCCCGACTCGGCCCGCAGCATCTCGTAGGGGGCCGTCGGGACGATGCGTTCGATGCGCCGCAGCTGCCGCTCCCGCCCGTCGACGAGCAGGCGCAGCTCGCCCGAGGGGAGCCGCTTGCCGGGGTCGAACCCGCATGCCGGGGAGGCTCCGAGCTGCTGCCCGACGATGCCGCGGGGACCGAACACGACCCGTCCCAGCAGCGCGGTGTCGGGGTCGAGCCGGTGGAGGGTCGCCGTCAGCAGCGTGTCGCAGCGCTCGAAGAGCAGGGCGAAGCGCTCCGTGCGCAGCAGTTCGCTGTCGGCATCGGCCCACACGCCCAGCACGTCGTCTTCGGCCGCGGTGGGGCGCTCGGCGCACGAGAGGGCCGTCAGGGCGGCGCACGCACAAATCAGAATGGTGGTTCTCGTCTTCATATCGATCTGTTTTTGTCTTGTTCTGCGGTTTTTACAGTCGTCGGGCCAGTTTGACGACCATCTCCTCCTTCCACGCCGCGAAGTCGCCGGCGAGGATGTGCTCGCGGGCGGCCTGGGTCAGGCGGATGTAGAAGGCGATGTTGTGCAGCGAGGCGATCTCGGCGGCCAGCATCTCGCCGCAGGCGCAGAGGTGGTGCAGGTAGGCCTTCGAGTAGAGCGTGTCGACGAAGGCCGTGCCCTCGGGGTCGATGGGCGAGAAGTCGTCCTCCCACTTCCTGTTGCGGATGTTGATGATCCCCTCGGCCGTGAATAGCTGGCCGTTGCGGCCGTTGCGCGTGGGCATCACGCAGTCGAACATATCCACGCCGCGGGCGATCCCCTCGAGGATGTTGACCGGCGTGCCCACCCCCATCAGGTAGCGGGGCCGGTCTTCGGGCAGGATGGCGTCGACCACCTCGATCATCTCGTACATCACGTCCGTAGGTTCGCCCACGGCCAGGCCGCCGATGGCGTAGCCGTCGGCGTCGTACCGCTTGACGTTCTCCGCCGCGCGGGCCCTCAGGTCGGGGTAGGTGCACCCCTGCACGATGGGGAAGAGCGACTGGTAGTGGCCGTATTTCGGGGCGGTGCGGTGGTACTGCTCGAAGCAGCGGTCGAGCCACCGCTCGGTCAGGGCGAGCGACTTGGCGGCGTAGTCGCGCGGCGCGTCGCCCGGCGGGCACTCGTCGAAAGCCATCATGATGTCGGCGCCGATCGTGCGCTCGGTGTCGATGACGCTCTCGGGGGTGAACAGGTGCTTCGACCCGTCGATGTGGGAGCGGAAGTGGCACCCCTCCTCCTTCAGTTTGCGGCACGCCGCGAGCGAGAAGACCTGGAATCCGCCGCTGTCGGTGAGCATGGGCCCCTCCCAGGTCGAGAAGCGGTGCACGCCCCCGGCCCGCTCGATGATCTCCATGCCCGGACGCATGTAGAGATGGTAGGTGTTGGCCAGGATGATCTGCGCGCGGGCCTCCTCCTTCACGTCGCGGTGGAAGAGCCCCTTGACCGTGGCGGCCGTGCCCACGGGCATGAAGATCGGGGTGCGCACCGTGCCGTGGTCGGTGGTGAACTCGCCGGCGCGCGCCCGCGACGCCGGATCCTTGTGTTGCAGGGTGAATGTCATACTCATATTATCCGGCAAAAATAGGGAAAATAATTCTGAAATCTGAATATTATTATATCTTTGCATCCATATTTCCGTCCTATGTATATCTTCGACTCGATTCTCGCCGCCTACGGCTGGGAGGGTGCGGCCCTCGCGGGGGTGCTGCTCCTGCTGCTGGGCGTGCAGCTCTACCACTACGTGTTCGTCTGCGGCCGCATCCCGGGCTATAAGAACGACCGTCGTGCGGCGGTGCTCGACGCCGAGCCCCCCGTGTCGGTCGTCGTGCCGATGTTCTCGGAGGACTACGGCTTCGTCGAGGAGCGGCTGCCGCTGATCCTCGCGCAGAGCTACCCCGACTTCGAGGTGGTGATCGTCTACGTGGGGCAGGACGGCGACTTCTACGAGGACCTGGCGCGCCTGAAGGCCTCCTTCCCCCAGGTCACGACCACCAAGATCAAGCTCGACCCCCGCTTCCCCATCTCGCGCAAGATGGCCCTCAACGTGGGCATCAAGTCGGCCCACTACGAGTGCATGGTCTTCACCTCGACCGACGCATGCCCGCAGACCGACCGCTGGCTTTCGCTCATGGCCAAGGGGTTCCGGCGTGGCGAGATCGTGCTGGGCTACTGCGGCGTCGAGCGCGGGAAGGGGGCTGCCAATTACCTCATGCGCGCCTGGCGCATGATGCACTCCGTCGACTGGATCGCCCGCGCCGTGCAGGGGCGTCCCTACCGCGGCACGCTGCACAACTTCGGCTTCACCAAGAGCATCTACTTCGGCGCCAACGGCTTCACCCACCTCAACATGAACATCGGCGAGGACGACCTCTTCCTGCAGCGGGTCATGAACCCCGACAACGTGAGCGTCATCCTCTCGCCTCGCGCCACGCTGCGCGAGAAGACGTGGGGCGGCATGGGCTGGTGGATGAGCCAGCTGCGCTACTACGGTTCGTCGTACCGCTTCTACCCGCAGCGCGTGCGCTCCGGCATCGAGCGGGAGCTGCTCTCGCGCACGCTCTTCTTCGCCTCGGCCGCGTGCGCCCTGGCGGTGCTGCCCCTCGAGCTGAAGATCGGCGCCGGCGTGCTGCTCGCGGTGCGCTACGCCGCCGTGGCGTGGCAGGTGCGCCGCATCGCCCGCCGCCTGGGCGAGGAGGGCATGGCCGGCCCCTACCTCTTCTACGACCTTCTGGAACCCCTCTGGGCCCTGCTGCTGCGGCTGCGGCTCATGCGTCGCGACGACCGCGTATGGAGATAGACGACTACATCGTAGCCGACGACCGACGGCTCGTGGAGCTGGTGCTCGCGGGCGACGACGCGGCCTTCGCCTATCTGTTCGACCGCTACCGCGACGCCATCCGGCGGCTGTTCGTGCAGCGGCTGTGCGGGTCGGACGACGCCGACGACCTGCTGCAGGAGACCTTCATCAAGGTCTACATCAACCTCAACCGCTACCGTCCCGACTACACCTTCGGGCAGTGGATCTACACCATCGCCCGCAACACCTTCATCGACTACGTGCGGCGCCGGCAGGAGGAGCAGCCCATCGACGAGCGCTTCGCCGCGCCCGCGTCGGGCGCCCCGACCCCCGAGGAGAGCGTCATCAACCTCCAGCGCCGCTCGCAGATCGAGTACTACCTCTCGCAGCTGCCGCCCCGCTACCGGCGGCTGGTCGAGATGCGCTTCTTCGACGAGTACTCCTACGAGGAGATCGCCGTCAAGCTCTCGCTGCCGCTCGGCACGGTCAAGACGCAGATCCACCGCGCCCGCGAGCGCATGTGCCGCCTGATCGCCGAGGGGGAGCGGAGCTGACGGCCCGGAATTTGAAAGTGGAAAGTTGAAAATTGAGCATTGAAAATTGAGGATACCATGAAAAAAATCGTTCTGATCGCGCTGCTGGCCCTTTGCGGCGCCGCAGCCGCCTCGGCGCAGACCCGTTTCGCCGACCTCGCCTTCAAGCAGGCGCTCGAGCGCGCCGCCGCCGAGGAGAAGCTGCTCTTCGTCGACCTCTACGCATCGTGGTGCGGCCCCTGCCAGCAGATGACGCGCGCGGTCTTCCCCCGGCAGGAGGTGGGCGACTGCATGAACGCCCACTACGTGGCCGTGAAGTACGACATCGACAAGGATCCCGACGGCAAGGAGCTCAAGCGCCGCTACTCCGTGCGCAGCATCCCCGCCTATCTGGTCTTCGACGCCCGGGGGCGGCTGGTGCTCACCTTCGGGGGTGCGATGCCCGCCGACAAGTTCCGCGCGAAGATGCAGCGCATCGCCGAGCGAAAAGAGGGGGTATGGAACTGATACTGAAATATTTCCCCGACCTCACGGCCGAGCAGCGCGAGCGCTTCGCAGCCCTCTACGACCTCTACGCCGCGTGGAATGCGCGCATCAACGTCGTCTCGCGCAAGGATTTCGATCAGCTCTACCTGCGCCACGTGCTCCACTCGCTGGCCATCGCCCGCGTGTGCCGCTTCGACGACGGGGCCCGCATCCTCGACGTGGGGTGCGGCGGCGGCTTCCCGTCGGTGCCGCTGGCGATCCTCTTTCCCGGGGCCCGCTTCACCGCCGTCGACTCCATCCGCAAGAAGATCTCGGTGGTCGAGGGGGTGGCCGAGGGTTTGGGCCTGAGCAACCTCACGCCCCGCTGTGCGCGCGTCGAGACGCTGCCCGAGCGCTACCACTATGTCGTCTCGCGGGCCGTCACGGCCATGCCGGCATTCGTGGAGTGGGTGTGGAACCGCATCGAGCGGGGGCGTCACGGCACGCTCGACGACGGCATCCTCTACCTCAAGGGGGGCGACCTTGCGGAGGAGCTGGCCCTCACGGGCATGCGCTGGCAGCTCTTCGACATCGCGGAGTTTTTCGACGAGCCCTTCTTCGAGACCAAGAAGGTGGTCTACGCGGCGCGGTAGGCGGCCGCGCAGGGTATCTTCGCACCCGTTGCGGCGCAGGTCGGACCCTGCGCCGCATTTTCATCTCCGAACGGTTTGTTTTTCGGCTCGGATTGACTACTTTTGCGCTCGTAAATCCGCTTCCGAATGCTCCGTAAATTCGCTGCCGTCGCGCTCTCCGTCGCGCTCCTCTCGCCCGCCTGGCTCTCGGGGACGGGGCTCACGCTGCCCGTGGCCCTCGTCCCGCTGCTGTGGATCGAGTCGGTGCAGCCAGCCACGCGCCGCGGCTGGTGGGGCATGCTGGGGTGGGCGGCGCTCGTCTTCGTGCTGTGGAACGCCGCCACCGTGTGGTGGATCGGGTACGCCACGCCCGTAGGGCCCGTCGCCGCGACGCTGGTCTCCGCGTCGCTCAACCTCTTCGCCTTCATGCTGTTCCACACGGTCTCGAAGCGGGCGCCCAGGGCGCTGGCCTCGACCGTGCTCGTCGCCGCCTGGATCACCACCGAATACTGGTACACCGCGGGCGACTTCTCGTGGCCGTGGCTCGTCTTGGGCAACGGCTTCTCGCACGACGTGTGGGCCGTGCAGTGGTACGAATACACGGGTGTCTTCGGCGGTTCGCTGTGGGTCCTCGTCTGCAACCTCCTGCTCTTCGAGGCGTGGCGCAGCCGCAGCGTGCGCCGCCGGGCGGTGGCCGCTGCGGCCATCGTGCTCCCCTTGGCCGCATCGCTCGCGCTGTGGGTGCGCGAGGGGCGGCGGGCCGGGTTGCCGGGCCCGATGTGCACGGTGAGCGCCCTGCAGCCCAACGTCGACTGCTACGACAAGTTCTCCGACGACAACGCCTGGCAGGAGCGCAACATCGCCGACCTCTTGACCGGCGTCCCCGCCGACGCGCAGTTCGTGCTGCTGCCCGAGACCTCGCTGCCGGGCTTCTACCGCGAGCCCGTGCCCGAGGGGGCGTTCATCGACGAGCTGCGCGACACGCTGCGCAGCCGCTGCCCGGGCGCGCTGCTGGTCGCCGGCGCCAACACGCTGCGCATCTACCCCGACGCTTCGGCCAGCGAGACGGCCCGTCCCCTGCGCGGCGGGCTCTACTGCGACATCTTCAACGCGGCGCTCGGCATCGACACCACCGCCCGCGTGCAGATCCACCGCAAGTGCCGCCTGGTGATCGGCGTGGAGAACACCCCCACGTGGATCTTCCGCGCGCTCCGTTTCCTGGTCGTCGACCTGGGGGGCGTGCTGGGGCAGATCGGCCGCGGCGAGGGCGCCGTGACGTTCACCCACGCGGGCGTCGCCATGGCCCCCGCTATCTGCTACGAGGGGCTCTACGGCGACTTCATGGGGAGCTTCGTGCGGGGCGGCGCCGAGCTGCTGGCCATCGTCTCGAACGACGGCTGGTGGCGCGACACGCCCGGCTACCGCCACCTCTTCTCGATCTCGCGCCTGCGGGCCGTCGAGCACCGCCGCGCCGTGGTCCGCTCGGCCAACACGGGGCGCTCGGGCTTCATCTCGCCCCGCGGCGACGTGGGCGCGACGCTGGGCTGGCAGGAGCGGGGCGTCATTACGGCCCGTGTGCCGCTCTCTTCGCGCATGACCTTCTACACGCGCCACGGCGACTACGTGGGGCGCGCGGCCCGCTTCGTGCTGCTGCTCTCGCTGCTCTACTTCGTGGCTTACCGCGTGCGGCGGCGCAACCACCTCGTACCTTAAAATACCCCCTCCGATATGAATTACACCCAGACCCTCGAATTTCTCTTCAACTCGCTGCCCGTGTTCGAAACGCAGGGCGCCACGGCCTACAAGCCGGGACTGGAGCGGGTCGCCGCCTTTTCGAAACACCTGGGCAACCCCCAGCGCAACTTCTTCACCATCCACGTGGCAGGCACCAACGGCAAGGGCTCCGTGTCGCACATCCTCGCGTCGGTGCTCCAGCAGGCGGGCTACCGCACGGGGCTCTTCACCTCGCCCCACCTGACCGATTTCCGCGAGCGCATCCGCGTCGACGGCGAGATGATCCCCAAGCAGAAGGTGGTGAACTTCGTCGACAAGCACCGCGAGAAGATGCGGGAGCTCGAGCTCTCGTTCTTCGAGATGACCGCCGCGCTGGCCTTCGACTACTTCGCGCAGAGCGACGTGGAGGTGGCCGTCATCGAGACGGGGCTGGGCGGCCGGCTCGACGCCACCAACATCATCGTGCCCGTGCTGAGCGTCATCACCAACGTGGGGCTGGAGCACACGGCGCTGCTGGGCGACACGCTGCCCAAGATCGCCGCCGAGAAGGCGGGCATCGTCAAGAAGAGCATCCCCGTGCTGGTGGGCCAGAGCGACACGCGCTACGACGCGGTCATCGAGCAGGCGGCCGCCGCGGTCAAGTCGCGCGTGGTCTACGCCCAGCACGAGTTCGCCTGCGAGGGGCAGGAGGCCACGGCCGGGGGGCAGCGCTTCCGCCTGCGCCGCTCGCGCGACGGACGTTCGTTCGATCTGGATCTCGACCTGGCGGGCACCTATCAGCGCCACAATGTCGTGACGGCCGCCGCGGCCGCCGACCTGCTCCACGAGGAGACGCCGCTGACCATCTCGCGCCGCGCCTTCGTCGAGGGCGTGCGCCACGCCGCGGCCCACACGGGGCTGCGGGGCCGCTGGCAGCGGCTGGGCGAGGCGCCGCTGGTGGTGTGCGATTCGGGCCACAACCCCCAGGGCGTGGCCTGCGTGGCCGAGCAGCTGAAGGCCACCCCCTGCGAGCGGCTCTTCTGCGTCGTGGGCTTCGCCCGCGACAAGGACCTCGCGCACATCCTGCCCAGCCTGCCGCGCGAGGCCTACTACATCTTCACCCAGGCGCAGGGCGCCCGCGCGCTCCCGGCCGACGAGCTGGCGGCCAAGGGGGCCATCTACGGCCTCGGGGGCGAGGCGGTGGCCGACGTGGCCGCGGCCCTGGCCCGCGCCCGCGAGCTGGCGTCGCCCGCCGACATGATCTTCGTGGGCGGCAGCACCTACGTGGTCGCCGAGGTGCTCTGAACGTAGCCTTTTCACCGAAGCGAACCCGCCTTCCGCAGAGGGCGGGTCGCTTTTTCGTATAGCAAACTATTGAATTTAGTTGTGTGTGAAGAAAAAATAGTTTATATTTGTTCCTGCAACCAATCCGATCCGATCATGAAACGATTTCTGATGCTGCTCGCGGCGATCGCCGTAGCGCTGGCAGCCTATGCCCAGCAGGGCAAGTACTACGTCGACGGCCGCGAGGTCACGGCCGAGGAGTTCCGCACGCTGCCCATGAACCGGGTGGCGAAGATGGATGTCGCCGAGGAGGGCGGGACGAAGGTCTTCCGCGTGACGCTCAAGCCGGAGGTGCAGCCCGCCGCCCGGGAGCGGAAAGAGGCCCGCAAGGAGGGCGACGCTTCCGAGCCCGCGGCGAAGCGGCAGCCGGGGGAGCTCGACCTGACGGGCGACACGGATCTGCCGTTCGAGGAGCGGCTGGCCCGCGCCATCCGCAAGGTCTACGACGAGACGACGCTGCTCAAGGAGGGCGACCGGGCGGCCGACTTCACGGCGGCGTGCTATGCGGGCGGCGAGGTTTCGCTCGCCGACCACCGCGGCAAGGTGGTGCTGCTCACCTTCTGGGCCACGTGGTGCGGCCCCTGCCTGAAGGAGCTGGCCCCCGAGGCGCTGCCGGCCGAGGTGCTCGACCGCTTCCGCGACCGGGCCGATTTTCTCTTCCTCCCGGTGGCCTACACCGACACGCCGCAGAGCCTCGACAAGTTCTTCGCTTCGGAGAAAGGGACGGCCTACGCCTACCTGAAAGAGCTCGCGGCGATGGACCCCGACAAGACGATTCACGGTCTGTACGCCACCCAGAGCATCCCCCGCTCGTTCGTCATCGGACGCGACGGGACGATCGTCTACGGCTCGCTGGGAGCCGCCGCGGGCGAGGCGGAACGGATCGCCGAAGCGATCGCCGCGGCGCTGGAGGCCGAATAACGGAAAAGGAGCCCGCGAGGGCTCCTTTTTTCGTCTTGCCATACGACCGATCGTGCGGGCCGCTGGGTCCGCACGCCTCTTTTCTGCTTTTCTGCCGCCTCGGGCGCTCGCGGAGGCCGCGGGGCCGCGGCTGCCGGCGATGGCCTACGCCTCGCCCATCTTCGAGCCCGGGCCGGCGAAGGGCGAGGCCGTGGGGGTCTCGATCTTGCCCATCTGGCTCTCGTAGCGCACGATGTTGTCCTGCAGCAGACGCAGCAGCCGTTTGGCGTTCTCGGGGGTGAGGATGATGCGGCTCTTCACGTGGGCCTTCTCGACGCCGGGCAGCACGGTGGCGAAGTCGAGGATGAACTCCGAGGTGGAGTGGGCGATGATCGCCAGGTTGGCATAGTGGCCCTGGGCCGTCGCCTCGTCGAAGTGTATGTCGAAGCCGAAGGGTTTCGTTTCCGCCATAGCGAGCGTGTCGTTAGGGGGTGCCGGGCGACGGTCCGCTCCCGAAGGAGGCAGCCCGGGCGGGCGCACCGCGGTTTATCGAACGCAAAATTAGGCGGTTTCGGCCTCCGAGATACCGCCCGGCGGCCGAAGTTTTCGGCATTTTATCAACAGAACGGTTCGTTTTGACCGTTTTCGGCCCTTCGCCCGCCGTGGCTGCGGGCTGCCAAAACCTTGGTTTTGATTCTGGCGAAGCCGTAGGCCTGCCCCTTGCTTCTTACTTCTCGACCCGCAGGGTCGTGCGGGCCGCAGCCACCGGCGGCGAAGGCCCGCAACTCTGAAGAGCCGCGGTCTTCGCTGTCTGCTGCCCGAAAACGCCTCTCGCTTTTCTCTTATTGTTTCTCAC
>Ga0137307_100494_pt1 | contig 51328 bp, 42 predicted proteins | sample NAcewD2O_March_2_FD_97180 | JGI IMG/M metagenome (GOLD analysis project Ga0137307, IMG submission 97180) | Mouse cecal microbial communities from Vienna, Austria - N-Acetylglucosamine amended D2O_March | ecosystem: Host-associated > Mammals > Digestive system > Large intestine > Cecum | place... | reverse complement strand
TCCCTTTGGCTTGTTCAGCATATAATAAACATACCTCTTATACAAAATCTCCTTTCCCTGAAAAGAGATACCATCCTTTTTCTCATCCACTTTAAACTCCGGCCTCTTAACCACCTCGCCGTTGACTTTTACCATCCCCTTTTTCAAATACTCCTTCACCTGACTCCTGCTCCCTACCTTAACGTCACATAAAAACTTATCTAAACGAAGCATTTTCTCCTCCTAAACTTTTCTTAAGCACTTCTACATAGAAGATATTGTCAGAATATCCTCACAACCTATCTCCTTATACGTCTATTTTCCCATCCCCTTCATATATTTGTAATAGACTTTACAACATAAAATCTGGTGATATTTTGAGAAAAAAAAGCAAAACCTCTTTTCTTACCTTCCTATTCCTTATCATGACCGCCCTGCTTTTGGCATTCCCGATGGATAGCCTTTCTTTTTCGCTGACCGGTTTGCAGCTTTGGTTCAACCGGATGGTTCCTACGTTGCTCCCGTTTATGATTTTATCAGGCATTATGATACGGCTGAATCTGACGGAACATGTTGTAAAAATGATTAGCCCGCTCCTCTCACCCCTTCTTAAGGTAAGCCTAAATGGCATTTATGCCGTTGTTATCGGATTCCTATGCGGCTTCCCTATGGGGGCGAAAGTAATTGCTGATTTATATTCCTGTCATAAGCTGAATAAAAAAGAAGCTTCTTTTCTGCTTGCTTTTTGTAACAATATCGGCCCTGTTTACTTTATCAGCTTTGTCCTCCCAACCTTGCAGTTAAAATTGGTTCTCCCTTATGTCTTTGGAATGTACGGGCTCCCCTTCTGTTATGGCGTCATTTTAAGGTATACCCTATACCGGCACAGTATCCCCATGACTGCTTCCTCCCTGCCCTCCCGTCGTCTGAAAAATGTCCTTTCCGCGGCAGAAGGCGCGCCTCCAATCTCTTTGCTGGACACTTTGGACGACTCTATCCTATCCGGGCTATATAGTATCGCCAAATTAGGGGGATATATGGTTCTCTTCAATCTCCTCAATTTGGTTCCTCATGCCCTTTTACGTCCGGCTGCCTTGGCCGGCGCCGACTCAAAAGCTATCATAAACTGCCTTTTGGAAATTACCAGCGGCATCAGCCGCATCGGAAACCAATCCCCCCTTGCCGTACTTCTTCTGCTCCCTTTCGGCGGCTTCTCCTGCATCGCCCAAACTTACAGTATGATAAAAGATACCGACCTGTCGCTAAAACATTACGTAGCCCACAAACTTTTCCTCACCATCATTACCTTGACCTATTATCTCCTTTGGCTGTTACTTTTTCCGTCGTCGTTTCTTCTTTGACCTCCTGCCTCCCATAAGGATGCCTGCCAGCAAAAACAGGACAAAGAGGATAGCGGCACAAAGAAAAGCCACTTGCAGGAAATATAAAACTGTCGCTTCTTTGGCAGGCTGCCCATTATTTCCCGTTTTCTCCTTCTTCCCCTTTTCCTCTTCTGTTCCTGTTTCACCGGGGGAAGGGTTTTTTGCCGTCATCACTCCTGCTTCCACAGCCTCCCCATCCATGCTTCCCTCCGGCATTTCTTCCATCTTACTTATCCCTTCCCCCTTTTCCTCTTCCTCATAGGAAACCGAAGGGAAATAGACATGATTGCTCATCGTTGTATAATCGTATTTATTATATACCTTTACTACCAAATCCGGTGCAATCCCTGAGGGCACTTTCAAGGTAAACTTTAGCGTATCCGCACTGCGCGGTTCCCATTTCTGCAATTTTGAAAAACTTTCTCCTCCATCTAAGCTATAACTGTAATAAACAAGATAACTGTCATAGTCTACCGCATATATGGAAACTTCCGCTTCCCCTGTCTCCTTATCCACATCCCCCGCATCAATCATACAGACATCCGGCTCCGATGTGTCCGGTTTCACCGCAGCGCTGGGAATGGGGATTTCCACCTTCTGATAGCTTCCGTAATCCACCCCTAATATCTCCGACTTCAAACCATAAAATTTAGCAACTGCAGTTGCATCTAAAGCGCCAAACTGTTTTAATTTTTCTTCGGAATCATAAAAAGCAACATCCGTTTCCTCATCCAAGTGGCAATGTTCAATAATAGCCGATGGCAATCCCCTTGCCGTAGAGTGCCGGATAATACCATAATAATCTTCACCATCATCGTTTAGCCTCGTTTTTATCCCCCTTGGATATAGCCCTGCATCTTCTAACAATTCCATTTCCGCACTGGCAAAAGAGTATCCTTTCTGATGTTCCTCCCCAAATGCCGAAATCCACACCTCCGAGCCGAAAAGCTCATGGCCAAGAGACATATTAAAATGCAGGCAAAAAAGAAAATCTGCGTTTTTAGAAGCCGCAAATTCTGCCCGTTCCTCCAGGCTCATATCCTTATCCACGTCACGGGTAAGATATACCTCCACCCCTTCATACTTTTCCAACTCTTCTTTCATGGCTGTTGCCACAATCATTGTCATATCCTTTTCCGTATATCCATTATACTCCGCGCCTAAATTTTCCCCTCCATGCCCGGGGTCCAACACTACGACAACGGGCTCGGCCCCATATACAGGCATCGTTCCCACAAGCACAAAGCAAAGCCAGAAAAAACAACCTGCTATAATTTTATAAATCAATTTCATAATTTTTTCATCTCCTCTTCATCGTGTCAAGGCTTTTTCCTTTTGCACACAGTACGCATCCTCCCGGAGTTTTTATATCATAGGACTTGGGTATCAAAAGGTCTGTCCGGCAGTGCCGTCTGGCACCCGAATCCTAACTATATGAAAAACCGGTTCCGTCATTTCAGGCGAAACCGGCTCCGGTTTTCTTAACACAATTCCTATACACATGCGGCACTTATTGCCGTCATTTAAGCAAATCAAGGTTCAAAGCTTCGCTTCCATCCCCTTCTTCCGCTATCCCAAACAGGGCATCTGTTTCCTGCGGATGCAAATCCGCCCGGTTTGCACGGATGATTTCCGAATAACCATTCAAATTGTTAATAAAGCTCTCATAATGGGAAGCAGTCATATTCACTGTCTGGACAATCAGATTCTCCACATTCGCCAGCATCTCATCGGTATATTGAATAGCTGCCGCTTTCATATTATTTGCTTCTATCGTGGCATTATTCAAAATCTCCTGTGCCTGATGGCTCGCTAACGTTACGATTTCATTCGCCTGGGAATAAGCCTGCTGCATAATCTCATGTTCGTTAATCAATTCATTCGTCTGCACCGTCGCTTCGTTAATCAACGCTTCCGCCTTGGCTTTGGCATCGTTCAAAATCGCTTCCTTATTGCTGATAATCTTCTGGTAACGCTTAATCTCATCCGGAGTCTTCATCCGCAGTTCCCGCAAAAGCTCATCAATTTCTTCTTTGTTCACGATTATCTTTGTGTTGGATAATGCCTGATATTTACAATTATCAATGTATTCTTCTATTTCATCAATTAACTGTTCAATCCTACTGCTCATATAGTAACCTCTCCCATTACTGCCGCCGCAAACATTTAGCAGTATTATTTATGTCCGTATTTTTCATAAATCAACTGCGCCACAAACTCCGGCACGCACATGGAAATATCCCCGTTAAAACTGGCAATCTCCTTTACACTGCTGGAGCTTAAATACGCATATTCCAAGCTGGTTGTCAAAAATACGGTATCCAATTCCCCTTTGGAAAGCAGCTTGTTGGTCTGGGCAATCTGAAGTTCATATTCAAAGTCAGTAATCGCCCTCAGCCCCCGGATTGCCACATGCACACCCTTTTTTTTGCTATAATCAATCAGCAAGCCACTGAAAGAGTCCACTTTAACATTTGGGAAATCTTTTGTCGCTTCCTCTAATATCTTAACACGTTCTTCCACAGAAAACAATGGAGTCTTTAATTGATTATTCAACACACTTACTGTTAATTCGTCAAAAATCTCTGCTGCTCGGCGGATGATATCCAGATGTCCATAAGTAACCGGGTCAAAGCTTCCCGGATAAATTGCAGCTTTCATTAGTCTTCCCGCCCCTTTCGTAAAAATACATGCTTATTCGTCTTGTACTTCTTTTCCCTCTCTATCTCAAACCCTAAATCTGAAGCAAAAGAAAAGTCTTCCCAAAGTTTCGCTTCTACAATAATCCATGTATTTTCTGTTACATATGGCTTGTCCGCCAAAATAGCAAGCACTTTCCGCTCATATCCTTTCTCATAGGGCGGATCCAAAAAAATAATATCCGCTTCTTTTTCATGAATCATGGATAATGCGCTAAAAACATCCTGCTTTAAGATGGTTGCCTTTTCCTCCAGCCTGGTAAAAACCACATTGGACTGGATACAGGTAAAAGCATTCTTATCATTTTCTATAAAATAAGCATGTTTTGCCCCGCGGCTTAAGGCTTCAATGCCGATACCCCCGCTTCCGCTGAACAAATCAATAAATACACAATCCGTAAGATATGGCTGCAATATATTAAATAAAGTCTCTTTTATTCTGTCCGTAGTGGGCCTGGTATCCATCCCCTCCGGTGTTTTTAAAGGAAGGCTTCTGGCTGTTCCTGCGATTACTCTCATATAAAATATTCTGACCTTTCAGCATTATAATTTTTATCTTTCTATCATAATAATCGTTTCTTCGTTTCGGGTCAATCCCTTTTTGCCAAAACCATCCATTTTACCCCCGGGGTTTTGTTCCCTTTGAATCCCTTTTCCCGGCTTTTAAACGATTCAATTCCATTTTTTTGCCTTTATATTCTATCCACTGTTCTACGGTATTTTGTGTATAATGAATATTTTCAACATAATCTTTATTTCCAAGTTTCATACCCCGGACACCAACAGCACCCTTTTTCTTTTCCGGGATTTCCTCTATGGGGAAACGGAGGAAATAGCCGCCCGCTGTCTGCAAGACGATATTCGTCTGTTCTTTCCAAACGGCCACGGAAACCACTTCATCCCCATCCTGAAGTTTAGTCGCCGCCACTGTACGTTTGGATACGTCAAATTCCCCGCCGTCCACGATTTTCAGCATGGACAGTTTTGTACCGAAAATCACCCGGTACATATTCAACTGGGATTGACCGGTTGCCAATAAAATATGTTCTTTCTCCGCGCTATAATTGCTGACATTATCAAGAGGTATCCCCTTATCACGGAATTTCCCGAACGGAAGGTCTGATACTTTAATGGTATGCAATTGGCCGGTATTAGTAAAGACGCATATCCGCCCTGTATTTTTACATGGGAAAATATACTTGTTTTCCGTATCGGCCGCTTCTTTATTCCTTTCATAGGTTGCCATATCCACAGTCTTTACATAACCAAACCGGTCAATCAGGCAAATGACTTCCATTTCCTCTATCTTTTTTTCCTCATAAACAGCTTCTTCCCCATTCTCAACCACCGTTTTTCTAGGTCTTCCATACTCTTTTTTAATAGCATCCAGTTCATTCATAATCACCGTTGCCATAGAATCCCTGCGCTCTAAAATATCTTCATAACGGTAAATATTTGCCATTGTCTCCTCATGCTCTTTTATCAAGGCTTCCAGTTCCAGCCCTATCAGTTTATACAAACGCATATCCAATATGGCATTCGCCTGTTTTTCCGTAAAGCGCAGTTGGGCAGCCATAATTTTGGACTCTTTGGATTTAAACTTGATATTATCCGTCTTTCCCTCCACTAGGCATGACTTTACCATAGCCCGGTCCTTGCTTCCCCGCAATATCTCTATAATCAGGTCGATGACATTGCAAGCCTTAATCAACCCCTCCTGTATTTCCCTGCGTTCCAATTCTTTTTCCAAAAGTGTCCTGTATTTCCTTCCCGCCACTTCAAACTGGAAATCAACATTTGCCTTAATAATCTGCTTTAACCCCATCGTTTCCGGCCTTCCCCCGGAAATGGCAAGCATATTTACGCCAAAAGTATCTTCCAAGCGGGTTTTTTTATAAAGCATATTTATAAAATTGTTCACATCCGCATCTTTTTTTAATTCGATGACAATGCGGATGCCTTCTTTGGAAGACTGGTTGGAAATATCCACAATATCCTGTGTCTTTTTTGTTTCCGCAAGGTTTGCCACATCGGAAAGAAATTTGCCAATATTAGCCCCTATCATCGGATATGGGATTTCGGTTATGACAAGATTGGTTTTTCCGCCTTTTGCCTTCTCTGTTTCCACTTTCCCGCGGATTTTAACTTTTCCTGTTCCCGTTTCATAAATAGAAAGCAGCTCGTCTTTATTAATGACAATACCCCCGGTAGGGAAATCCGGCCCCTTTACATACCGCAGCAATTCCTTCGTAGTAATATCTGGGTTTTTCATATAAGCTTTGGCAGCATCAATCACTTCCGCAAGATTGTGAGGGGGTATGCTGGTCGCCATACCCACCGCAATCCCCTCCGACCCGTTGACCAGCAGATTGGGTACTTTAACCGGAAGTACGGAAGGCTCCTTTTCCGTCTCATCAAAATTAGGGATGAAATCTACTACGTTTTTATCCAAATCGGCCAAAAAAGCTTCCTGTGTCACTTTCTGCAGCCGCGCTTCCGTATAACGCATTGCCGCTGCACCATCGCCCTCAATATTCCCAAAGTTCCCATGGCCGTCTACAAGAGGCATCCCTTTCTTAAATTCCTGTGTCATAACCACCAATGCATCATAGATAGAGCTATCTCCATGCGGATGATATTTACCCATAGTATCCCCTACGATACGGGCGCTTTTCCGGTATGGCCTGTCATATCGTATCCCCAGCTCATGCATATCATACAAGGTTCTACGCTGTACCGGCTTTAACCCGTCCCTTACGTCCGGAAGCGCCCTCGCAATGATAACACTCATAGCATAGTCGATATAAGACTTTTGCATCACTTCCGAATATTCTGTTTTGATGATTCTGTTATCATCCATGATAGTAAATCCCTCCTGCCTTGCCGCTTCTTTCCTTTACCCTAAAAAGATTTCCATCTTCCCTTTTTTATCTTCCAAAACCAATTCTTTTGCTGTTTCATTTTGGGCATTTCATTTGTACTGTCTATTTGCATCATTTTATTTGTGTCGTTTAATTTATGCTGTTTTCTTTCTGTTGTTTTTTGCACCATTTTATTTGTGCTATTCTATTTATACCGTTTTATTTATGCTGTTCTATTTACGCCACATTATTTGCCCTGTTTTCTTTCTGCCGTTTTATTTGCGTTGTTTTATATATCCAGCTCCGCATCGGTGGCATGTTCATAAATGAATGCCTTCCTTGGCGGAACCTCCGTTCCCATCAGCATTTCTGTCACTTCAGAAGCCATACGGGCATCTTCGATTTCCACCAACTTCAAAAGCCTCGTTTCCGGGTTCAATGTGGTTTCCCATAACTGCTCGGCATCCATTTCCCCAAGCCCTTTATAACGCTGTAAAGTAAAAGGCCCTTTATGACGCTTCCTGTATTTTTCCAGCGCTTTATCATCATACAAATATTCCTCTTCCCCTTTTGTTGGCATAGCTTTATATAGGGGCGGCATAGCGATGTATACATGCCCTTCATAAATAAGCTCCGGCATAAAGCGGTAAAATAGAGTAAGCAGCAAAGTAGAAATATGCGCCCCGTCCACATCCGCATCCGCCATAATAATAATCTTGTCGTAACGCAGCTTGGAAATATCAAAATCATTGCCGTATCCTTCGGAAAAACCGCAGCCGAATGCATTAATCATTGTCTTAATTTCAGCATTGGCTAAAACCTTGTCAATACTTGCCTTTTCCACGTTCAAAATTTTGCCGCGGATAGGCAGGATTGCCTGAAAAGCACGGTTTCTTGCCGTTTTGGCGCTGCCTCCCGCCGAATCCCCTTCTACAATAAAAATTTCGCATTTGGAAGCATCCCTGGACTCACAATTTGCCAGCTTCCCGTTGGAATCAAAGGAAAATTTCTGCTTAGTCAGCATATTCGTCTTTGCCTTTTCTTCCGTCTTCCTGATTTTTGCCGCTTTTTCCGCACAGCCAATCACGCCTTTTAATGTTTCCAGATTACGGTCAAAATAACGGACAATTTCTTCCCCTGTTACCTTGCTGACCACTTTCGCCGCATCCTGATTGTCCAGCTTCGTTTTTGTCTGCCCCTCAAATCTGGGATCCGGATGTTTAATGGACACTACAGCCGTCATCCCGTTGCGCACATCTGCCCCTGTAAAATTAACATCCTTCTCTTTTAAAATATTCAGCTCTCTGGCATATGTATTAATGACATTTGTGAACATCGTCTTAAATCCGGTCAGATGGGTTCCGCCCTCGGCATTATAAATATTGTTGCAGAACCCCAGCACATTCTCATGAAATTCATTCACATATTGGAAAGCCACTTCCACAGAAATGTTCTCATTCTCCCCCTTATAATAAATGACGTCATGAACCGTCTCTTTGGACTTGTTCATATCTTTAATAAATCCTACAATCCCTTCCGGCTCTTTGTATTCAATCCGTTCCGCCGGCGCCTTACGCTTATCTTCATAAATAATGGTAAGTGACGGATTCAAATATGCCGTCTCATGAAGGCGGCTTTTTACTTCATCTTCCTTAAACCGTGTCCTGTCAAAAATCGTATCGTCAGGCAGGAAATTTACCTTTGTTCCTGTCTCCCTCGTTTTCCCGATAACCGGCAAAAGCCCGTTTTCCAATTCAATGATTGGATTTCCTCTTTCATATTTATCCTCATAAATAAAGCCGCCGTTTTTCACTTGTACGGTCAAATATGAAGACAGGGCATTCACCACGGATGAGCCTACCCCATGCAGGCCGCCGCTTGTCTTATAAGCCGAATTGTCAAATTTCCCGCCGGCATGCAGGGTAGTAAAAACAAGGCGTTCCGCACTTACCCCTTTTTCATGCATCCCCACCGGAATCCCACGACCGTTATCCTCTATGGTCGCGGAACCGTCCGCTTCCAAAGTAACCTTTATCTTATCACAGCAGCCAGCCAGATGCTCGTCTACCGCATTATCTACAATCTCATATATCAGATGGTTCAGCCCCTTATAAGAAACGCTGCCGATATACATCCCCGGCCTTTTCCTAACCGCTTCCAATCCCTCCAGAACCGTTATTTTCGAGGCATCATATGTATCCGCTTTTGCCATTATTTCCACCCTTTCCCGCCATTATCCAAAAATTCAATCTGTAGTATAGCATATATTTTGTGGAATTAAAAGCGAAAAATACCGCATGTAGTGGGGGGCGGGGAGGGCGCACAGGAGGATGCGGAGGAGGACGCACAGGGAGGGGGAGGGCGGTTATAAGGAGCGCTTCCGCTCAACAAAAAACGTAGCGGTGCTAAGGTGGCAAAGAACGCCACCTAAGAACCGACGTTTTTTAATGTCCTTATAACCGCCCTCCCCCTCCCTGTGCTGGTTTTTCCCGCTGTGGATTTTGTGGTATGTTCTTATCCCTAATTTTTGTGTTGTGTTTTCTCTCGGGGTTTTTTGATATGCTTTTATTCTGGCTTTCTGTGATGTGCTTCCTCTTGGGGGGCTATGCTTTTATTTCAGGTTTTCGCGATGTGCTTTTTCTTGGGATTTTTTATATGTTCTTATTCCAAGTTTTTATGATGTGCTTCTTCTTGGGATTTTTTTATATGTTCTTATTCCAAGTTTTTATGATGTGCTTCTTCTTGGAATTTTTTTATGTGTTTTTATTCCAGGTTTTCGTGATGTGCTTCTTCTTAGGATTTTTTCATGTGTTTTTATTCCGGATTTTATGGGGTGCTTCCCCTCGGGGTTTTGCTCTATGCTTTTACTCAGGATTTGGGTACTGTTTTTTTCTTCTTGGACTTTGTGCTATATCTTTATATAGATTTTTGTACCATGCTTTCCATCTGCACTTATATAGATTTTTGCACCGCACCTTCCATCTACATTTTATGCTATGCCTTTATGTTAACCTTTTGAACAGTGCTTTGTTTCTACATTCTGTGCTATACCTTTATACTAGATTTTCGTACTACACTTTCCTTTCCAGACTTTATTCTATACTAACATACCAGATTTTTACACCATTCTTTCCCCCTATACTTCCCACTGCAGCTCTTTCATAGCCTCCTCTCCACAATTGTGATGGAGCAGGAACATAAATTCATTCAAACTAGCAATACACAGCTCCCATCCAGAGGCAGTTCTATTCAGAACTGTTAAAAAACGCCAATACTTAGGAACCGTACTCTGGTTCCTTAGTATTGACGTTTTTTGTCAAGCGGAAGCGGGTTCTGAATAGAACTGCCTCTGGCTGGGAGCGTCCTCCCACTCCCTCCTATATTTTCTTACAACATGCAATTGCCAGGGATCCCGGTCCAATATGGCATGCGATACTTAAAGATAGCGGGTCTATATGGATATCGAAACCGGGGAAGATGCCCAGCAGTTCTTCTTTTAAGGCTTCTGCTGCCTCCACATTATGGCTATGTGCAATCTGCAGCCAAATATTATCCTTGTCCGCACCGCCAAAACGGTTTATCATATCGTTTTTTATAGCATTTATCATAATGGATTTCCCTTGGCTGCTTGTCCTTGCCTTTGCAAAAGCATCCAATTTATCCCCTTGTATCTGCAGTACCGGCTTCAGCTTAAGCAATGTGCCAAGGGCTGCCGCTGCTGGTGTAATTCTGCCGCCTTTTTTTAAATAATACAGCGTGTCCAACATAATATAAATGCTGGAATTGAATCTGTCCTCTTCCAGAAATGTCTTGATTTCTTCCGCACTTTTACCGTCCTTTGCCAATTGCAAAGCATCCAGTGCCGATTGCCTCTGGGTTACGGATATCCTTTGGTTATTCACTACCTGAACTTTGCCCTCGTAATCCTGTGCCAGCATCATCGCGCTTTGGCAAGAGCCGGATAAGCCGCTGCTCATAGGGATATGCACGATTTCATCGCATTCTTTCAACACGCTATCCCACAAATTCATGACCGACTCCAGAGACGGCTGGCTGGTTACCACATTGTCCCCGTTAGCCAATCGCTCGTAAAATTCCTCCTGTGATAAGCTTATATCTTCAAAATAAGTTTCTTCATTTACCATAAAAGGCATCGGCAATACATAAAGCCCTAAGTCCTTCGCCTGCTTCTGCGTAATCCCGCTGTTACTGTCCGTTATAATCCCAACCTTAGCCACTTTTCTATACCGCACTGCATTACAGTGCTTCTCCTTTCGCTATACTTGCCAAATTGTTACTGCCAATCTTATTCTATCTTACCGTCAGATTGTCCGAAAGTCAACCGCATCCAAAACATTCTCCATATACTTCCCAAGCATTCTATATTCCGGTTTTTCCAGTTCTTCATCTTCTGCCAGTATCTTATCCGCATATTCCCCTGCCGTTTTCAACAAACCAGCATCCTGATAGATATCCCCGATTTTAAAGTCCATCAGCCCGCTTTGCCGTATGCCGAACAAATCGCCGGGGCCCCGCATCTTTAAGTCCTCTCCCGCAATATAAAAGCCATCATTAGAATGGTTTAGAATTTCCAACCTGTCAAAACTGTCCTTCTTTCCGGAACCATTTATAAAAATACAATAAGACTGGCTATCCCCACGGCCTACTCGGCCCCTGAGCTGATGTAGTTGCGCCAGCCCGAACCGTTCCGCATTTTCCACCATCATTATAGTTGCATTGGGAACATTGATTCCCACTTCTATTACAGTTGTCGAAACCAGCACGTCGATGTTATGGGCCGCATATTCTTCCATTATTTTATTTTTATCTTTCGCACGCATCTTTCCATGAAGGCATGCTACTTGTATTTCGGGGGGCAGGATACTTTTTAGCTTTTCCGTATAGGAAACCGCATTTTCTACCCCTTCCATTTCCCCTTCTTCCACCATAGGACAAATCACATAAACCTGATGCCCCAGCCGAGCCTCCTTTTCTATAAACCGGTATGCCTTATCCCGGTATTCCGTTCCCACGACACAGTTTTTTATCGGAAGACGGTTGGCAGGCAGCTCGTCTACAATGGAAATATCCAAATCCCCGTAAAGGATTAATGCTAAAGTCCTTGGAATGGGTGTGGCGCTCATAACTATAACATGCACCCCTTTCCCCTTTCCTGACAGCCTTTCCCGTTGCCTTACCCCGAAACGATGCTGTTCATCCGTTATCACCAGTGCCAGATTGTTATATTCCACTTTTTCCTGTATCAAAGCATGGGTGCCGATAACCACATTCACGTTCCCGTTTTTTATTTCTTCATACGCTTCCCGTTTTTCCTTTGCTGTCATAGAGCCAACCAGAAGCACGGCACGGAAAGGAAGGGCATATTTTTCCGTCAGTTCAACCAAAGATTCAAAATGCTGTCCGGCCAGCACTTCAGTAGGCGCCATCATTGCCCCCTGATAACCATTGGACACACACAGCAGCAATGCAAGAAACGCAAGAATCGTTTTTCCCGAACCAACATCCCCTTGAATCAACCGGTTCATAACCGTATTCCCAAGCATATCTTTTTTGATTTCCTCCCATACCTTGTACTGGGCCGAAGTCAAAGTATAAGGAAGGGCTTCCAATAACCTGCCGGTTTGGGCTGTCTCAATCATAGGGCAGCCGCTTTCCAAATCCTTATTATGCTCTTTGCATTTGCGCAATGCCAGTAAAAAGATAAAAAATTCGTCAAAGACTAGGCGTTTCCTTGCCGCCAGCATTCTCCCATAATCCGGCGGAAAATGGATTTCCTCCAAAGCCTGCCGGTACGTCATAAGTTCCAGTTCCTCCCGCACCCATTCCGGAAGATAATCTTCATCCAAAAGGTATAAATCCAGAGCCTGTTTGACCGACTTAGTCACCATATGGTTCGTCAATCCTGCCGTCAGCGGGTATTTGGGCTGCAATTTCCCTGTCAATTTGAAATATTCTTCCGGCTTGAAAATCTTTGCCTGTTCCATTTCCAGCCTTCCGTTCTTTCTTTGCGGGATTCCCCGGAATATATAGAAATACCCTTTTTTCACAATATTCTTAACATACGGCATATTGAAATAGGTCATAAATACTTCCCCGGTTCCATCCTTGACGGCAAAATTCGTCACCGTCAGATTCCGTACCTTTTTTGATGTGATATTCCCTATCAAACATGCCCTTATGGAGCAAAGTTCCCCAGAAGTAATATCGCTGGTAAAAAGAGGGGGTGAAAATGTTTCATAATCTCTCGGATAATTCTGAAGCAGTTCCCCGACAGTCCTTATATTTAATTTGTAAAAAAGCTTCGCTGTCTTTTCGCCAATGCCTTTCAATTGTATAATGTCTGTCTGCCCTACAGCCATAACCGCCCTGCTCCTTCCATAAAATCATTTTTTGCTGCCCTTATTCCATGTACGGATATTGGTTGCCATAAATCTAAAGAGCCTATAGCTCAATCCTCATATCTCCCAACGCTTTCAAAAAAGGACGGCTTCCCGTCCTTTTTCATAGCAATCTTTTTTATTCTGCGGAAACGATGTAATAATAAATCGGTTGCCCGCCATATTGCAGTTCTACATCGCATTTCGGATATCTTGTTTCAATCTTCTCCCGCAATTCCTCCGCTGTCTCTTCGGAAACTTCGCTACCATAGTATATACTGATTAGCTCTTTATCCTCATCCATCATATCCTCAATCATCCGAATTGTAACATCCAGCATATCGACACCGTTGGAAAGGATACCGCTGTCGCCGATTCCCATGTAATCGCCTTGCTTAATTTCCTTATCGTCAATGATAGTATCCCTTACCGCATAGGTAACTTGCCCCGTCCTGACCGTTTTGATTTCTTCAATCATAGTATCCGTATTTTCCTCAACGGAAAGCTCCGGCACATAGTTAATCACTGCGGTTATCCCTTGAGGCACCGTTTTGGTAGGGATAACGACAATTTTTTTATCCTCTGCCATATGCGCCGCCTGCTCCGCTGCAAGGACGATATTTTTATTATTTGGCAGGATATAAACCGTATCTGCGTTCACTTTTTCCACTGCGTCCAGCATATCCGCCGTACTTGGATTCATCGTCTGGCCGCCTTCGATAATATAATCCACACCCAGGCCTTTGAAAATTTCCTGAATCCCGTCTCCGGCTGAAACTGCTATAAACCCTACCTCTTTTTTCGGCATTTCTTCTGCCGCTTGTGCTTCTTCTTTCTCTTTTTCTGCCATTTTAAACAGTTTTTCCTGATGCTCCAGCCGCATATTATCAATTTTCATATTGGAAAGGGCACCGTACTTCAAAGCCTTTTGGATTGCCATACCCGGGTCATTGGTATGTACATGCACCTTGACCACATCGTCGTCCGCAACCACTACAATAGAATCGCCGATAGATTCCAAATATGCTTTAAAATCCATCTCCTGTTTAATATTGAAGTTCCTGTTCAACATGATAATAAATTCTGTACAATAGCCAAATTTGATGTCCGCCTGAGCCTGTACGTCCATATTCATTGCCGAAGCCGAAGGGGTTGCTTTCATTTCCGGAAGCTTAAAATCAACTTCCTTCCCAAGGAACGCCTCATATGCCCCTTTCAATACCTGCATCAATCCCTGTCCGCCGGAATCCACTACCCCTGCCTGTTTCAACACGGGGAGAAGCTCCGGTGTCTTTGCCAGCACCTCGTCCGCATGTTTGATGATTTCCTCAAAGTAAATTGCCAAATCTTCTTCCCCATTATCGGCCAGTTCCCTCGCCTTCTGGGCTCCTCCTTTGGCTACCGTAAGAATCGTGCCTTCTTTTGGTTTCATAACCGCTTTATAAGCCGTCTCTACCGCTTTATCAAAAGCATCCGCCAATATCTTCGCATCCAATTCCTCATATTCCCTTACCCCTTTGGTAAAACCGCGGAAAAGCTGGGATAAAATAACCCCTGAGTTCCCTCTGGCCCCCCTTAAAGAACCGGAAGAAATCGCCTTACATAATACGGTCATATCCGGCTTCTCCATAGCCGACACTTCTTTCGCCGCCGACATGATAGTTAAGGTCATATTTGTTCCGGTATCCCCGTCCGGAACAGGAAATACGTTCAGTTCATTAATCCATTCTTTCTTTTCTTCCAACTTTTTTGCGCCAGCTAAGAACATCTTAGAAAGCATCTTAGCGTCGATTGTCTTAACCACAACAAATTTCCTCCTTAATCAATCACTCTTACACCTTCTACAAAGATGTTGATTTTTTCGATTCCAATACCGGTAAACTCTTCCACTTTATATTTTACATTGCTGATTAGGTTATCGGATACGGCCAATATGCTGACACCATATGAAACAATGACATGGAAGCTGAGAATCAGCTTATTGTTATGAAGCGACACCTTTATCCCCCTTGTCATGCTATCCATCTTTAAAAGCTTTACCAGCCCATCCTTTACATTCACGCCGGCCATCCCGACGATGCCAAAGCATTCCATGGCAACCGAACCGGCATATTGCGCAATTACTTCACTATCAATAGATATATTTCCCATATGAGTATCCATAGAAGAAGCTTTCATACTATCCCTCCTTATTTTTAGTCAAAAACGCCTTGCAATTCAATATATATGATGTATTATAACCGTTATTTGGTAAAGAAACAAGAAAATATTGAATTTCAAATAAAATAATTTTCCAATCCATGAAATTTTTACTTGCATTATGGGGTTTTATCTGCTATTATACTAATGTTGCGAGTATAATTTCGAGGAGGTGCAAAAATGGCTAAATGTGATATCTGTGGCAAGGGCGCTCAATTTGGTAATAATGTAAGCCATTCTCATAAAAAAACAAACAGAATCTGGCATTCTAATGTAAAAAGAATTAAGTGCAAAGTAAATGGCGGCAATAAGAGAATGCATGTTTGCACACGTTGCATGAGATCCGGATTAGTAGAAAGAGCTTAATTTAAATGCAGCCTTGAACGTATAAAAAAACAGCTTGATGGCTGTTTTTTTATTTTACGCATAACCTCTTGCAGAGGAAGTATGCCGTTTAGCATATGGCACAAAAGAATATTGGTCAAGTGCCCTCTGCCAAGCAGCACTGCCGGACAGACCTTTTAACACCCGAATCATAATAAGAAATAGTGCCAGCCCCATATCCTATTATCTGGCCCTGCTTCCCATTTCATATGCTTTCTTCAATTCTTCATATTCTCTTGTAATAATCTGAACCATTTCATGATCCCCGGTTACATTGTCGGGATGGAACATTTTCATTAAGTCTTTATAGCGTTTCTTCAATGTCAAAAAGCTGTTGACCCCGCTAAAAAGCATTTCTGCCACCTCCGAATGAGGGGATGAATACGTACCCCTTTCATGGTAAGAACCTCTCTGAGAGTTAAACTTGTCCTTTTCCATCTGCAAACTGCGCCTATCCAAATCCAAGTCTTCAAATCCTTTTTGAAGTATCCGCATCTTCTGTTCCAAAAGACGGTTTTCCTGTTCCAGTCTCCCCTTTTCAACATTCAGCTTATGCTGCTGGCTTTTCATTTCCGTTTCATGGAATTTTTTTTCGTTATCCAGCTTTTTTCGCAACTCGTCCAATTCCTCACGTATCATAGATAACCGAAATTCTTCCCGGAAAAGCCAGGCTTTCATTTCGTTCAATTCTTTTTCTTTCCCGTCCTTTAAGATTTCATCCATACTTCTCATCTTCCACACCTTCGTATCCCTATACGCCTCAATCGCAATAATAAAAATTATAGCCAATCAGTAACAACAAAGCACAAATAATCAGCCCTATAAATCTGCTGGTAAAAAAAAGAAGCATAAGCAGCATTCCTACCGCAATCCAAAAGGCGATAAAGCCAATCAATTTTTTCATGCCAACATCTCCGCTTATGCTCTTATCTTATCATATGCATCTTTCCTTTAATAGATGCCTTTTTTCTATACTTTTCAATGGCCGTTCCCAGCCAAACTGCGTTACTCCTCCGGAAAAGCGATATCCACCGCAGTTTCATCGTCCGGCAGTTCTTCTTTTTCATCAGATTTCGTGAATTTCTCTACAATGTCAGGAATCATATCCAAAATCTTTGTCATTGTATCCTGGTTCTTCACATTCACCAGCTTTGTCGTTCCGTTTTTAATAACAAGCACCGCGCTCGGCGTCATCTTTCCGGAAAAACCTCCGGCTCCGCCGCTTTTCTTATCCGCTGCACTTGCCCCGGCCCCCACGCCAAAGCTAACATCCACAAGCGGAAGGATAATCGTATCGCCTATCTGCGTTGCTTCCCCTACTACCGTTTTTGTACCAAGTACGGAATTCATTCCGTTCATTAACGATTCTATTACTCCCGAAAAATTATTTTCTGCCATTTATGCATCCTCCTTTTTCAGCATTTTGAATAATTTCCATATATTTTTATCCAGAACTATTCTGACACCGGCTATCAGGAAAACAATTGCCACTACTTTTCCTCGTATATATAAATCGCCTTCTATCACTTTGTTTTCAAAATCTGTTTGTACCAACACATGACTCCCGATAAACGGGTACAGCATCCCATACACTGCCATAATCTGTCCCGTACTTGCCGGGTCTCCCGTTCCAGCCGTCAGATTAATTTGACATTTTTTAGGTTTTATCCTCCGTAAAATCCAGAAAAGCTGCTTTTTTGCGTTTTTAAAAACCTTTTGAAATGCCTCTCCTTTCATTATATTGGTATAATACCGTATATTTTCCATGACGTTCTTTATTTTATCACAGATTTGCCGTATTGTGTACTCTATATTTTGCACAGCACCTAAAAGCTTCTTAAAAAAAAGCCGTATTGCTTCAAAAACAGCCCTTATCCCGCCGCGTTTTTCTTCTATCCCATCTTCTTCCTGCGGTTCCTCTTCCAGAAGTATGCCCTCCTCATTTCCTTGATTCACAGATATGGCTCTTACGTCTTCTTTCTCCACAGGCCGCGGTTCTTCTATACAAGACTCTATCTTCTTCCCATCCTCTATGCCTGCATCAAAATCCCCCGCATCTTTCTCCGGTTCCTGCCCTTCTATTGACGGATTTCCTTTCTCCGTTTTCTTTGCTTCCCTACGCTTCCCCTTTTTTTCTTTTCCATCTTTTTTTCCGGAAGTATCGAACAAAGTAAAACAAAAAAGCCGTACCCTTAAGCGTGCGGCTTTGGAATAAGAAAAAACCGCATTTACCATATGCAGCAGCCATGTGACTTTGATTTCGACATGAACCGGCTCTTCCTCCCCCAGCTTCCCTTCCGCTAAAACATGATACCGGATTGGAACAAACAGCACACAGACAAAAGCAGCCAAAAGGATTCCTACTGCCACCGCCAAAACTATCCCTATTATTTTCAATATCATGAATAATATGTGCAGCATATCTACCTCTTAATCACTTTCAGGGAATAAATATTTTTTTAAATCAGGATATCCATCCCTTTCTATTGCCTCCTTAGTTATCTCCACTACAAGCTCCAGCGCATCCTCATACTTTTTTGCGATTCCGATAATATACGGAGGATGCTTTTTATAATATTTCTGCTGCAGGAACGCACAATGGTATATCTCCAACTGGTCTTTTCCGGCGGCCAGAGCAATCACATATATTTGAAACTGCCCTGCATTACGGCGCAGCTTCCATTTTACCTTATTCGGATGTTTAATCCCTTCTCCTACATATAGATGTTTGTAAAATTTCATATCCGTTCCATCTGCCTTATTTTGCCTTATTTCCATATTATTTTTCATTATAGCACATGTTGCCAGTTTTCACCAGAAAAAAGAAATTACTCTTCATTAAAATAGGCATCAAAAATCCTTTTGGCAATCGGCACTGCAAAATCACCGCCTGAACCCGCCCCTTCAATAATCACCGTCACACTTATCTGAGGGTTTTCCACAGGGGCAAAACCGGTAAACCACGCATGGGAATCTCCTTTTACCTTATTGTATTCAGCAGAACCGGTTTTCCCTGCCGCCGTATAAGACACGCCTTTTAATTTTCTGGCGGTTCCCTCTTCCACCACATCCTGCATTAAATCCGTCAAAACGGCTGCCTCTTGCTCCGATATTATTTTTTTATAAGCAGAAGGCGAAAATTGCTTGATAACAGAGCCTGTACTGTTTTCCACCGAGCTGATAATATAAGGTTTCATCAAGGTGCCATCGTTTGCAATAGCATTGGTAATCATGTTCAAATGCACTGGCGTCATCCCGGTAGTTCCCTGGCCGATGGCAATTTGCATCATATCCCCATTCGTCGATTCTTCGCTTACATCAATACGGCTCTTATTATAGCTGATTTCCATCGGAAGTTCCTGATTAAACAACAAATCATCCAATGTATCCTGAAATTTGGATTTATCCAGCTTCAGGCCCATATCCGCAAAAGATGCGTTACAGGATTTGGCAAACGCTCTGGTAAAATCCACGCTGCCATGACTCTGCCCATGATAGCAGTTAATCCTGTCCGCACCGTCAGAAAAGCTGCCGGCACACTGGAACCCATAACTTTGATAGGTATCCGGGTTCTCCCTTATATATTCCAAAGCTGTTATGATTTTAAATGTGGAGCCGGGCGGATAAAGCCCCTGCGTTGCCCGGTTCAGCAAAATACCGCTTTCCTTATCTTCCACCAAATCATCCCATATCTCCTCAATCATATTCGGGTCGTAATCGGGTTTTGAAACCATAGCAAGGATTTTCCCGCTGGATGGTTCGGAAACGATTATAGCCCCCCGGTATACCCCAAGGGCGTGGTCTGCCACTTCCTGCAGCTTTACATCCAAAGTCGTATGCACGTCGTCGCCCAGATATTTTTCCCCCGCCATATCGTTTGCCACCTTTTCAGACAAGGGCGAATTGGAATGGATGAGATAATAGTTCCCCAAAGCCTCCACTCCTGCCCTGCCATGCGTCGCATAACCCACTGCATGGGAAAAAAGGTTCCCGTAAGGATAATTACGCTTTTCCTTCCCGTCCTCATCCATCACTGTCTGTGCAAGGATTTCCCCATTATCCGCATAGATTGTTCCTCTGACATTCTTTGCGGTAAGCATTTGCTGCCGCCCGTTATAACTGTTATTGATAAGTTCCTGCTTATGGGTTGCGGAATAATGGCATATGTAAACCATCATCCCAAGAAAAACCGCCACAAAAAGATAAGTCACCGTCATAATAGGCATATTCTTTTTTTTCTGTTCTGATTGTCTATTCTTCTTCACTTTCGTTCCAATCCTTTATTTTACGGTCTGCCATCCTAGAGTTTTCCTTTTTTTGCGTCTTTTCTTTTTTTACATCTTTTTCCTTTTTTCCAGTCTTTTCTTTTCTTCCGGCCTTTGCCCTTTTCTTAGCAACATAGCGTTCTTCTTTTTCTTCATCTTGCTTCACCATGCATAGCCCTTCAATAATGGAAAACATAATCACGGTGGTAAACACCGAACTCCCCCCGTAACTAATCAGCGGCAAAGTCACCCCTGTCAGAGGAATAAATTTGCTTCCTCCCCCAATCGTTAAAAAGACCTGAAAAATGTAAGTGACCCCTAAGCCAAATGCAACCAAACGGTAAAAGCTGTCTTTTAATTTGATAGAAATATCCATAAACATAATAAAACAGCTTATACATACCAAAATCAAACACATAGCGAATATAATACCTAATTCCTCCGCAACCGCAGAAAAAATAAAATCCGCTTCCACAAAAGGGATGGAGTCCGGAGTGCCCTCAAAAAGCCCCATGCCAAACCAGCCTCCGCTGCCGATGGCAAATAAGGATTGGGTAATCTGATAACCGGCCGAATCAATTTCGCTCCAAGGGTCCCGCCATGCCTGTACGCGCACTTGTACATGGCTGAAAGCCTGATAGGCAATGACAGCCGCCCCGCTGCCCCCTATCGTACCAGCCAGAAGATAAAGGGGATTTTTCGTGGCTACAAACACCATCAAGACATATACCACAAAAAAAATCAACGCGCTTCCCAAGTCTCTGGATACCACCAGAATGACTACATGAATCCCCGCCACTACAGCCGTTGTAAATACTTCAAAAAAAGTAGAAGACTCATGCAATGCACTGGCCACAAAAAAAACAAAAATAATTTTAACAAATTCCGACGGCTGGAAAGTAATGCCGCCTATGGAATAAGAAATCTTGGAGCCATAAGTATACGCCCCCAGAATAAGCACCACCGCCAAAGCCGCAATGCCCACCAAAGCATACACCCACGTCAGATTTTTCAGGAATTTCATTTTCCTGATAAAAAAGGGGATAAGCATAGCTGCGGCGATGGAAACTGCAACAATAACAAACTGTTTTACCGCCCTCTCATAAGAAAGTCTTGTCAATATCACAAATCCTATGCTCAAAAGCATACACATATTGTTGATTACCAGCCGGTTTGCCCTTGGATATATCATATGAAACAATACCGCAGTGGCAAACAGGACAATCTGCTGGAAAATATAAAAAAACAGATAACTTATCTCCCCTGTTTCAAAACAAATGGCCATAAAACAAGAAAAATGAATCGAAAGCATCAGAAAATTCTGCCTTGTATAAATCCCTCCTCTGCGTTCCTCCTCTTGAAAGCGGAATACCGCAAAAGATTCATAAGCATATAACGCCATCAACAGTGCAATGACGTATTTGGATATCTCCGTAATATAAAGCTCCATATTTCACCCTTATTCCGCCCCTCTGTGCAAATGCCCTTTGGTATACTCCCTGTAAGGCGGATTCCCGCTTTGGCCTTGTATAAGCCCTTGCCAAAAACGAATTATTTTTTCTGTCTCGTTCCCGTTTTCCGTTGTAAAGTCCAGCCGGAAAGAGGAAATTCCCACTTCCGCCAACTGATTGACATCTTTATGATGAGACAACGGAAGGGAATTATAAATTACATTATAACATTGTTTACAATTTAAATATACCGGAAATACTTTGCCGTATCTGTCCGTCAACATGAAAAAGCCTTCTTTTCCCGTTCCTGCCGCTCCTTTTTTACGGCAACGTTCCATTGTTGCAGCCACACAGTTAGCGGATACCATCATCGGCACTCTTCCATAAACAGAAACCGCCGTCCTCTGCCGTTCCCCTTTATCCATATTTTCCTTCAGTTCATGGATGTTCAACTCATAAGGCAGATAGGATTCCACACAATCCTTCCCCAGAGCATAAAGGGTTTTTTTATTCCAAACATAAAGGGTTGCATCCGTAACGATAGATATCTCATCGGAAGATTTTCCTATCCTTTCCTTCCAATACTCCATTTCCTCTAAATTACGGACTAAAATCCCGGAAAAAAGATTCTTTCCGGACAGCCTAAACAGCTCTTCCAAAAAAGCCCTGTCCTTCTGCCGCACTATATAAGGCAATGCCAAATATAACTTTGCTCCCCTGCCCATTTCCTGCAATTTCCCAATCCATGCCGTATCCTGGCATAAATTGGCATCTATATAAAGCCGCTCTACCCCACAGCCTATAGCCGCAAAGCATTGTTCCTTTGTCAGGGCAAGGGCATGCAACCTCTCCGGCTTTGTATTTCCTGCTGTTTGCGTTTCTGTTATTTGAGTTCCCTCTTTTTGCACTTCTGCCTCTTGTGTTTCTGCTGTTTCAGTTCTCTCTTTTTGCATTTCCGCCCTTTGGGCTTCCCCTGTTTGAGTTTCCTCTGTTTTAGTTTCCTCTTTTCCAGCCTTACCCTTTTCAATCTTCAAAGAAAATGCTTCCTTCTCCCCCTGCCCTTCTACAGTTCCCCTTTCCGGGAAGCCAAAACCGTTTGCCCTTATTATTTCCTCTTCCAGCTTATCTATCGCCTTCCGCCGCAAATCATTCAGCGCTTTAATTGGGAGAAATCCATCTTCCGTCATTTGTATTGTCAATTTTTTCGAATAAAATGCTGTATTCCCCAATTTATTCAATTGTTTCCTAACGCTTTCTTCGGTCAAAGGTTGTTTTTCCGCTTTCTGGACTTTATCCCCTTTTACCGTTACCTGCACGCCGCAGCTTTCCAAAGACAGGGCTGCCTCTTCCCCGTTCATCAACTTTGCTTTGGCTAATACGGGCAGACGCATATCCCGTTCCAGATAAGCTTCCCTAACCTGCCTTTCCAAAACCTCATCCTTCCCGGTATATCCCGGGCTTTTCAAGGTTATCATATCTTTCCCGTTGTGCTTATAATAATACCCTTGACTGATTTCCCCCCTTATATACAAAGCCTTCAATTTTTCTATATCATGCTTTTCTACATAGAAATTCTGTGGGTTTTCATAATATCTGTCGATATATTTCCGGTAAATTCCGGTGGTTCCTGCCGCATACTCCGGGCTTTTCATCCTTCCCTCAATTTTGAAGGAATCAATCCCCGCTTCTATCAACTGCCCAAGCAATTCTATCGTACACATATCTTTCAGGCTTAAGGGGTATTTTTTCCCCTCCTGCTTTCCGGTTCCATATGGCAGGCGGCAAGGCTGTGCGCACCTTCCCCGGTTGCCGCTTCTCCCTCCAAGAATGCTGCTGAACAAACATTGACCGGAATAACAATAGCAGACTGCCCCATGAATAAAAGTTTCCACCTCGATATCCGTTTCTTTTTTCATTTCCACAATCTCTGCCAAAGACAACTCTCTGGCAGGCACTATCCTCTTTGCCCCAAGGCTTTTCAAATAGGCTGCCCCAAGGCTTCCTGTTACAGTCATCTGTGTGCTGATATGCCTTGGAAGATGGGGAAACCACTCCCCAACTGCAAAAAAAACCCCCAAATCCTGTATAATCACACCATCTAAGCCGGCATCATAAAAAGGGCGGAGATATTCATAAACTTCATGAAATTCCCGCTCTTTCACAAGCGTATTTAATGTCAGATATACTTTCCTTTTATAAATATGGGCATACCTTATTGCCCGGCAGATTTCTTCTTTGGTAAAATTTTCCGCATATGCCCTGGCACCGAATTTCGCTCCTCCGAGATATACGGCATCAGCTCCGGCATGCACCGCCCCAAGAAAACTTTCATAGTTCCCCGCCGGCGCCAGCAATTCCACTTTTTTCATTTTTCCCTTTCCATATCCCTCAGATTCCAATAGCAAAAATACCCTCCGGCATTATGGGTGTACCCCAAAGTATATTGGAAAACACCTTCCTCACACTGGCAATGAGAGATGGTTTTTCATAATATTTAAATTCAATCGGGTAGAGAAGATCCATCTTCCCCTACCGCTGCGCGCCGTATAGCGGCATATTTCCGCTGCGCATAGCTGCTCATAAAAAAGAATCCTGTTTACAGGATTCTCCGCCTACGGCGGGTCGCGGCAGCGACATACTCCCCCTCCGCCGCAGTGCGATAATTAAAAGTGTCTTCGACACTTCATGAAGAACCTTCGGTTCTTCCTCAATTTATGTCCTTCCGGCGAAAGATTTTCTTATATGGTAAAAAAGAATCCTGTTTGCAGGATTCTCCGCCTGCGGCGGGTCGCGGCAGCGACATGCTCCCCTCCGCCGCAGTGCGATAATTGCTTTTTTACCATATGGGAAATTCGGAGAATTTCTTATATGGTAAAAAAGCTGTCTTTCCAAAGACAGCCCTTAATCTTATCCTTTATCTCCGATTACTTCCCGTTCCCTTTCATATCCTTCAGTTCTGTCTCCATGCGAATTATTTTCTTTGCGCTTTCGTTCACTTCCGACTGTAGGCTTTTTACATTTTTCTCCGTATTCTCCAGCTTTATCTGCGAAGCAATCAGTTCATGTTTTAAATCATAAAGCTCCTTTTCCTTGCTTTGGATTTCTTCCTCCAAAAGGCTGATTTGCTTTTTTGCCTTGAAATAATCATCCGCAATATTTAGCTGCAATAAGACGCTCTGGGTGTCCGCAGGCTGTCGCCGGAAGCTGTCCATTTTGCCGTATTCTGCCGTCTTATTATTAATATAAGATGCTACCTTCTGCAAATACTCTTCGCTTTCATATCCGCTTAAAGTGAATACTTTGCCGCCGATGATAACTTCCGTATCTGTCTTTGCCGACATTCCCTTCACATCCTTTCTGGAATGGCTTATATCACATCTATTATATAGATATTAAGAAGGAATTTCAAGCCCCAAATGATGATATGCCAAATCGGTGGCAACCCTTCCTTTCGGTGTCCGGTTTAAAAACCCGTTTTTCAGCAGGAACGGCTCGTATACATCCTCCAGCGTTCCTGCATCCTCCCCTATGGAAGCCGCAAGGGTATCCAGCCCTACCGGCCCGCCCTTGAATTTATCGATAATTGTGGTTAGAATATTACGGTCAATATGATCCAGCCCCATCCGGTCCACTTCCATCAAATCTAAAGCCGTCTGGGCAACCTGTTTTGTTATAATGCCGTCATATTTAATCTGCGCAAAATCCCGCACCCGTTTTAACATCCGATTGGCCAGACGCGGTGTTCCCCTGCTTCTCCTGGCAAGCTCCACCGCCCCTTTCTCCTCGATTTCCACTCCTAAAACCCGGGCGGAATGCTGGATAATCAGCTTTAACTCATCCACGGAATAAAATTCCAGCCTGTGGATTACCCCAAACCGGTCCCGCAAAGGCGCCGTCAGCAGCCCAGCCCTTGTGGTTGCACCTACCAAAGTAAATTTGGGCAAATCCAGACGGATGGAACGGGCAGAAGCACCTTTCCCAATCATAATGTCTATGCAGTAATCCTCCATCGCCGGATACAAAACCTCTTCCACCTGGCGGTTCAGTCTATGAATCTCATCCACAAACAGCAAATCCCCTTCTTGCAGATTATTTAAAATCGCTGCAATTTCCCCCGGCTTCTCAATGGCGGGCCCGCTGGTGACCTTCATATTTACCCCCATCTCAGAAGCAATAATGCCGGCAAGGGTCGTCTTCCCAAGCCCCGGAGGTCCATAAAATAATACATGATCCAAAGCGTCTTTCCTCAGTTTCGCCGCCTCTATATATATTTTCAAATTTTCTTTTACTTTCGTTTGTCCAATATAATCCGTTAAACATTTCGGACGCAAAGAACCTTCTATTTTTACATCCTCTTCCGTAAAACTGGTTTCTATCATTCTTTTTGCCATAGTTCCATGCCTTTCACGCTTTATCGGTTCATTGTTTTCAGGGCAAGCTTAAGGACATCTTCCGTATCCATATCTTCGGATATTTGTACTTGTTTCACCGCTTTTAGCGCCTCGGACGGAGAATAGCCAAGCGCCGCCAACGCCTCCGCCGCCTCGTTCCTTACCCTGCCAATATTTCCGTTTTTGCCAGACGTTCCCTGCACGTCCATCTGCCTTCCCACAAAGCTTTCATCTATTGAGACTTTATCCCTCAAATCGAGGATAATCCGTTCTGCGGTCTTTGCCCCAATCCCAGGAGCCTTCGCAATTGCTTTGGCGTCTCCCGAAAGGATGGCAAAACGCAAATCATCCGCGGACATGACCGACAGAACCGCAAGCCCTCCTTTTGGGCCAATCCCATTTACCGTAATCAGTCTGCGGAAGATTTCCAAATCATCCCTTGTAAGAAAACCATAAAGCCAAAAAGCATCTTCTCTAACATGTGTATATGTATAAATTTTAACCGTTTCCCCGATTCCCGGCAAAAGCCCTGCCGTTCCGGCCGAAATCCTGATATTGTACCCGATATTATTTACTTCCAATATCAAATTGTCTTCCCTGATATCAATGATTTCCCCTTTCAAATATGCTATCATTTGTCTACGGACTCCTTTCCAATATGTTTCAGCACTTCTTTTGCCAATACTCCAATCAAAAGCCCGGTAACCAGCCCGGCTACAAGAAGCACCGGCAGGTAAAAGGCCACTCCTGCCGTTTTGGTTACAAAATACGCCACCAGAATCTGACCTACATTATGGAACACGCCACCTGCCATACTCACCCCTATGATACTAAAGCCCTTTATCCTCTTTAACAGGTACATAAAGAAAAAGCTGCTCAATGCCCCTGCCAGGCTATACATAACCATAAACAGGTTGCCGAACAGAAAACCTGACAAAAAAACACGCATTATATTTAAAAGCAGCGCCTCCTTCCAGCCGTACCGATACAAGACCAATACCGCTGCCAGATTCGCCAACCCAAGCTTTACCCCCGGAACCCCGAAATAGAAAGGAATCAATGATTCCACGTAGGAAAGTATAAGGGCAAATGCGAGTAAAAGCCCCATGTCAGCCGTTTTTCTCTTCATACCCGCACCCTTCCTCTATCCATGCAACCGCATCCACTTCCCCTTCCTCGCCTCCGGCAATCCGTATCACCAATTTATGCGGAAGGCAGATGATGCTCTCCCCGTTCCTTTCAATTGCCTTTTGCTTTACACAAAGCTTATCCGGGCAATCCGCTTCTTCCATATACGCTTTTCCTTCCTGGATTACCAGTACATTCCTTTTTCCTTCATCATCGGTGAAAGCAAGCCTCTGATTATGGTCTAAGGGATAGCTGCCTATCACTTCCCCGTTCCTTTCCGCAACGACTGTCACACCATTTCCCGACATAACATAGCGCTGCCAGAAAAAAAGAAAAAAGGCTGCCGCCAGCACTGCCAAAACCAAATAGATATCATTCCTTTTTAACTTCAACCCATCAACCTAGCCTTCCATAACCTGCAGAGAACGGATATAAGGGTCCTTTATCTTATCCATCATCCCCATCGTATGGCTTTCCAAAAAGTTATCTTCCCCTTCCGTTAACCCCTGCGCCGCCAATTCCTGCAAAACCAGATTGCACACTGCTTCAATAATGACTACGCATTTATCATTCCCGTTCAAGGTATATAAATAATCCGTCTCCTTGGTTCCTTCCCATGCCCCAGACTGTTCCTCCATAGCTGCCAGCAAATGCAGGATATCCCCAATTTCCGATAATAATGGAAGCTCCCTCATTCCCCTGTGACTCCATTTATAAAAAGGCATATATCTCTTATTTAAAAGATATACCATAGAAATTGTATTACTCATAAACTCTGCCAAAGCCAGTTTAGCAGCCACCAATTCCTTTCGTTTCATTGCCCGGGCATAATTATATTGTCCGGACTGGGCCATGAATGCCGCCCTTGCCGCTATTTTCTTTATCCGTACATCTTCCGGGTAATAAGAAAGCAACCCTTCGCGTATTGCCGAGAACTCTCCTAAAGGGTCCTCAAATACTTCCCCGTTTGTTGCCGTACAAAGGGCCGTCTCCGGAATCTTCATCCATTCTCTGTTATCCTTTGGCACCCCTTCCGTTCCCAGAAGACCATAGTAAAAATCAGGGATACATAAAACGCCTACCCGTCCGCCTCCATGAAGGCTCTCCAGCCGCCCTTTTACCCCTTCAAAATCTTTCGGAAGCTTCTGGTACTCCTCCGCCAAGGCTTTCCCATACACTTGATAATCTTCTCTGGTCAGCCATAAACAAAAGGAGGGACCGTAATCATGGTCTTTGGAAATATTATCATCAAAGCCAAGACATTCGGATCCTTGCCCCACCAGCCCGGCGGCTACCCGTCCTTTCAGCGACGGAAAATTTTTTTCTATCATCTCTTTTCCAAAGGCATTATAATATTTTTCGGATAATTCCAGCCCTTTCATGACAGGCATCCTCCTCTGCTTTTTGCTTCTTTCTGCTTTTTCCCGCTTCTTTTCCCCAATATCCTCTATTTACCGCCGTTTATTCATCATCGTTGATTTATCTTTTTTACCGTTGCTTATTCCCGCGAACAACGAGCCAAGTGGCTGCTTGCAGACATTTGACGACTGCCGCGAAGGTCAAATACCCCGCTGCTCTGCAGCACTGCAAGTTTGATACCCCGTTGCTTGCAGCTGGGTCTTCGATTTTTTGTTGTCTAATTTTCGTTGCTTATTTGCTGTTGTTTACTTTCCGTCGTTTATTTGACGTTGTTTATTTTTCATCGTTTATTTACCATCTTTTATTTTTCGTTGTTTATTTTCCGGTAAATTTCCTGTGCCTGCTTTCTGTATGCTTCCGCCTTTTCTTCCTCTTTTAAACTGCTGCATACTGCCGCGCAATTTTCACACAGTACCCCATAACTTTGGTTCTTTCCAAAATGTTTCTCTACTTCTATCAACGCTTTTTCATAAGAGGCTAAGGAATTTGCATAATCCCCCATACGGTAATAAACCTCCCCAACCCCGGCCAAAGCCGCGCTGTAATGGGCATCTGTCTCCTCTGCATTTCCCTCTTCTTCAAAAATACGCAACGCTTCGTTCAAAGCTGCAGCCGCTTTTTTGGCCTTATCCAACTTAAAATACAATAGCGCCAGGTTCGTCAATGTGGTAGCCTGTTCCGCCCTGCTATCTTCCAGTTTTTCCACAATAGCAAGCGCTTCCTTCAACAGTTTTACCGCCTCTTCGTTCTTCCCCATCTGCTCCAGGAGGATACTCATATTGTTGTACAGACCCGCAAAGCGGTAATCCCCCTTTGGCAGTAAACCTTTATAAATTTGCAGCGCCTGCTGATAGTATTTATACGCCTGCTGCATTTCACCGGCCGCCCGGTATGCCGTTGCCGTATTTAACAAAGTAGTGGCAAAATGCTCGCTTGTCTCCAACTGTAATTCTTCCATCAGTAAAAGGACGTCCTCTGCAATATCAAATGCTTTACGGAACATGGACACACTCCGGTAAAAGCCTATCATTTCATTCCCTACCGCAATATAAGCAGCATAATCTTCCGTTTCCTTCGCCTGTTCCAAAGACCCCACCAGAAAAGGTTCCACTTTGTCCAGTTCATTCTTCCGGAAATATTCATCCAACTGCCTGAAAAAATCATCTATGTTCATCTTCTACTCCATTTCTGCACGGTTTTGCCGCACAAAGCCAATCCGGCTTACAAATTTATGGATACCGCCCAGACGTTATGCTCTGTTTTGCCGCATGCATCTACTTCCCGTTAATATAATTTACCAATCCTTCTGCCGCAATGATGCGTTGCATAAACTCCGGAAATGCCTGCCCTTGAAAGCTGGTTCCCTTAGTCAGGTTTTTAATGACGCCGCTTTCAAAATCCACCTCTACTTCATCCCCTGCTTCAATGCCTCTGGATGCTTCCGGGCACTCTACAATAGGAAGACCGATATTAATTGCATTCCGGTAGAAAATCCTGGCAAAAGTCTCTGCAATCACACAGCTTACCCCCGCTGCTTTAATTGCAATCGGGGCATGTTCTCTTGAAGAACCGCAGCCAAAATTTTTATCTGCCACTATAATATCGCCTTTTTTCACCTGATTTACAAATTCTTTATCAATGTCTTCCATACAATGGGCAGCCAATTCCGCCGGGGCGGAAGTGTTCAAGTATCTTGCCGGAATAATTACATCCGTATCCACATTATCTCCATATTTAAATACGATTCCCTTTGCTGATTTCATATATTCCTCCAAAAATATTTTCTTTCTATTGTTACAGCCTGCATGGACAGGTAATCTTTCCGGTTACGGCACTGGCTGCCGCTACTGCCGGGCTTGCCAGATAAATTTCCGATTTCACGTGGCCCATACGCCCTACAAAATTACGGTTTGTCGTCGATACACACCGCTCCCCTTCTGCAAGGATGCCCATATACCCACCAAGGCAAGGCCCGCAGGTAGGAGTGCTGACTACCGCCCCTGCTTCGATAAACGTTTTCAAAAGGCCTTCCTCCATAGCCTGCAAATAAATTGCCTGCGTAGCGGGGATAACAATGCAGCGCATCCCTTTTGCCACATGCCGTCCTGCAAGCACTTTCGCAGCGATCCTCAAATCATCCAGCCTGCCGTTGGTACAAGAGCCAATCACAACTTGCTGGATTTCAATATCCTCTGTAATCTCATCCACTGTCTTCGTATTTTCAGGAAGATGGGGAAACGCCACCGTAGGCCGGAGTGAACTTAAATCAATGGTATACTCTTCATCATAAACCGCATCTTCATCCGCTTCATAAACCGTATAATTTTTTTTGGAATGTTCCTTCATATAAGCGATTGCCGTCTCGTCCACCGGGAAAATCCCGTTTTTTCCGCCGGCTTCTATCGCCATGTTCGCTATGGTAAATCGGTCATCCATAGTCAGGTTTGCAATCCCTTCCCCTACAAATTCCATCGATTTGTACAATGCACCGTCCACACCAATCATTCCGATAATATGTAGAATAATGTCTTTCCCGCTTACCCATTCGGATGGTTTCCCGATAAGGTTAAACTTAATTGCACCGGGTACCTTGAACCAAGCCTTGCCCGTTGCCATGCCTGCCGCCATATCCGTGCTTCCCACTCCCGTGGAAAAAGCCCCCAGCGCTCCATAAGTGCAAGTATGGGAATCCGCACCGATAATCACATCACCTGCTACCGTAAGCCCTTTTTCCGGCAACAGGGCATGTTCAATCCCCATTTCCCCTACCTCAAAATAATTGGTAATTTCATTGCGATAAGCAAATTCTCTGACGCATTTGCAATGTTCCGCCGATTTGATATCTTTATTCGGCACAAAGTGATCCGGCACCAAAGCAATTTTGTCTTTATCGAATACGCCGTCCACCTTCATTTTTTCCATCTCTTTAATAGCTACCGGGCTGGTAATGTCATTTCCCAATACCAAATCCAAATCCGCTTCAATCAACTGCCCTTTTTCCACTTTTTCCAAACCGGCATGTGCCGCTAATATTTTCTGGGTCATCGTCATTCCCATATTTCATTCCTCCATTCCTATTCCACGCAGTTTCCGTTCTCCGCCCTCCGCTCTGCCAGCATCTCAAATTGTTCCCTTGTATTTTTGAAACACTCCAAAATCTTCGGGGAAAACGTACCGCATTCTCCATTCATAATCATATGGAATGCCTTTTCTTTCTTAAAGGCATCCTTGTATACTCTTTCATTTACCAAAGCATCATAAACGTCCGCAATGGAAACAATCTGGGCAGAAATCGGTATTTCATCCCCTTTCAACCCATCCGGATACCCTCTCCCGTCAAACCTTTCATGGTGGTACCTGCATATATCATAACCGACTTTTGCATATTCTTCATCCCATACCCCGCGGATATTGCTCACAATCTCACAGCCACGAACAGTATGGGCTTTCATGCAATTAAATTCTTCCGGCGTAAATTTCCCGGGCTTCATAAGGATGCTGTCCGGTATGGCAATCTTCCCCAAGTCGTGCAAGGCACTGGCGGAAACAATCACGTCTATTTTTTCCTTTGTCAGCCCATACTCCGGAAATTCCTTACAAAGTTCTTCCGCTACAATTCTCGTATATCCTTTTACCCTCTTTACATGTTCTCCGCTTTCCACACTCCTGTATTCTACTACGGTACCAAGGATATCGATAATATTATCGTTGCTTTGCCTTAAACGTTCTGCCTGAAGCTGCAGCATTTGGTTCTGCTCGCGCAAAGTCTCTGTCTGCTGCGCCACTTTATGTTCCAGCCCTCTTTGATATTGGAAAAGGTTTACAACATTTTCTACCCTCTTTTTTACAAGCACATTGTCAAAAGGCTTGTGGATAAAATCGGAAACCCCATATTCAAAGCACTCCTGTTCCACCTTAATGGAAGATTCCCCACTGATAACGAGAACGGGGATTTTCTCAATCCATAGCTTTTCCTTCATAATTTTCAGGACTTCAAACCCATCCATTTCCGGCATAATCAAGTCCATTAAAATAACTGCAATCCCCTGATTTTCCCTTTCCAGATATTCCAATGCCTGTATGCCGTTCTCCGCCATCGCGATGTCATACTCGTCTTTCAAAATCTCTGCCAATAGTTCCCGGTTTAACTCCATATCATCTACAACTAGAACTTTATTGCGCATAAATCTCCTTTCTTTAACAAGTTTTATCCTGCCTGCTTTTTCTTTTGATAATTTACACTAGCTTCAATACCGCAGATTTTAAAACATCCATATTAACCGGTTTGGATATGTGGATATTCATCCCAGCAGAAAGTGATTTCTGCACATCTTCGGCAAATGCGTTCGCCGTCATCGCCGCAATCGGAATGGTTTTTGCATCAGGATGCGCACATGCCCGGATTTCCCTTGCCGCATGGTATCCGTCCATAACCGGCATCTGGATATCCATAAGGATAATATCATAGTAACCGGGTTTGGAGTTTTCAAACATCTCCAATGCGATTTGCCCGTTTTGCGCCAAATCACATTTTGCCCCTTCCATCCCGAGCAGCTCCGTGATGATTTCCGCATTAATTTGATTGTCCTCTGCTATAAGGAAGTTCAACTGGGATATGGATTTTTTTCTTTCCTTATGCTTGCCCTTATCCTCTTCCTCGTATTCTTCCCCGCTGCGGAGCTGTTCCACCACTTGCCGGAAGTTTGAAATAAAGAACGGCTTCTGCAAAAAGGCATTGATTCCCGCCTGCTTTGCATCCTCTTCCACCTCGCTCCAATCATATTCCGTTAAAACCAAAATCGGTATCTGGTTCCCCACTTGCCCACGGATACGTTTTGCTGTCTCTATACCGTCCATCTTCGGCAGTTTCCATGCCAGCAAAATCAAACTATAATCACTATTTTGCAGCATTTTCTTTTCAATCATTTTCAGCGCCGTATATCCATCCAAGGCATATTGCACATAAACGCTGGTACCGACCATAAGGTTCTGGATGTTGACGCATACATCTTCATCGCCGTCTACCACCAGCATACTATATATGCCATGTTTCTTCCAAAAGTCACCGCCCTCCATCTGTTTGGAAATACGCAGTTCCAAATCAACCGTAAAAGTGCTTCCTACCCCTTGGCTGCTTTCTACAAAAATCGTACCGCCCATCAAATCCACAAGGTTCTTGGCAATTGCCATCCCCAGCCCTGTTCCCTGAATGCCGCTCAAGGTAGTATTGGCTTCTCTCGTAAAAGGCTCAAAAATCATATCCTTGAACTCGCTGCTCATGCCAATCCCCGTATCCTTCACTTCAAACCGCAGCCGTGCATAGTTATGGGAAGTCTGGTTCCTATTATAAATATGTAATTCAATCTCCCCGCCTTCCGGCGTATATTTTACTGCATTGGATACAAGGTTCATTAAAATTTGCTGGATACGCACCCTATCCCCGACAAACAATTCCTGATATAAGCCATAAGTCCGGATAGAAAATTTCTGGTTTTTCGCTCTCGCCTGCGGAAGCATAACCGTGTTTATTTCTTCCAATAAAATAGCAAGATTAAATTCCGACAGTTTCAATGCCGTCCTTCCGCTTTCTATTTTACCCATATCCAGCACATCATTAATCAGCCCAAGAAGATGGTAACTGGATGCCATGATTTTCTGCGTATACTCTTTTACCTTATTTGGCTGTTCCGCATCCTTTTCCAGCAATGTGGTATAGCCGATAATTGCATTCATCGGCGTCCTCATATCGTGAGACATATTGGCAAGGAAATTGCTTTTTGCCTCATTTGCCCCTTGGGCAATATCCAAAGCCTGCTGTAATTTCTGGTTTATCTGCCGTTCCTTTGTCCTGTCAGAAAGCTCTAAAATGAACCGGTCTTTTTCTTCAATTGATACATGGTGGACTGTCTGCTGGTACCATCGCTGTTCCCCGGTCTGCTGTTGGATAAATTCCCCCTCTTCCTGCCAGTTATCCCCTATGTCCACCTGCAGCAGAATTTCCTTGGTCAGAATATGTTCTTTATTGACAATCGACATATTCAAAGCATTTATGTCCTTTTTCACCGCTTCACTCGTTACCCCTAAAAGGGCTTCCACGTTTGGGCTGACATAATCCACTTTTAAACCATCCGAAGAAAACATTACAAAAATATCATCTACATTATTGGTCAACACACCAAACAATTTTTCCCGGAACCTAATTTCCAAATCCTTTTCCCGTATTGCTTTTTTCCTTCTGGACATCAAATACATTAGCTCTAAAGTGCATACAATCAAGAAGAAAAATGTGAATACTACTACCGTTGCCGTCCTTACATGATTCATGCTGGCATTTACGATTAATTCCGGCACAATCCCTACAGTCATCCACTCCTGGAAGCCTATGGTATGATAAACCATATAATAAATATCCCCCATAGCTTCAAAACGCACGACCCCGTCTTTTCTTCCCGCAAAATCGGAAATGACCTGTTCCACGCTGTAATCTATCATCCTCGCATTGTTTTTTAAATCTTTCAAAAGATTACCGCCCTGTATTTCCTCATTCTTTGTAGCAAATAATATTCTTCCGTCCGGACAGACTACGTAATATTCCGACTGCTCGTGAAAAGCTTCAATATTCAGCGTCTCTTTTAAATCATTACTGTTATATCCAACGGCAATTGCAGAATATTCCAATCCACGGTAAAATCCTTTTTCCACCGGAACAGCAAAAATAGTCAATGCCGAACCGTCGGCAAGATGCCCTTCTACAACGATTTTCCTCCGCTCCACTGTCACCGCTTCAAGCTGGGAACCTAAATCTATAATGCCTTCCTGCCCCAGAAAAGAACGGTAATTCCCTTCTGCGTCCAAAAAATAAAAATCCGTAAAATTCCAGTTTTCCTTCCCGTTTTGCAAAAATTCATGCAGCTTTTCTTCCGACTCATCTACAGCATGGCCAATATGGTATTTCCAGTCATCCAACATGTTCCAGTTGTTGAAAACCAATACGGAAAAAGAAGCATTAATCTGGCTGTAAATCTCCTCCAAATGGCTGACGCTTTCCTCGACAATCCTGTTTTCAATAAATCCGGCACTATATATACCTAACAGCAGCACAAGCGCTGCAATGAATATAGCTATATATTTTCTTCCTCTTTTAAGCACCTAAAAGCCCCCTAACTTGGTCAATTTTTTAAGAAAGCCGGCCCCTTTCTCAAAGGACCGGCCCCTATTTATTTAAAACCAGTATTAATCTTTTAGATATTCCTGCAAATGCTGAATTAAATTATTGATATCAATAGGTTTCGCAATATGGGCATTCATACCGCTTTCCAGGCAACGCTGGACATCCTCTGAAAAAGCATCGGCTGTCATGGCAATAATCGGCAGATTCGCATCCGGACGGTCCAAAGCCCGGATAGCCCTTGCTGCCCCATAACCATCCAAAATCGGCATACGGATATCCATCAGAACCACATCATAAGTACCGACAGCAGACTGTTCAAACTTCTCTACACAGATTTGCCCGTTTTCTGCCCATTCCAGTTCAAACCCGGCGCTGGAAAGAATCTCATTGGCAATTTCCCAGTTCAAGTCATTGTCTTCCGCCAACAATATCCGTTTACCGCTAAAATCATGTAGCGGTTCTATACTCTCTTCTGTTTCTTCCTGCACACCGTTTATGTAATGGCTCAGACCAAGATAAAGGTTCGACTTAAACAACGGTTTAGAAATAAACCCATGAGCGCCCGCCGCCCGCGCCTCCTCCTCAATATCACTCCAGTCATAAGCGGAAATAATCAGGATAGGAACCTCATCCCCAAGGAGTTTTCTGATTTCCCTTGTCACTTCCACGCCATCCATGCCCGGCATTTTCCAATCCAACAGGACAATCTCATAATCCTGATGCTCCCTGTGGCGATTTTCCACCATTTTCAACGCTGTCCGTCCGTCTAACGCCCACTCCGCGTCAACACCAATTTCCTTCAACACAGAAACCGCACTGCGGCAAAGGTCTTCGTTATTATCCACTACAAGCATATTCCATGCCGGCAATATCATATCTTCTTCCAGCACTGTCGCCTTTTCCAAATCCAGTGCAATATGGAACTCGCTTCCCTTTCCCTGCTCGCTTTTTAGCTCTATCGTACCGCCCATCGCTTCCACGATGTACTTCGTTATCGCCATACCAAGACCGGTTCCTTCCGTCTTCTGTACCCGCATCGAGTCTTCCCTGGAAAATGATTCAAAAATCTTTTTCTGAAACTCATCCGTCATCCCAATTCCATTATCTTTTACCCGGAAGTGGCAACGGACACGCCCCGTCTCTTCCGGCAATTCCTCCTGCGTTAAATACACATTAATCCGGCCCTCTTCCGGTGTAAACTTCATGGCATTGGACAACAGATTAATTAAAATCTGATTCAGTCTTACGCTATCGCAGTATACATCTTCCACAAAAATATTTTGGATAAAAATATCAAAATGCTGGCGTTTCGATTTAATCTGAGGCTGCACAATATTAACAATGCCCCCCATCGCATCCCGCAATGAAATCAGTTCCATGTTAATGGACAATTTCCCGTTTTCAATTTTTGACATATCCAATACATCATTAATCAGCCCAAGCAGATGTTTGCTGGATAAGGTAATTTTTTTCAGGCAATCCTTTACCCTTCCAATGTCATTTATATTCGTCATGGCAATTGCTGTCATGCCTACAATCCCGTTCATCGGCGTACGGATATCATGGCTCATGTTAGAAAGGAACTCGCTCTTTGCCCTGCTTGCACGAATCGCCTCTTCTTTCGCTTCATCCAACAGGCGCATCTGCTGCTGGGACGCAATATAGTACAGGATAAAGATAACAACTACTACTGCCAATATAAATCCGCAGCCGGCAAGCATTGTATTTACCCGTTCCTTACCCAGCCCGTTAATGGCGTCATCCAACATCCCATAAGGCATAACGCTAATCAAATACCAGTCACTTCCCATTAGTGAAGCGCAATAAATATGCCTGTGCGTTTTATCTGCCAGGATAAGGGCGGAATAATCTTCATTTACCACCATTGCATCTTTCATTTCCTGTATATATTCGCTGGCTTCTTTTCCATTATATTCCTTAATAATGTCTTCCATACGATTAAAATAATTATCGCGGAAGTTCTCTCCGTTTCGTATTACATAGCTGCCATCCTTGCGGACAATATGGGAATATACTAAAGAATCGTTCCCCTCCAGATCCATCTCTTCATTCAAGGTTTCCATTTCGACACCCGCTACGAGACAGCTGCTTTTCTTTCCCGATTTCATATCATATTCCGCATCCACTGCCAAAAGAAGCACTCTCTCCCCATTCCGGTCCTGCCCGCTGGTTATATTCATGGAATGATTGCTCAACATATCCTTAAACTCATCCTCATAGATAATTTCCACCGGATGACCATAAATTACCTCGCATTCGCCATCTTCCGCATACAGTCCCAGATATGTAAAATTACGCACCTTTGCCCCAAGCGCCAGTTCCTCTATCAATTCCTCGCTGTAGCCTTCTTCCAACTGAGGGGTACGCATCGCAATCCCTTCTACCTGAGCTACACGCAGTTCCGTAATTGATTTAAATTTCTGCTGTATCTGCTTGCTCATCTCTTCCATATAAATCATACCAATGTCGCTGATTGCTTCTTCGCTTTTCTTAGTCATGGAAACAGATATCCAAATAAATACTGCAATACATAAAATAATCAAACAGGTAAAACTTACCCACAAAAATTTTTTTGTCCTGATAAACACGAATTTCACTCCTTTTTTACCTTGCTTGTGTAATTCAGCCATTTTTTCCAAATATGTAAGACTGATTAGTAAGGCCACCATTTATATATTATCTTGCATAGGAAAAAAAGTCAATGAAAAAAAATACGAGGGGAACCTGAAATGGGAGAAAATAGAAGTCCGGCAGTTGCCGCATTTATACTGTTTTACGTCGTTTGAAAAATTTTTTTTAGCAAATTCTTAACAAAATGCAAATTTTCCTATACTGTAAAACAGGAACATAATATACAACTGCCGGATGTTGTTCCGTTATAAAGTTAACTAAGATTAATTATTAATCAACTTGTCGTTTTCGTTATTCCAGCTATAAAGTTTGCGAATGTCTTTGCCGATTGTTTCGGAAGGATGTTCGGCTGCCAGTTTCCTCATGGCTTTAAAGTGGGCTTGTCCGCCTGCTGGAGACATGTCAAGGAGGAAATCTTTTGCAAAGCTGCCATCCTGAATATCGGAAAGGATTTTCTTCATCGCTTTCTTTGTCTCATCCGTGATAATCTTAGGACCCGTAATATAATCGCCGTATTCTGCCGTATTGGAAATGGAATATCTCATCCCCTCAAACCCGGACTGGTAAATCAGGTCTACGATTAATTTCATTTCATGGATACATTCAAAATACGCGTTCCTTGCATCATAGCCCGCCTCTACCAAAGTTTCAAAGCCTGCCTGCATCAGGGCACATACACCGCCGCAAAGGACTGCCTGTTCGCCAAATAAATCGGTTTCCGTTTCTGTCCTGAATGTCGTTTCCAAAACACCTGCTCTCGCCCCGCCGATTGCCAAAGCATATGCTAAAGCCATATCGAGTGCTTTTCCTGTGGCATCCTGATGAATAGCTACCAGACAGGGCACCCCTTTGCCTGCCTGATATTCGCTCCGTACGGTATGTCCAGGCCCTTTTGGTGCAATCATTGTCACGTCCACATCCTTAGGAGGAACAATCTGTCCGAAATGGATATTAAAACCATGTGCAAACATAAGCATATTGCCCGGTTCTAAATTCGGCTCAATGGACTCTTTGTACATCTTCGCCTGCAATTCATCGTTAATCAATATCATAATGATGTCAGCCTTCTTTGCCGCTTCCGCTGCCGTATATACTTCAAATCCCTGCGCCTGCGCCTTTGCCCAGGACTTGGAACCTTCATACAGGCCGATGATTACATTGCATCCCGATTCTTTTGCGTTAAGTGCATGCGCATGCCCCTGGCTGCCGTAACCGATAACGGCAATCGTTTTTCCGTCCAGCATAGAAAGGTTGCAGTCTTCCTGATAATAGATATTTGCCATTTCTTTTTCCTCCATATTCTTATCTTTTTCTGTTTGTCTTTATAACTGAAAGGTTCCTCCTTCTAAAAGGTTTCCCCTAAGAGCTAACGGGTTCCTTTTTAGTCCTCCAAATCTTCCAGATAAGTCACATTATCGATTCCCCTGCCGAGCCCGGTAATGCCTGTCCTTGCCAATTCCAATATTTCATAGCCTTCCAGCAAGCTGATAAAAGCTTCTATCTTGGACTGGGTCCCGGTCAATTCCACGATAAGGCTTTCCGGTGCCACGTCAATAATCTTTGCACGGAAAATATCCGCCACTGAAATGACAGCCTGCCTCTCTTTTGCCGCCGCTTTTATCTTAATCAGCACCAATTCCCTATATACGCTGTCTTCCGGCGCGAGGACTTTGATATCCCTTACGTCTACCAGCTTAGCTACCTGTTTTTCAATCTGATCTAAAATTTCATCATCCCCGGATGCCACAATCGTAATCCTTGTATATCTTGCATCCGCGGTCACACCCGCCGTAATGCTTTCAATATTATAACCTCTTCTTGAAAACAGTCCCGATATCCTGCTCAATACGCCCGAGGTGTTATCCACTAAAAGCTGAAATACTTTTTTTTGCATATGATTCCTCCGTCTGCCGTTTCAACATCCGACATTTATTTTATCAATTGCTATCTCAAAAGTCAATACACTTGGGCAGCGCCAGAGTGCCCGTCCTTGCCACTTCCACAATGCTGATGGTCTGTAACATCTTAATAAAAAGCTGTATCCTCTCCGGTACATCGCAAATCTGGATAATCATCATATTTTTAGACATATCCACAATCTGCGCTTTCATAATGTCACAGTTCTCCATGATATCCCTGCGGTTGTTCCTGTTATATTTTACTTTAATCAACATCAGTTCCCTGCTGATGCTCTTATTTTCATCAAACGTCTTCACTTTAATAACATCCAGCTTTTTATTCAACTGTTTCTCAATCTGCTCAATCGTCCTCTCATCCCCGCTGCTCACGATAGTCATACAGGAGACTGCCGGATCATCCGTTTCTCCCACTGCAAGGGAATCGATGTTAAAACATCTTCTGGAAAAAAGCCCTGCAACTTTACAAAGAACGCCGGAACGGTTTTCTACCAAAACAGAATATATTCTTTTCATTCTCTTGTCCTCCTATCTTACCAAATCCATAGGGTCGATGATACACTCCAAAAGCACGGATTTATCCTCTTTTAAAAAGGCATCAATTGTTTCATCCGCTTTCTCCATCGTTTCCAGACGGAGGAAATCCATGCCGTAAGCAGACGTAAGCTTTTCCAAATCCGGGCTGCCTGACAAATCCACCACCGAATAATTGTCTTTATAGGTATAATGCTGAAATTCCCTGACCATACCGAGATAGTTGTTCTTCAGGACAATGATTTTTACCGGAACATCATGCTGGCGCATTGTCGCCAGTTCCATCATGGACATCTGGAAAGAGCCATCGCCGCATACAGCCACCACCTGTTTTTGGGGCTGTGCCAATTTCGCCCCCATTGCCGCCGGAATGGAATACCCCATAGTTCCCATGCCGCCAGAAGTTAAAAAGCGCCCTTTCTTCACAATATGATATCCGCAGGACCAAATCTGGTTCTGCCCCACATCCGCCACATAAATGCCGTCTTCTTCCATTTTATCCGAAAGCATGGTAATAAACCGGGCCGGATCTACATAATCCTTGTTGGGTTTCCTTATTACCGCCATCTTTTCTTTATAGCCATCCAGCGTATGTATCCATTCCTCATAATTGCAGCTTGTCCGGCCGCAAACAATTTCCTGATTCATCAAGTCTTCAAAAATATGTTTCACATCGCCTACCAAAGGGATATGGGGACCCACATTTTTGCCGATTTCTGCCGGGTCTACGTCCATATGTACCAAAACTTTATTGTTTGTAATCAAGTCCGGCTGGCTAACTGCCCTGTCCGCTACCCTTGCCCCCACCATAATCAGCAAGTCCGATTCATTCATGGCACGGTTTGCACAAGGTTTCCCATTATTCCCTACCATTCCATAATACATCGGATGCCTTGTCGGCATAGCGCCAATCCCCATCATAGTAGAAACCACAGGTATTTTATATTTTTCTGAAAATTCCCGCAATTCCCCTTCCGCATCGCTCAAAAGCACGCCGCCGCCAGCGCATATAATCGGGCGCTTTGCTTTTTCCAATTCCTTAATGACTTTTTTAATCTGAACCATATTCCCCTTTACGGTAGGCTTATAAGTCCGCATACTGATTTCTTCCGGATAATGGAACTTCGCTATCTGCGCATTCTGTATGTCAATGGGAACGTCAATCAGAACCGGTCCTTTCCGTCCTGTATTGGCAATATGGAACGCCTCCTTGAATACCCTTGGGATATCATTGACGTCCTTTACTAAATAGCTGTACTTTACAAAAGATTCTACCGCGCCGGTAATATCCGCTTCCTGAAAAACATCGCTTCCTATCAATTCGCTGTTTACCTGGCCGGTAATACATATGAGAGGAATGCTATCCGCAAAAGCAGTTGCAATACCTGTAATTACATTGGTCGCCCCCGGGCCGGAAGTCACCGCACATACGCCAGGTTTCCCTGAAACGCGGGTAAACCCGCTGGCCGCATGGGCTGCATTTTGTTCCGTACGTATCAGCACTGTCCGTATGTCCGAATCCAAAATACTGTTATAAAAAGGGCAAATTGCCACTCCCGGATATCCGAAAACAATTTCCACTCCTTCTTTTTCCAAACATTTTATGATTGCATCTGCACCATTCATAAATTTCTCCTCATCTTTCCGAAATATGTTCTTTCTAGAATCCATGTAATCATAAATCCGCCAACAATATCGGCCTCTTTTAATCCGCAATCTGCAAAATCCGCCTTGTCAGCTTGACCGCATCCGCCGCATCTTTAGAATAGCCGTCCGCACCGATTTCATCCGCATAATCCTGCGTAATCACCGCACCCCCGATAATTATCTTTGCCTCCACCTTCTGTTCTCTGGCATAAGCAATGACTTCCTTCATTTCCTGCATCGTCGTTGTCATTAGGGCGGAAAGTGCAATTACGCTGGCATGGTGTTCCTTGGCCGCCTCTATAATTTGTTCCTTTGGAACATCCTTCCCCAAATCAATCACTTTAAAGCCGTAATTCTTAAGCATCAAAGCCACTAAGTTTTTTCCGATATCATGGATGTCCCCTTCTACCGTAGCGATAACCACAACCGGCATCTCCTTTTTCCCGCTGGTCTGCTCCAAAAGCGGTTCCAAATATTCGATGGCCGTTTTCATTGCCTCTGCCCCGGCGATAAGCTGCGGAAGGAAGTATTTCCCTTTATCAAAAAAATCGCCCACTTCGTTGATAGCCGGAAGAAGGCAATCGTCCAATATCTCCACGGGCTGTATGCCCCATTCCAATGCCTTCTTGGTATCTTCCACAATTTTTTTCCGGTTCCCCTTCAAAACATCTTCCTTTACCTTATAAGCGGCCTCCTCTTTTGGGGATGCTTTTTCCTTTTCCTGCAGGACGGCATCCTGAGTCTGCGCCTTATCTCCCCTGTCGTTCATCTTCCCGATATAGCGGATATCGGACTCCGGCTTGGCAAGCAGCAAATCTGCAGCAAAAGCGCTGCTTACCAATAATTCCTGGGAAGGGTTGGCAATTGCCATCGTCAATCCTTCTTTGATTGCCATTGTCAAAAATACAGAATTGACATAACCCCTTTCCGGCAGCCCAAAAGATATATTGGACAGCCCGCAGATAGTCGCATATCCCATTTCCTTGCAATAGCGGATAGTTTCTAAAGTTTCCTTAGCCGCTTCTTTATTCGCCCCTACCGTTGCCACCAGGCCGTCTACCACCACATCCCTTTTATCCATCCCAAGTTCCTGTGCCTTATCCGCTATCTTATGGATAATCTCTTTTCTTTCATCCAAGTCTTTTGGAAGCCCTTTATCGGACAAGGGCAGCAAAATAAACATTGCACCATATTTTTTTGCCAAAGGGAGCAGGCTTTCCAATTTTGCCTTTTCGTATGATATGGAATTAATCAATGCCCTCCCCGGATATCTCCGAAGCGCAGCCTCCAGCACATCCACATGGCTGGAATCTATGGCGAGGGGCAGTGAAGTGACTCCTGCCACCTCTTCCAAAACCGCCAGCATCATCTGCTTTTCATCAATGCCACTCATACCCACATTAATATCCAAAATTCCGGCTCCGCAGGCTTCCTGCTCCTTCGCAAACTGCAGAACCATATCCAAATCCCCTTCCCGCAGCGTTGACTGAAGTTTCTTTTTTCCGGTGGGATTAATGCGCTCCCCTACTATAATAAAATTGTCATCCAGTCCAAATTCCACCGTTTTTCTTTCCGAAGTTAAGTACCTTTTCCAGGGCTTTTCCCTTTGAATCGTCTTTAGTCCTTGTGTCCTTTGATGCAATTTGCCGATAAATTCCGGTGTTGTTCCGCAGCAGCCACCCAAAATGGAAGCTCCTGCCTCCACCAGTTTTGCCATACCTTCCGCAAAATCATCACTTTCCATATCATATACCGTATTCCCATCCGCATCCAAAGAAGGAAGACCGGCATTCGGCTTGGCGATAATGGGAACGGATGTCACTTCCGCCATCGTACGTATAATTTTCACCATTTTATCCGGCCCGGTGGAACAATTTGCCCCTATGGCGCTCGCCCCGAGGCTTTCCAGTACAATCGCTGCCGTCTTTGCATCGGTTCCGTAAAGGGTGCGTCCATCCGATTCAAAAGTCATCGTTACCATCACCGGCAAATCACAGCTTTCTTTTGCCGCTATCAGTGCCGCACGGCTTTCCTGAAGGCTCATCATCGTTTCTACTACAAGCAAATCTACCCCTGCCTGTAATAGATACCCTATCTGTTCTTTATAAATATCAACCAATTCGTCAAAATCCATAGTACCGATTGGGGCCAATTGTTCGCCCGTCATCGTCAGGTCACCGGCAACCAGGCATCTTCCCCCGGAAGCTTCTCTGGAAACAGCAACCAAATCCCGGTTCATCCGTCCAATTTCATCCGCCAGCCCATATTCTTTCAGCTTAACGGAATTTGCGGAAAAAGTAGGGGCATAGATGATATTGCTTCCGGCTTCAACAAATTCCTTTTGCAATTGAACCATTACTTCTTTATGTTCCAAAATCCATTCTTCCGGACAGACGCCGGCCGGCATCCCTCTTTTTAAAAGATTGGAGCCGGTAGCCCCGTCAAGATAGATTGGATATCCTTTTAGCAGCCCTTGAAATTCTTCCCTTGTCATTTTCTAAGCTAGTCCTTTCCTAATACCGAATAAATTTTATGGCAACAGTTCCGTTCCCTTCCCTGTTGCCTGTTTCATCCGAGCAATCTATCAAATGAAAATATCTGCCGTCTTACAAAGCAGATTCCTGCCGCTTATAGAAAATAGTTGGCTCATACCCGGCGAAGCTTAAACTGCTGGATAGAAACTTTCAGTTCCTCTGCCTGACTGTAAAGTTCTTTCGCCGACATAGCCGATTTTTCCGCCGTAGAGGCATTTGTCTGGACGACTCCCGATATCTGTTCCATACCAAGCGTCAACTGCTGCAGCGACTGGGATTGCTGCAACGCAGAATCCGCAATCCTCTCCATCAAATCCGTTGATTTCCGTGCGCCCATAACTCCTACCGCAAGAGCTTCCGTAGTATCTTTTGATAAAGAAGAGCCTTGCTGTATCAGCATAATGGAATTTTCAATCAACTCCGTAATATTCTGGGCTGAATCCGAACTCTTGTTAGCCAGGCTTTTCACTTCTTCTGCAACGACTGCAAAGCCTTTCCCCGCTTCCCCGGCACGCGCCGCCTCTACCGCTGCATTCAATGCCAAAAGGTTTGCCTGGAAGGAAATATCTTCTATCGTCTTTATAATCCCTCCAATCTGTTGGGAAGCATTGGAAATTTCATCCATAGCCTTTGTCAAATCCCCCATCTTTTGATTGCAGATTTCCAACTGGTTCGCCGCATCGGTAGAACTCTTTCTTGCATTATCCGCATCCGCAGAAGTGCTGTCTACCTGGCCGGCCAGTTCCTGAATGCTCGCCGACAATTCTTCTACAGCAGACGCCTGTTCTACGGCGCCGCTGGAAAGCACTTCCGCATCGGATGCCATCCTTTTGGACTCCTCCGATACCTGACCTGCCGTATCGTTAATTCTTGAAAGGGCATTATTCAATGAATCTACGATTTGATGCATGGCTTTTTGAATAGGAAGAAATTCGCCGCGGTAGTCATTGCCGATTTCCAAATCCATCTTCCCATTTGCCATCTGGTTTAACTTTGAGTCAATATCATGGATATATTTTTTTAATTCCCTCTTTGTCTCATGGATTGATTCTACAAGCATCCCAATCTCAGAAGTGTCGGACTGTAACGCGAACTCCGCGGAAAGGTTCCCCTGTGAAATCTCGCCCATTTGTTTTTTCACCGTAATCACCGGGCGAAGAACTCTTTTTCTAATAAATATCATACTGCAAAGCTGCATAATGCCTACAACAAGAACCGCAATAAATATTGCAGTACTGATAATCTCTGTCCTCCTTGACAAAGTATCCACTTCTTCCTTTGCCCTTGCATCCAACCTTGTCAAAAACTGCTCTTTTAAAGAATTTATTTTTTCAATGGATGTCTTATAATCCGTTCCATACACATAATCAATTGCCTCTTCCCTTTTTCCTGCCTGCACATTTTTCATCGCTTCATCTTCCAAGGGCACCAGTTCGTTGGAAAGCGAAGACATATCGTCAATCATCGTCTGCTCTTCCGGTGTAATGCCGATTTCCTGCATCGCCGCTACACCGATATCCCGGTTCTTTAAATTGTTGACTTCATTCCAATAGTTGTCATAATGCTCTTGATCACCTGTGGCAGCAAAAGCGCGCACCTCATTTGTCAAATAGGCAGAACCGTTCATAAACCGGTTTGCATTATAAGTCAGTTCAAACCGGTCTTCACTAGCCTGCTGCAGCTCCTTATTTGCATAGCTGTAACTCAGCAGGGATAGCACCATAAATATTAATGCGCAAATAGATACCCCATTTAAAATGAAGGTCAGTAAAGATTGATTGATTGCTTTTTTCATTTTGCCGCTCCTTTCAAGTGTACCTAGCATTTCATCATTTATTTTAAGGTAAACTGTTTTTATTTTACAAAATATTTTGCGGAAATTCAACACTATATAAAAAAAACAGGCTTATTGATACATTTTTATAAAACAATTACCATTTTTTATATTATCATTATCTTATCATAAGGATAATTCTCATCGCATTCCCCTTCCCTCCTCTCATCGGCTGTCCGTTTTCATTCGATTGCCGGCATCATCCAATCCCCATATCGAAGCATATACCCTTCATAATCAAGTTCATACTGTTTCCGAATGTATTTACCTCTTTGGATTCGGGTGTCAAAAGGTCTGCCTTGCAGCACTGTAAAATCACTCGGCGCAATTGCAAAAATAAAATCGACTCATAAGAAGATTTGTTTATGAGCGGATTTACTCTCGACAAAAATATAGAAAAATATTATAATTAGAATAATTCTAACTTGAAGGTGGTAGAAAGATGACCAGATATGCTAAACAAGTGTTGGATTTAATCAATCAGTCTAATGGGCATATGACGGCAGAACAGATTTTTTTAGAGCTGAAAAAGACTCAGCCGAAAGTCGTTCAGGCAACTATATATAATAATCTAAATAGCTTGTGCCAAGAAGGGCTCATACGTAAATTGTCATTGGAAGGTTCTCCTGACCGCTATGACACAATCCGGAAGCACGACCATCTTGTATGTAGAACATGTGGGGCATTATCAGACATCACTTTCCATGACATCACAATGGATTTGGAAAAACAGCTCGGGGAATCAATCATGTCCTACGATTTAAAGGTATTCTATCTCTGCCCAAAATGCAGGGGAAAAAGATAAAAGGAGGTATTTATAATGGTGTACAAATGCAGTATCTGTGGGTATGTATATGATGAAGAAAAGGAGGGGAAACCATTTTCCGAACTTACGGAATGCCCTGTCTGTAAACAGCCGCCCGGAAAATTCAATGCGGTAGAAACCCAAAACCCCGCTGCTACACAGCCTGAATCTGAAAAGCAGCCCGCTTCCGGCAATGCCGGTGGCTTAGATTTAAACTACCCGGAAGAAACCCGGAAAACAGATAGCAATTACAGGTATATGAGCGAAATCCACGAAATGGCCGTTACCGGGAAATCAGCAATAGAGGCAATGGGAACACAGATGAAAATGCCAAACTGGGATGATGTGCTTGTGCTTGGAGCGCAGTTAAATCCAATGCCTTTGGAGGAACATGCCGATGTATCCCTGAAAACAGTCATCGGGAAACATGCCCAAAAGCCAATGACTCTCGATATGCCGGTTTATATCTCGCATATGTCCTTCGGCGCCCTTTCCAAAGAAACAAAGATTGCATTGGCAAAAGGAAGCGCGGCTGCCGGTACTGCCATGTGCAGCGGCGAAGGTGGTATCCTTCCGGAAGAAAAAGAAGCAGCATACAAATATATCTTTGAATATGTTCCAAACCTGTACAGTGTTACCGATGAAAATCTAAAAACTTCCGATGCCATCGAAATAAAAATCGGGCAAGGCACAAAACCGGGTATGGGAGGACACCTGCCGGGAAGTAAAGTAACCCCTGAAATCGCAAAAATCCGAAATAAACCTCTTGGGGAGGATGTTATCAGCCCCTCCAGATTCCCGGGAATCAATAGTGCGGAAGATTTGAAGAAACTGGTAGGCGAACTGCGTATGCGAAGCGAAGGCCGACCGATTGGTATAAAAATTGCTGCCGGCCGCATCGAAAGGGATTTGGAATTTTGCGTCTATGCCGAGCCCGATTTTATTACGATAGATGGAAGGGGCGGCGCAACAGGGGCTTCTCCTGCCATAATAAGAGATTCCACCAGCGTTCCCACAATCTATGCCCTCTATCGCGCCAGAAAATATCTGGATTCCATTGGTTCTGACATTGCCCTTATCATCACGGGGGGTTTCAGGGTATCTTCTGATTTTGCAAAAGCAATTGCTATGGGCGCGGACGCCGTGGCAATTGCCTCAGCGGCTATGGTTGCGGCAGCCTGCCAACAGTACCGTATCTGCGGTACCGGGATGTGCCCGGTAGGGGTAGCCACACAAAATGAAAAACTGCGTGAAAGATTACATATTAATTCCGCTGCAAAACGGGTAGAAAATTATTTGAAATGTTCCGCCGAAGAATTAAAAGTTTTTGCTAGAGTCACCGGCAACACGGATATTCATGGCTTATCTGTTAACGACCTTTGCACAATCAATGAAGAAATATCCGAACATACCAATATTGCCCACGCAGGCAGAGCATCCATGCCTTCAACAAATGCATCATCCTATACCACACAGGAAGAAAAAGGCATGAAAGCAACAAAGTATACCGGAACACAGACAGAAAAAAATCTGGAAGCGGCATTTGCAGGGGAATCCCAAGCAAGAAATAAATATACCTACTTTGCCTCTGTAGCAAAAAAAGAAGGCTATGAGCAAATCGCAGGCCTGTTTTTGAAAACCGCGGATAATGAAAAAGAACATGCCAAAATGTGGTTGAAAGAGTTGAATGGAATCGGGCATACAGCGGAAAACCTCTCCGCCGCCGCAGATGGGGAAAACTATGAATGGACAGATATGTATGAAAACTTTGCAAAGACAGCCGAAGAAGAAGGTTTTCCCGAACTTGCAGCCAAATTCAGGCTTGTGGGCAAAGTTGAAAAACATCATGAAGAGCGGTACCGTGCCTTATTAAAAAATGTAGAGACAGCATCCGTATTTGAAAAAAGCGAAGTGAAAGTATGGGAATGCCGTAACTGCGGGCATATTATCGTCGGCACAAAAGCACCTGAAATCTGCCCGACCTGCAATCACCCTCAGAGCTATTTTGAAGTACATGAAGAAAATTATTAAGTGGTGACCCAAGCGGGCAACTCTCCTATGACGATATAAAATAGATTGACGACAGAAAATACGATAAGCAGATGTAAAGAAATATCATAATCTTTGGGGGCGAAGGCATTTGTTGCCTTTCGCCCCCTTGTCTGCCATTGTCATAAAAAGTATTATACTGGATTTCTATCGGATAGTGAAAACTGCTCATCTGAAAATACATGTGAACGCCCCGATAACCGTCATCTTTCGCTTTACCTTCTGCCATATCTGAAGCGCCTGGCATAAGTGGGGCTTGTACGGGGCTACGCATAAAAAAGGGGGTGTCGCAAAATCATCAAATCAGATGATTGAGCGATACCCCCTCCGCCTGCGGCGGGTCGCGGCAGCGACATGCTCCCCTCCACCGCAGTGCGATTATTACTTTTTTACCATATGGGAAATTCGAGAACTTTCCTATATGGTAAAAAGAGGGCTAACCAAACCATCCTCTGTTTTGATTAACCCCAAAAATATAAATTTTTCTTAGAATTTGCCGCTATCAGCTGCTTCTTGCACGGATACTGCAACTGCAACTGTCATACCAACCATCGGGTTGTTTCCTGCACCGATAAGACCCATCATTTCAACATGCGCCGGTACGGAAGATGAACCTGCGAACTGTGCATCGGAATGCATACGTCCCATAGTATCTGTCATGCCGTAAGAAGCCGGACCTGCTGCCATGTTATCCGGGTGAAGGGTACGTCCTGTACCGCCACCGGAAGCAACGGAGAAATATTTCTTGCCCTGCTCGATACATTCTTTTTTGTATGTACCTGCAACAGGATGCTGGAACCTTGTGGGATTGGTGGAGTTACCTGTAATGGAAACATCAACGCCTTCCTTATGCATAATAGCAACACCTTCACAAACATCGTTAGCGCCGTAGCAGTTTACTTTTGCACGAAGCCCTTCGGAATAAGATTTCCTATAAACTTCTTTTACCGTATTGGTATACGGGTCATACTCTGTCTCTACAAATGTAAATCCATTGATTCTGGAAATTACCTGAGCAGCGTCTTTTCCAAGGCCGTTCAAAATAACCCTTAAAGGTTTCTGACGTACTTTGTTTGCTTTCTCTGCAATACCGATAGCGCCTTCTGCTGCTGCAAAAGATTCATGTCCTGCCAGGAAGCAGAAACACTCTGTCTCTTCTTCCAAAAGCATCTTGCCTAAGTTGCCATGTCCAAGTCCTACTTTTCTATGATCTGCTACAGATCCAGGTATACAGAATGCCTGCAGGCCTTCACCGATTGCAGCAGCAGCATCTGCTGCCTTCCTGCAGCCTTTCTTAATTGCAATTGCTGCGCCTACTGTATATGCCCAGCATGCATTTTCAAAACAGATCGGCTGGATTTTCTTTACCTGATCGTATACGTCAAGCCCAGCATCCTTTGTGATTTTTTCAGCTTCTTCCAAAGAGCTGATGCCATAGCTGCTTAACACAGCGTTAATCTGGTCAATTCTTCTTTCATATGATTCAAATAATGCCATGATCTTCGTTCTCCCTTCCTTACTCTACTCTCGGATCAATAATCTTCGCAGCATCTGCTACACGTCCGTACTGACCTTTTGCTTTCTCCCATGCTGTATTAGGATCATCGCCTTTTTTAATAAAGTCAGTCAT